>RCMY010003937.1_pt1 | contig 13003 bp, 5 predicted proteins | sample 2041341 | NCBI WGS metagenome assembly RCMY01 (sample SAMN09708234, study PRJNA481090) | Marine sediment metagenome, whole genome shotgun sequencing project. | reverse complement strand
GGAAGGCTATGTAACCATGCACCGCGATCGCAAGGCAGCAGTGAAATTCTTAAAGAAATCCATCAAACGATACGGCAATCCAGATATCATTGTGACAGACAGACTTCGGTCTTATGGCGCGGCAATGAAAGTCATAGGTAATGCTGAACGCCAAGAAACTGGCCGCTGGCTGAACAATCGAGCGGAGAATTCTCACCTGCCATTCCGACGACGAGAGCGAGCCATGCTGCGCTTCAGACGGATGCGAAGTTTGCAGAAATTTGCCTCTGTTCATTCTTCCGTTCACAACCATTTCAATCAGGAACGCCACCTCTATTTACGCGACAACTTCAAGCTCAACCGCGCCGCCGCTCTGGCCGAGTGGCGCGGTCTTGGTGCGGCATAACCGACGGCTATACTGCCCTTGCAGAGACGAGTTCAAATTGGTCTGACTGCACCCAGCCAAGAGCTTACACAAAGCTTGATTAAATCTTCGTCATAACCCTCGCGCCGCCATTCCGCCTGCCCGCGTCACTGGCTCTCTGTCTGAACATGCCACACCGCATCGTGCGACGCCTGTCTGCGCGTCATTCCATTCTGGAAGAATCGCTCGTAATACGCGTTGTCGATGTGGTGGGCCTGCAGCCAGATGCCCGGCGCATGGATGGCTTCGCAGTGGGCGGGGAAACGGCCGTGCGTGTCATGAATATACGTGCAGATCGCTCGTGCGCATTCGATGACTTCGCTGTCGTATTCAGCAGCCTCCGCCAAATAGCGATCGGCGAAATCTGCCTTGTAGATGCGATTGAAAACCTCGCTGTCCTTGTAAACCCCGCCAGCGCCGAACTTACCGGCGATAACGGCATCGACTGCGTCGGACATCGTGGGGTAGTTGGGCGGACACTTTGCCTTGATCAGATATTCGCCGTGATGGCGCAGTCCGGTAGCATGAGAACGGACATGTTTCATCGCCTTAATCGGCAGCGTGTGCCAACGCAAAAGATCCATAAACTTCCATTTCGGCGACACATAATCGAAGCCAAGCATATTGCCATAGGCGTTTCGGAATTTCGGATCGCCCATAAGGACCGGTGGCGAAATAGAGCCGTGAATCCAAGCGCCAAGCCCCATGGCCTCTGTCACCAGAAACAAATTCTGAACAATCAGGTCAGCCTCTATCTGCGTTCGCATCTGCTGAATGACGCCAAGCGGGACCTTGATGTCTTCATTCAAGAAGCCGCTCTTGATCCACTTCTTCACTCCGGCGGGTTGATAGAAATTGCGATCATCGACGAAGACGGGCCGGGCATTGCCGGGCTGCGTCAGAAGATACATTAACCCGTTGATATATTGATGCGACAGGTCCACCACCGGAAAGAAGATCGTGGTGCCGGGAAGGTTCGACAGGAACCTGTTGGAATCGAGGTATGCGGGAAAGTCGCGCATTTGCCCCGGCACGTCGATGCGTCGGTCGAGCACCCGCACCTTGGCTTCCTCGGCCCGTGCGATCAGCACATCGGGCGTCCAGCCGTCGATCCCGCCTTCAAGCGGTTTCAGGCGGCGCAGGAAATACGTGCCCTCGTCATTGATCATGAAGAAATGCGTGCCCTGCGCGTTGTCGGGACTGCCGGCGGTACGTCCCTCCATCAGCAGATTGGGCTTTGCCATGATCTTCTCGCCGCTGTCGGGATCGTTGAAAGGACGATCGGGCATGGTCAACCCCGTTGCGCCCGTCGCCGCGATCAGGATTGCCTCTTCGAGCGGTCCCAGCGGCTCGCGTTCTGCGTCCGATTTATAGCTCATCGAGCCCGCAGAAACCGAGCTTCCCCGGCTCACCCGCCGCGTGCGCCGGGTCCAGAGCGTTTCGGCCAGAGGCTCCTTCAGAAATGCGCTCAGTCCATCGTGATCTGCCATGGGATTCTCCTCAATACACTGGCCGCCACGGCGCGAAGGCAGACGCTGACGTCGGCAGGACCGGGCCAAGCTCCGGACAATGGCGGAGCAGCACGGTTGTCATGGTGTTTTTCTCGACCCAGTCCATGCCCAGCTGTGAATAGATTTCAGGGCGGAAATCGGCGTTGAGAAACCGGTCGCTTTGCAGCCGCCGTGATGCCATCAGGATAAAGATGCGGAACGCCGTGTCGCTAAAGCCGAACCCGTCCGGGGGCGTCTCGCCCAACAGACCGATCACCGTATCGACATTATCCACGTGGCCATAGACATCTTTGAGGATGCGGTTGGTTTCCGGATTGGCGGTCATGTCTTCGAAACGCGTGATCGGTGGCATGTGCAGACCCTTGCGAAACCCGTTGTAGCGGGGCACGTGGCGGGCGCGGGTGCGCACGATATCGACCACCGAAAGGTCGATCAGTTCGCCAGAGCGCTCCATGTTCTGCAACGCCTTCGGGAAATTGTGCAGCGTGATTGCGCCGGGATACGCAATACCAAGCGAATAAAGCGTGTTGCGCAGACCAAGCGCGCGCATTTTCTCGTCCGTTCCAGCACCCTGAATGCTGAGAAAATCGGTCCGTTCGGTTTCCGCCCCCGTCTCGTAGTCGTAAAAGATGTAGTCATCTGGGATCAGTGGGTGCATCCGGTAAACGGTCGCGAATTCCTCGGTCAGCGAATAGGGGGCAGAGTGGTGTACCGGGTAGGTCTGCGGGATCCCTTTCAGCGCATGCGTGTCCGTTAGCCAAAGACCAAGGCGCGTGAACCAGGCATTGGACGGCGGGCCGTACCAATTGGTACTCATGCCGATCTCGAGCGCCTTGGTGCCGAGGATCGCGGGAGTCCATTCGATTGTGTGGATCTTGGCAATCAGCGCCGAAACGATCAGGCGCGCGGTCTGGTAGACCCGTTCCGGCGACCAAAGCGGGTAGGCGCGCTCCAACTCTGCGCAAATGACGTTGTGTTCGCGTGCAAACAACGTGTGCATGGCCGACAGACCCAGCCACCAGCTTTCGTTGAAGCCGGTCGCCTCGAAGCCATGCACGTTCGTTGGCAAATATCCATTGCCGTCCAGCCGCAGGCGACTGCCCATCTCTCCCTTGCCGTTACTTTCGCGCAGCTTGTTGGCATTGGCCTCGTTCGTGCCGTAGACCTCCGAACCATCCCACCAGTGCGACGTGTCGTTTGCCGCCAACCACACGTTCGACAATGACGGGTGGGGCACGTTTCCGGCAATCAGCATGTCCCGTCCGGCCTTCGCTCGGGGCTCGTTCTTCCAATCCGGATACCTGTCGGGGATCGCGATGCGCGTGTCGCCGTCGCCCAGCTTTTTGCGTGCATGACTGACCCAGTCATGGACCTGGAACTGTATCCATGCCGCCGCCAGGATATTGAGGCTTCGGGCAGGGATAAAGCTCTTGCGGTCCATAAGCTCGCGGGCAACCACCACCGGGTTTGGATCGTCCACCGATTGGGGTGCGGGCGGCATATTTCGGCCAAAGGTCGAACCGCGCGCGCCCATAGCCGTATCGGACATGTCGTTGAAATCACCGGAATAGCTTCGAAAACACAGGTTTTCAGCAGAGATGTTGCCCGGCAATGCGCGCGCTGCGGGCGGAGCCTCGCGGGGTTGCGTGTCGATCAGGTTATGCGTGCGCAGGTCGTGACGCAGCCCATCCAGGTTCAGCAGGCTGATCAGATACGGCAAACGATGCCAAGGAACCCGGCGGTTGACGCCCCTTAGAACGGCGCGGGCCGAGCCACCGAACATCCGGTTGTGAATGGGGGCGGGGGCCTGTTTCCAACGTCGGCGCTGCCGGTGCGCAAGTGAAGCGTCATATGCCGCTTTGCGCGCCCGGTTCAGGTTGCCAAGCGGTCGAAATTCCTCGGTCGTGTTCCAGGGGTTGAACCCAGTGTCCTCAATCCTGCGTCGTTCAGCAGTCGCCTTGGCGTCGCTCAGGTCGCGTTCCGGCAGGGTCAGGACCGCGACCCGCACCGGCGGGCTGTCGACATCGCGCCACTCGGTCGCCGCATCTTCGATCGGCGTCCTGGCCTCATCAATGAAACGCTGCACGCAAAGCTCGAACTGAACATCGTCCATTGCCAGTCGCGCAGCGAACTCCGCCTCCAACCTACCCGGACCAGTGAATTCGCCCAATACTGAATTCGGGTTGATCGGTCGCAGAAAATACCGGGCTGCATCATCGCCCCATCGAATTGCGCCACGGCTCCAATACGTCTCTAGCGCGAGGCTCTCGCAGACTCGCAATGCCTCGCGCAGATTGCGGACGATCCTCAGGGTTTCGGAGGGGCCGAAGACAAAGAACAGACGCACGATGCCAAGCATGCGCGATATGGTGCCACCTGCAACCGCGTGGGCAAAGGTCACGAACTGATGGGCATCGCGGGCGTGTGGAACAGCAAAATTCGTGGCCAGAAGATCGTGATGTTCATTCTTTGACACGGCAATCCGCAGCGCCAGCCCCCGCAGGTCCTTTTCGTCGTCAGATTTCAAGGTCGATGCGGCGTTTGAGAAGCGGACCTCGACCCGATACTCGGCGCCCGGCTGGGCAAATCCCACCTGAAGATCCGGCGGCAGATCATCGACGAACCGAAGAGTTGCCCCACCAAAAGCAGCAATGGACTTCGCGTGAAAGGCACGATCGACCGTCTTCGCCCCAGCAGCGTTCTTGGATTTAAGCTGTGCCTCCAGCATCAATTCGGCAAGTTCACCAAAGGTGACGCGCTCAGCCTCGGGCGAGCCGCCAACATATATTTCTTTCCACTTGGGCACGGACCTTCCACCTCGCTCGTTACAATATTATTGCAAGTGATCAGACTCCGGCGCGTTTGCGTACTCCGTCCCAAATTGCCGACAAAACGCCCTCGGGATCGGGGCTGTAATGGGGCAAGGCGAGCCGGGTAATGCGCGCGTCGATGAGTGTTGGACGACCCGATGCCAGCGCCGCTGTGAATGCTGCTTCAAATTCGTCCAACCGGTCGACGGTGAATCCGTCTGCCCCGCACGCGCGTGCGTAGGCGGCATAGTCCGGGTTGTCGAACTCGACCAATCCCGTCTTCATGAATGCCGACAGTTGATATAGTTTTATCAGTTTGAATTCTGCATCGTTGAAAATGACCCAAATGACCGGGATGTCGTACTGAACCGCCGTCATCAATTCAAAACCGGTCATCAGGTAGGAGCCGTCGCCTACGGCAGCGACAACCGGGCGATCCATCTCGCCGAACTTGACGCCCATCGCACCGCACACCCCTATCCCCATCGGGCCGTAAGTGCCGGGCTTGCGGAAATTCTGACCGTCCTTGAGTTCAAGGTAATAACCCGTCCAGGCCGCGTGCGCGCCGGCGTCGGTCAGCACGACGCCGCGTTTGGGCAGGTTGCGGGAAATTGCCTGCACCATCTCGCCCGGATGCAGTTTCTTCTGCGGCGCAATGATGAACCGTTCGTCGTAGTCCTTGGGCCGATAGTCCTTTGCGGGGATTGGCCCGATTTTCGCATCCATATTTTCGTGTAGGGTCGCGAGTGATATTCTTGCATCGCCGATAATTGCGTGATCGACGCGGTAAACCTTATCGATTTCACCCGGGTCGATGTTGATGTGCACAAGCTTCTTGTCCACGAAAAGCTCATCATCAAAATCAAACGTAGCATGCTGGGCAAACGAATTGCCCACTGCGATGACGATGTCGGCCTTGATGAACAGATCCCACGCTGCCTTGTGCCCGGAATCGCAGAACAGCCCGATGGCCAGCGGGTGTTCCTCCGCCACGATGCCTTTGCCATCCATTGTCGTCAGAAGCGGGATTTGAAATCGTTCGATGAAAGCGCGGGTTTCAGCATGGGCCTTACTGCGGATCGCCCCGAATCCCGCCAGAAGAACCACGCGCTTACCCGCGTTGATCGCCTCGGCCAGGTCCACCGCCGCAGCCTCGATGCGGGCGGGATCGGGCGCCGGCGGGTCCGAATGGACCATGATCGGGCGATAATTGGTGATCTCGATCTTTGGGCCGGTGATGTCTTCGGCAATTGCGATGTGTACAGGACCGGGCCGCCCTTCGAAAGCTACGCGTAGCGCCTTTTCCAGCGTCCCGATGACATCGTCCGGATCGGTCACAAGATAGTTTGCGGGCCTGCCCGTCGCCAGGTCTTTCTTGCAGACCGCGTCAAAGATCATTGACGAATCCGGTGTCCGCGCCAGCCCCGAGGTTTCGTTCAACCCGCCGCGCCCCGTCCATGCCACTGTCGAATAGCCGCTGATTGCCAGAAGCGGATACGAGTCCGTCAACGCGACCGACATCCCGGAAATCAGGTTGAACGCGCCCGGTCCCGCAGTTGCGAAACACACACCCAGCTTGTTCGTAAACATTGCATAGCCACAGGCCATGAATGACGCGCCTTGTTCGTTCTTGGCAATCACCGGCCGGATTTTCTCTGAGGCGTCAAGCGCCAGCATGAGACCTGCCGCGTTTTCCCCCGCACCTCCGAACGCGGCATCCACGCCGAGCGACTCGAGGGCGGCAACAATTGCTTCATATGTTCGCATCGGGTTCTCTACAAATCGAGACTACAGAAGGCGGCGCCAAAGCGCCGAGAAATACTTCCCCAATAATGTCTATTGATACCACGAAACGCCTGTTAAGAGAATGAAAAATGCCCGGAAAAGTAGAACGGCACTTATCCGGGTACCGCCGAACAGGGTCGGTTGCACAGCGAACGTGGGTTCGGGCACGGTTTCCTAAGACAGTTCATAGTGCTATTTTTCCATCGAACGAGAATAGGACATGGACGACAAGAACAGCTCGACATCTTGGCGGTACCGCCATTGTGGTGCGGTCGACGGTGCGGGAGCCGCTAATGCGCTGCGCCCACTACGACGGCGAGACCAAGGTGGCGCCTGCAGCGACGCCGAGCTGCTAATCCACAACTGGCAGTGATCGTCGCCTCTCTTTTCCGGCGAGGGCTACCGCAAGGTCTGCGCACGGCACCGCGGCGGGTGCGGCGGGTCATGTAGTCAAACGATCTTCTTGCTTCGCAGCGCCCCGCTAAGCAGGACACCCATCCGCACGATGGTATGATCGTCACCGACAGGGTCGATGAGTTTTGGGGCACGGACATGGCCCAACCGGTCACCACCCAAGAGGGACGCTTCTATGTGATCATCGCCGTGGATATTTGCTCGGGTGGCCGAGTATTGTTCCGTCGTTCACACTCTCTTGAGGCGCAGCTTTCCCTTATCAGATTATAATATCAGCGATGAGCGCGCGTCTTGTGTCCGCAAGCCTTGATTTCACTAGTTCGCGGACATTGTTGTAGATCGCGGGGCTTAGCGTCATTTGCTGGGCTGACAGCCAGTAATCGAGCTCGTTCTTGCCCCACGATACGAAGAGAATATTCTGCTTTTTGTCCGAATGGTTAAAGTTGAAGGCGCCGATGGCCATGCTGATTACATCGCCGGTTGCTTCGGCACTACCGATTTGAAAATTGCCTCCTGTGGTGCTGGATGTCTCCAGGTCGAACAGCCGGATTTTGCCGTCATCTGCGGTCAACCCGCGCAGAGCCTCGATCGCGCTTTCAATGATCTTGAATTGATTGCCCGATGCAACTTGAGCCAGTGTGGCCAGAATGACTTTGTCAAAGCTGCCCTGCGCCTGCATCTTGTGGGACGCTTCAAAAGGCGTATTTTCACGAACCCAGCCAAGGGCCGAGAGCACCTTCGAGTAGATATCGAACCAGTTCGCCCGCTCGCCAATCGGGTCCGCCTTGGCGTCTGCCGCTCGCTGGGCGAACAAGGTGGACAGCAGCACGTCTTCCTTTTGGCCCGGTGTCAGGTTTTCCACGAAGGAAATGACGCTGGAGGCGCTAACGGCGGCCTTCAAGCTTTGTTGATGGGCCGCGACCTGGGATGTGGGGTCGAACGGGTCGCCAGCGCGTGTCGATGCTGCCGCAAAGGACGAGGACACAGCCGCGCTGCGTGGAAGGCCATCGCGCGGGGCGGCGAGTTCTGTTGAGTTGATGATCGCCAGACGCTCTGTTAGATCACGTGGGGCGCGGTCCAGAAGTGGTGAGTTGGATGGGCCGCCTGTATTTGCAAAGGCCTTGGGCCAGGTCGCGTTGTGTCCGCGTGTGTCGACATGGGTAAAGCCGTTGTAGCGCCCGATACCGCCCTCAAAGAAGCCTTCTTTATCTCGCAACCAACGCAACGCCTGCGCCACATCGGGGGCCGCCATGCCGGACACTTGGAAATCCAACGCGTTGAATTTCATGTGCTGGCTGCCTGTCGCGCCGCCAATACATGCGTTGTAAGCTGGTGCGCGATAGGAGTTGGTAATGGCAATCGGCTTGCCCAAGCGGTCCCTGAGGTGGTCGAGCACCTGGGCGGTCTTGGCGATATTCGTCCAAAGCCCACGCGGGGGGTAAGTGTTCTTGCCTGCGCAGGCGCTACCCGGGCTGCTGTGGCCACCGCCGAGGACCAGGAATTCGTCGGTGGCGAAGTTCTTTAAGCCGAGGGATTTGATGAGCGCGTCGAAATCCGCGTAGTCGGACCAATTCGGCGCCGCGGATGAGCGCATGCCGGCACCGCGCGATTTCGCCTCGAAAATCCCCAAAACCTCGGCGTCAGGCAACGGGTCGTATTCATCCCCTTCGCCTTCATCGGTCTGGGGGGAACCGGGCAGTCTGACGGGGGGCGCGGTTGTGCCTGCGCTTGCGACGTTGTGCAGATAAGGTTGCAGGGTGAAGGGGCGTTCATTTACGAATTCCGGCTCCCGCACCAGTATTTCAAAGAGCTGTGGGGTTTGTGACGGGCTGTCGATCCGCGCGTCGATGGCGGCGCGGAACGCCCGATAACCACCCTTGAATCGCCCGCCGTCCCACACATCCAGAAGTGCGCCGGTGAAGGCACCGTTTTGTGCCCCGTCCATAGCGAATTGATCGTCCTTACAGGCCCCGAGGTTGAGAACTGACGCCTGAATGGGCGATGACAATGGCGCCGTCATCACGCTTTCCTTGAGGGCGCTGTATGACCTGGAGGCCGTGCGATAGGCGGCCTCGTTGGCGCGCCAGACGCGCTCTTCCACATAGCGCGGCATGGCGCGGGTGGCCGGGCCCGTTTGAACCTCGCGGCCCCATAATTGGATCGGCATCGGGGCGCTGCCCATCCGCGCCATAGACCCCGAATGGCAGGTGTCGGGAACAACCAGAACGCGCACTCCCGCCCGGAACTCGGTCCAGAGCATGTAAAGTTCGTCATCGGCAATCTGGAAGTCGTAAAGACACAGGGTCTCGTCCATCTTGATGTCACCGTCATGGTCCTCGTCCTGATTGAAGTCCGGCAGGCGACCGCCGTGGGCGGAGACACTGAAAAAAAACAAATCGCCAGCGTTCAGATCGCGCGCCGCCTTTTGGATGTGCTCCACGACATTTTGCCGCGTGGCGTCTTGCGTCAGCAGGAGGTCGGGCGCAAGCCCTTCGCCACTGGCAAGCGCCAGCATGGAATGGGCGTCCGCCTCGCAGGCGGTCAGCTTGCCGTCCCAGCCATCATAATGCCCGGGATCGACGCTGTTCAAACCCACGTGAAGCGACATGCCTTTGGGCGCGCCGCCGGCAACGACGGCAGGCGATTGCATGGCGCGCGAAAGCTCGGACGCGGAACCGAACGGGCCGCTGATGATTGGCCCCGGACCGCTGCGCGTATTGGCGATCTTGGAAATTTCACGTGCAAATTTGCGCGCGACATCCGCGTAACCCGCGTTGTTGGGGTGCAGGCCATCGTGCCAGCGATCATCACCAACCACTGTACGGCAATCGATATAGGTCACGTTCGGCATGGCCTTGGCCGCACGCCGCAGCCTGCGATTGAACTGGTCCATCATGCAGCGCGCAATAGCCTTTTGCAGCGACCTGTCGCGGATCCCACGGGATTCCATCGGTTTGCCCAGCCAGCGGTCCTTGTTGGGAACCGGATAGTCATAGCCGTGACACAGAATGTTGACGTGCGGAAAATGTTGATGCACTTGGCGAAACATCCGGCTGTAATGCGTGAGCGCATCATCCAGCAACGCCTGAAACGACGGCAGAAGATAGTCCTCGGGCATGAAGTCGGGGTTGAACTCTTCAAGGTGGGGCGCCAGTGCGCCGCCTGCGACCAGATCATTGCCGCCACCCGACAACAGCAAAATCTCGGCGCCGGTGTCACGCAGGGCACGGAGGTACTCCTTCTTGTCTGCCATATTCTTCAGCAAATCGCCCGCTGCCCCAAGCGAGTAGATCGCGTAGGGGTTCATCAGATAGTCGATCGTATCTATCAAAAGGATCGGATACTGGAACCAGCTATCGCCTTCCGAGACAATGAGCGGGCCGTCATAACCAGCTGCGATTTTCCTTTGGTAAAGAGCCTTGCGGTTCCAGCGCGCCAGCCAGTTGGCGGAATTCATCGCCATCGCAGAGCGTTCGGCGGCACCGGCACCGCGCGGAATCTGCACAGTTGCCGGATTGAACTTGAGGCGCGGGGAGAAGGGCCCGGAATTTTCGACATCGACGATGAAATACTTGGCCAATGCGTCGTCTTCGGCACCAAGGTTGGACATCTTCGACATCAGCTGTTCAACAGTAATTTTCGACATGATCAACTCCTTGATGATTATTCACTTACTGGTTTTCTCGATGGCGTCTGATCGTCTCGAAAATATCAGCGGTGATGGTTTGGTCGTCGGCTAATTCCACCTGCGAGACGCGGTCGTTCTCGCGCAGGGGCATTGAAATTTCGTTCAGCTGAAACAGGGCACCGCGCGCGCTGAACTTTGGGTCATCGGCAATTTTCGCCATCCCCAGAAACGGCCGGGCCGCGCTGAATATAGGCACATCGTTGTCTTTGGAGCTGGACGATGCGAGGTAGCGATCTTCAAAGGCGCGGGACACAAGATGGATTATGGATTTCCCGTAAATTCCGAAATGCACCCGGCCTTCCAAACCGTGATCCGGGATATAGATGCGGGCGCGTGGATCGGCGTCGCTATCTATGACCGAACGCACTTGCGGCTTTCTTGAGGAAGTTTTCCGACGTTTCCCGCCCTCAATCGGCCCGTTCATTTTTTCGATGAACGGAATCAGTAATTTTTCGGCGCGCGGCATTCCGATGGTGGGGTGGATCAGGTGAAGCGTGTCGAACAAGTCCTTCGAGCGCCAGTTTCCAACTGCGCTATGGTCGCGATCCTTGGCCTTGAAATCCTCGTTTAGCGCCGCAAGAATTTCATGGACCATCAAGGCCCCGGCGCCTTCGGCGACAATGTGAAGTTCGCAACCCGTGTCTTGTCTGAGCTTGATCAGATCAACGAAGCAAAGCTTGGCAAACCCCTGTTTGATGCGCTGCAGCTTGTCGAGTTCGGCAGGTTCGAACGGCAATTCCCCACTGCCACGTATCGCACGCCGCGCGCCCATTTCGATATCACGCCAGAAGGCGCGTCCGACCCCACGCACGCGGTTTTCAATCAGGTCGTCAAGGTGGGTTGCATGCTCGCCTGCCTGCGCTTCGCAGCTATCGAAAAGCCCCTGCAGAACCTCCATCGATTTCTCGACGAAGTTGTTGCACCAGAAAATCGAGTAGGGATACAAATCCAGCCCCTTGATGAGGGCCTTGCGCTGGACGGCGGCCTCGAAGGCTTTCTTCGTCCCCTCCAGGCTGCCCGGAATCCAGATCAGAACGCCCTTGTAGGAACTGGCTTTTTCTTCTGCGCTTGCCTTGGGGTCAAATTGCTTTTCCAGATATTCACGTGTCCGGGTCCAGCCGTCCGAAAACGACGGATAAGAACCGGTCGAGACCTGAAATCCGTCATCGAGATGCATGTAATGGCCGACGAGTTCCGAGCACGGCGTCGAGCCCGTCTGGATCTTGCCATGTATGCCCTTGATCCCCTTCTCGCCAACAGATGCACCGAAGGCAGTCGGCGCATAGACAGCCAGCCGCAGTATCCAGCTGTCGACCACATTCTGCGCCCAATCGGCATAAGACCACAGGGCGATGCCTGCCAGTCCATTGTAGCCGCCCCATTTCGGACCCCATGAGTTCAGGACATGAAAACCCTTTTCGTCATACCCGGTCAACACGAACGCATGCGTCCCGGTGACGCCTTGTTTGGGTGGCCATGTGATCTCACCGCCCTGCTCTAGGTTGGGATCGGCCCAGCCATCATGAATATTGGCCGTCGTCAGGATCGCTTCGGCATCGTTCAGGGCCGCATGAAAATGGTTGAGAACCGAAGCCAACCGAAAATAGGCGCCCAAGCCCACATTGCGGGCGGCTTTGGCCTGATCAACGGTCGGAAACAGCCGTGAACCGTCTTTGCTGGTCTGGTTGTAAGAGCTGCTTTGCCAACGATCTGGTTCAATCGCGTCCTCGCACAGCGGCCAGTCCATGCAAACGCCGTGGTGATAAAACCCTTTGATTGCCGAGCGCAGCGTGCGCACGCCCTCGATAGACTGGGTTTCCTGGTCTTCCAGATCAGGGTAACGGTCGTGGAAAAATGCCATCCGGTACAGCATATCTGCGCTAACGATATCCGGCAGGAATGGTTTGGTCCCCTCAAGCGGGGCGACAGAGGGGTTTCCGGCGCGCCGCAACCACTGTAAATTGCGTTGGATGTCGATCAGATTTGCAAGGGCAAAGCCAACGCAACGTCCGCTCTGACCTTGGTTTCGGACACCAAATATAGGCGTGTGCAGATTGGTTTCGGGATCAAGCGAAACCAGTTTCGGATCGATCGTTACGACATCCCGCAGCACTGACAGATTCGGAATATAGTTTTGATCGCGCAAATCGATCCAATCTGCACGGACAGAGCCTTTTTTTATGAATTTCTCGAAGTCCATAGTTGCGATTACTCAACTTGAAATTGATCATAAAAATCAATTTTTTTTGTAGCAGCGTAGCATGGATCGCAATGTGAGTGGAGAGAAAGCTGAGTGAACCATGGGGAAAGGTCGTTGCCAGGGCAGCATTTCTGACGGTGTTGACGCGTGACGTGTATAAGTTTCCTTTCTGGTCCGACCCAGAGATTGGTC
>RCMY010003936.1_pt1 | contig 13003 bp, 10 predicted proteins | sample 2041341 | NCBI WGS metagenome assembly RCMY01 (sample SAMN09708234, study PRJNA481090) | Marine sediment metagenome, whole genome shotgun sequencing project. | reverse complement strand
GAGGTCCTGGCTCAGACCAGGGCTGCCGCCGATGCCCTTGCTGCCGCAGGGGCCGAGGTGGGAGAGGTGTCCGTGCCGTCGACGATCTACGGGCTCCCCGCCTACTACCTGATCGCCCCAGCCGAGGCGTCATCGAATCTCGCTCGCTACGACGGTGTCCGCTATGGCCACCGTGAGCACGGAGCGGCCAACACCGCCGGAATGATGAAGGCGTCTCGTACGGCTGGATTCGGCCCCGAGGTGAAGCGGCGCATCATGCTCGGCACATACGCACTCAGTGCTGGCTACCACGACGCGTTCTACGGCAAGGCGCAGCGGGTCCGCACGCTCATCATCAACGACTTCGATCGGGCCTATCAGGACTACGACGTGTTGCTCTCGCCCACGTCACCGTGTGTGGCCTTCCCGTTCGGAGCGAAGGACGACCCGCTGTCGATGTACCTCAACGACGTGGCAACGATCCCGTCGAACCTGGCTGGCCACCCGGCCATCTCCGTTCCCTTCGGAACTGGGCGCGACGACCTGCCGGTCGGTGTGCAGGTTCTCGGGCCACTGTTGAGCGAGGCCCGTCTGTTGGCAGTGAGCGCTGTGCTCGAAGCGGCAAACGGAGGAGCTCGGTCATGACTGAGACAACACAGGGCGAAACCGAGATCGAGCAGCCTGTCTCGAGCACGACCCTCGATGCCTGGCGCATCGAGAGCGACGTGGCGCGAGAAGAGACGTCGCTGTCTGACGGCTGGGAGATGGTCATCGGCCTCGAGGTGCACGCAGAGTTGGCAACCGAGACCAAGATGTTCTCGCCTGCCCGCAATCACTTCGGTGCCGAGCCGAACTCGAACGTTCATCCCGTGTGCCTCGGGCTTCCCGGCACGCTGCCGGTGGTGAACGGCAAGGCAGTCGAGCTGTCGATCCGGCTCGGATTGGCCCTGAACTGCACCGTGCAGCGCTGCGTGTTCGCTCGGAAGAACTACTTCTACCCGGACATGCCCAAGGACTATCAGATCAGTCAGTACGACCGCCCGCTGAACATCAGTGGCTGGATCGAACTCCCGTCTGGCTATCGCGTGCGCGTCGAGCGGGCTCACATGGAAGAAGACACCGGCAAGAGCACGCACGTCGGTGAGTCTGGCCGCATCCACGATGCTGGCTATTCGCTCGTCGACTACAACCGAGCCGGTGTGCCGCTGCTCGAGATTGTGTCGCATCCCGATGTACGGGGGCCAGAAGAAGCCAAGGCATATGTCGCCGAGCTCCAGCAGATCTTGATCGCCACGGCTGTGTCCGACGGCAAATTCGAAGAAGGATCGATGCGCGTCGACGCCAACATCTCGGTCCGTCCGTCCGGGTCAGATGAGCTGCGGACTCGCTGCGAAGTCAAGAACGTCAACTCGTTGCGTTCGCTCGGCCGCGCGATTCTCTACGAGGCGCAACGCCACGTCGATCTCTACGAGTCTGGTGAGCGCCCATTACAGGAGACTCGTCACTGGGACGAAGAGGGCGGTCGCACCCGTGCGGGTCGTTCCAAGGAGCAGGCCGAGGACTACCGCTATTTCGCCGATCCTGACCTGGTGCCGGTCGACCCGTCGCCTGAGTGGATCGAAGAGATCTGGGCCTCTCTCCCAGTTCTGCCTCGTGAGCGTCGAGCTGCTTTGATCGATCATGGTGCCGCTGCTGAACAGGCGGCCATCGTCGTCGAGAAGGGCTTGGACGCGCTGACGGTCGGGGCGATCGAAGCCGGAGCCGACCCAACGAAGGCGATCAATCACGCCATCAACAATCTCTCGCTCGACCAGGGGGCCGATGATCTCGACCCGGCGGCCTTTGCGGCACTGGTGATCTTGGAGACCGGTGGCGATCTGACATCGACCCAGGCCAAGGCCGTGCTGGCCGAGATGGCTTCGGGTTCGGCAAAGAGCCCGGCCGACATCGCTGCCGACATGGGCTTCGAGGCAATGGACACCTCGGAGCTCGAAGGTCTCATTGATCAGTTGATCGCTGACAGCCCCGACCAGTGGGATCGCTTTGTCAATGGCGATGACAAGGACCGAGGCAAGATGCAAGGCTTCTTCACCGGCCAGATCATGAAGGCCACGAAGGGCCAAGCCGACGGCAAAGTCGTCAACCAGATCCTGTCATCCCGCCGCCCCTGAAGTTGAGAGGGTCCGACCCCTCTCAACTTGAGTTGGGAGGGGTCGGACCCTCTCAACTTTTTCGGGCTCAGACCTTGATGGGGGTGGCGGGGATGGCGGCGAAGGTGCCGCCTTCGGCTGCGAGCTTCTCGATCAGGGCCGCTGGCTTCCAGAAGTCGCCTTGCTCGGCCTGCAGTTCCTTCAAGCGTGCCAGCACCTTGTCGAGGCCCATCTGATCGCCGTAGAACATCGGACCGCCGCGGTAGGCGGGCCAGTTGTAACCGGTGATCCAGATCATGTCGATATCTGACGCTCGCATCGCCTTTTGCTCTTCGAGAATCTTCGCTCCTTCGTTGACCATGGGCAGTACGAGTCGTTCGATGATCTCTTCCTGGGTGAACTGTTTCGGTGCCTTGCCGGACTTCGCCGCGAACTCCTTGACGATTTCCTCGGTGATCGGTGAGGGGCTGGGCGTGCGGTTCTCGTCATAGTCGTAGTAGCCAGCGCTGGTCTTCTGGCCTCGCCGATCGAGCTCGCAAAGCCTGTCCCTGATGGTGAGGCCCTTCGACTTCTCGGCCGACCAGCCGATGTCGAGCCCTGCGAGATCGCTCATCTGGAAGGGGCCCATGGCGAAGCCGAACTCGTAGAGCGCACGGTCGACCTCCCACGGCATGGCTCCTTCGTCGAGCATTGCCTGGGCCTGAGCGGTTCGCTTGGCCAGCAGCCGGTTGCCGACGAAACCGGGACACACCCCGACGAGGGCTCCGAGCTTGCCGATCTTCTTCGCTGTCTGCATCGCCGTGTTGATGACGTCGAGCGAGGTGTGGTCAGCTCGCACCACTTCGAGGCAGCGCATGACGTTGGCTGGCGAGAAGAAGTGCATGCCAATGACCGACTCGGGGCGTGTGGTGGCCGATGCGATCTCGTCGATGTTCAGGGCGCTGGTGTTGGTCGCCAGGATCGCGCCTGGCTTGCAGATCCGGTCGAGATTCCCGAAGATCTCCTTCTTGACGTCCATGTTCTCGAAGACGGCTTCGATCACCATGTCGACGTCTGCAAGATCTTCTAGCGTGAGCGAGCCGGTGATCATCGACATACGACGATCGACTTCTTCCATGGGGAAGCGGCCGTTTCGCGAACTGCGCTCGTAGTTGCCTCGGACGACGCCAAGACCACGGTCGAGGGCCTCTTGCTTGGTCTCGACGATGGTGACCGCAATGCCGGCGTTGACGAAGTTCATGGCGATGCCGCCACCCATCGTGCCAGCACCGATGATGCCAACCGATGCGACTGGCAGGACGGGCGTGTCGCGTGGGACATCAGGCATCTTCCAGACCTGGCGCTCGGCGAAGAACACGTAACGCTGGGCCGCGGACTCAGGGCTCGACACCAAGCCGGCGAAGAGTTCACGCTCACGGGCGATGCCCTCGTCGAACGGGAGGGTCACGGCCGCTTCGACCGTTTGGATGATGGCCTCCGGCGCCTTGAACCCGCGGAACTTGCGAGCCGCCTTCGACTTGCGGAAGGCATCGAAGATCGCCATGTCGACGCCGGTGACTTTTTCGTTGTTCTCGCTGACCTTCTTGAGTGGCTTGCCGTCGGCCACGAGACGGGCGGCGTAGGCCACTGCGTCGTTGAGCAGATTGCCTTCCTCAGCGAGCTCGTCGACCAGGCCGATCTCGAGGCAGTCAGGGGCAGGCACGTGGGTGCCAGCAGTCATGAACTCCAGCGCCTTCTGGGGGCCAACGATGCGAGGGAGCCGCTGCGTTCCACCGGCTCCGGGGAGCAGGCCGAGATTTACCTCGGGCAGTCCGCACTTCGCGCTGGGCACTGCGATGCGATAGTGCGCACACAACGCCACTTCGAGACCGCCGCCGAGCGCGGTGCCGTGAATGGCAGCAACGACCGGTTTCGCCGAGCTCTCCATCATGTTCTGGACCTCGTGAAGGCCCTTGCCCTTGCTGGCGCCGCCGAACTCGGTGATGTCAGCGCCGGCGATGAATGTGCGCCCGGCACAGATCAACACGATGGCCGTCGCGTCGGATTCGTTGGCCTGACGGAAGGCCTCCCACAGCCCGTCGCGGACGACCGAGCTGAGGGCATTCACCGGCGGTGAATCGAGCGTGATGACGGCGACATCGCCGTCTCGGGTCAGTTCGGTGACGTCATTGATCTTTGTCATGGCGTTGTTGTTACTGCGGCCTGGCGCCCGAGGCAAGACGAGCAGGTCGACTTGGCCCGAAGTCGCGCCCTGTCTGTTGTTTCCTCGGCCAGACTCGTTGGATGGCGATCCGCATCGTGACCCCGACGAACTACGACGAATGGCGGCCCTTCGATCAGGTTGTGGGCGCCTCGTTCGGTGAGGGTTGGGAAGAGCCGAAACCTGATGAAGTTGAGAGCTACGCAGTGGAAGCACCGTTCGACTTTCGCGTCGGGGTGATGGACGGCGACGAGGTCCTCGGAGCTTGCGCCGCGTACGAGTTCGACCTGAGCCTTCCGGGTGGGTGCGCGGTGCCAGTCGCAGCGCTTACCGGGGTCGGAGGTGACCCGACCAAGCGAGGCCGTGGGGCGCTTCGGGCGATGATGGTCGAGCACCTGGACCGGGCAAGGACCCGCGGTCATGCCGCTTCGATCCTGAACGCCTCGGAAGCCGGCATCTATGGCCAATTCGGCTACGGCCACGCCACCACCATGGTGGGCTACGAGATCGATCCAGACCATGCCCGCTTCCGCCAGCCCATCGAAGATCCCGGATCGTTCGAACTGGTCCACGATCTGAAGTCGTCGATACCGCTGTTCCAGGCCGCCTACGACGCCGCTGCCCGGGTCGTTCCTGGCACCGGGGGGCGGAACACGAAGTGGTGGGAGCGAGTCTTCAGCGCGTCGCCGAGTTGGCGAGGCGGTGGCAAGCAGTTGGCTGTCCTTCACCGTGATGCAGACGGTCATCCCGACGGCTATCTGCTGTACGCGCTGAAAGAAGTGGGTTCGTGGGTCGTGGACGACGTCGTCACCATCCGCGAGTTGCTTGGCGCCTCGGTCAACACCGAACTCGCCCTGTTCGAGTTTGCGACCGAGATCCCGTTGCAGCGCAAGGTCCGCTGGCCTGAGGGCCCTGTGGATTTCCCGGCGAGGCACCACATGTTCGATCCGCGCCAGCTGCACGTGGTCGACCAACACGATCTGCTTTGGCTACGGCCGCTGAACATCGTCGAGCTTCTGGCCAGCCGTACATACGCGGCCGACGGGACGGTGGTCATCTCCGTCGACGACCAACTCTTCGAGGACCAGCGAGGTCCGTGGTCCATCGACATCGTTGATGGCATCGCAACTGTGACCGCATCGGGCGAGACTCCCGCTGTGGTCTTCACGCCCCAGCAGATCGGCATGGTGTTGTTGGGAGACCACCGCGTGCAGGAGCTGGTGTTCGCCGGCGTTTTGAATGGTGATCCGTCGGCGATTCGGCTGCTTGATCAGGCGTTCTGCACCGACCGTCGCCCGTACAACCTCTCGAAGTTCTGACCGGCGGTAAACCGATGTGGGCGCTGAGGCGTCTCTGTCAAATGTGAAGGTGATGGCGTTGGAAGACAACCGAAGAGGACAGGGCGCATCCGGTCGCCGCTCCCGCCGCCGTCGCTCCGACGGGGCTGAAGCGGTAGACCGCTCGGCCACCCTCGATCTCCGTCTGGTGCCGAACGCTCTGGAGTCCGACTTTCACGCAGCACTACCGGATCTGTACGACGAGCACTACCGCTCGTTGGTTCGGCTCGCATCGTTCAGCGTCGACGATCGGGAAACTGCCGAGGAAGTCGTCCAGGACGCGTTCGTCAAGCTGGTCGCGGGCGATTACCACATCGAGGCAGGGAAGGAGCTCGGCTACCTCCGATCGATGGTGCTGAATGGCGCTCGCTCGGCTCTGCGAAAACGCCAAGTGAGGCGGGCGCACACGCCGGATCCCCCTGGCCTCGTGGCCGCTGCCGAGGAGGCAGGTGTGGCCAGTACCGAACACGATCGCATGATCGAGGCTCTACGGAGGCTTCCGGACAAGCAAGCATCGGTTCTGGTGCTTCGCTACTACCTCGACCTCTCTGAGGCCGACATCGCCGACACCCTCGAAATTGCTCGAGGCTCGGTGAAGTCACACGCTCACCGTGGCCTCAAGCGTCTCGGCGACCTGCTGGGCGACACCCTCTCCGACCCTCCCGAAACCGAAACGTCTTCTGGTGTCGACACGCCAGAAGACGAGGACCTCTCATGACCATCGAAGACGATCTTCGCTCCGCTCTCCACCACCACGCCGACCAGGTCGATCCGTCAGCCAACGGGCTTGAACGCATCCAGGCCCGTCTTGTTTCCCCACCGGCGCAACGGCCTCGTCTGGCCTCGCGCCTGGTCGCCGCTGCCGCGTTGCTCGTGGCGGTCGGCGCCGTTGGGGCCATGACGTTCCGCAACAGCGGCGACGGCGCGGTCGAGGTTGCCATCTCGACCACGGATCCTTCGGCTGCAGCGGCGGTCAACGAGCTTCCGCCAGGGGATGACCCCGGTGACATCACCGCTTCGAACGCAAGCGATGCCAGCCTGGTCGAGGGCACCCCGCCGAATGCGTACGAGAACATCCCCGGCGCCCCAGCAGGCATTCTTGGGCCGCGGGCGACGACGCCAGAGGACGCAGTCGGGTCGTTTCTCGGCTTGATCCAGCGGGGAGCCGAGGACGTGATCGTCGAGATCCAGGGCGACCTCGCCAGGGTCTCTCGCGTTGGCGAGGGCGGCGACACGGTCGGCGTCACCACGCTGCAGCTCGGCTCGGTCGAGATGGACGGGGGCGCAACGGGCTTCGTCGTCGTTCAGGCGATATCGCCGAACGTGGTGATCGAGTCGCCGTCGTTGCTGTCGACCAGCAACGGATCGGTGCTGACGGTCTCTGGCAAGGGTGAAGGCTTCGAGGCGCAGATCGGCGTTCACCTCTACTCGAGCCGAGACGGAGTCTGGCTGAATCGCTCCTATCCCCAAGCAGGCAACTTCGGCGTACTTGCGCCGTTCACCGCCGACCTCGATGTGTCTGGATCTGGTCCGGCCTGGGTGGTCGTGCAGTCCTCGGGCGGCACGGAGACGATGCTCAATCCCTTCTCGGCCGTTCCCGTGGTCATTGACGCACCACGAGCGAATCCCAGCTATGTCGTCACGAACATTCCCGTCGCCGATCCCGACGGCGGCTTGGTCGTGCGAAGTCTCCCCGGCACCGATGGCGAAGAACTCGGCGTTCTCCCCCCGGGCCAGAGCAACGTCAGCAAGCGTTCTGCTCTGTCTGCGTTCATCGGTGACGGGGAGCCCAGCTATGGGCTCGAACCGATCACGCTTGGCGAGCAGGAATGGTGGAACATCTGGTTGCCCGACCCGCTCGAGGGCGGTCGCCAGTGGGGTTGGGTCAATGCTCGCTACCTGGCTATTGATGCTCCGGTCGCCGACGCCGAGCTCGAAGCGATCGGCGGTCAGTTCGTGGCCGGGCTCCGAGGCGATGACGCTGCCTTCGCCGGCCTGCCGTGGAACGAAGGCGACGTGGCCTTTGGCCTGTCAAGTGACGTGCAGCGCACGTTCGGGGGCAAGGCGGCGCTTCCCGAGTTCTGGTCGTCGGCGTTCTCGTTCACGCCGCCCCCAGCATTGACCGGGACGCTCGACGGAACCCTTCGTGAGGTGCTTTCCCCGACCAAAACGGCACTCGCTCCGGAATCCGCTGTCGCCATTGCCGTCGTGCCGGTCGCCCAGTTGTCGCCGTACAGCGTCGTGAACGAGGCGCTTGCCGCAAGATTCGCCGGCGCTTCGGTTGTGCAGTTGACCGACCCGCTCAACGATGGCAGCGGCTGGCGGTTGGTCAATCTCTTCGTTCAGCAGGGAAGCAACGGCCCTGAGATCGTTGGCGTGGTCGCCATCGAGTGGACTCCCTAGGCTTCAGCGCAACTCCTTCCCCCCGAGCAACAGCGAGGCCGCAAGCGTGCGGCGTGGGGAAGTGCGGTCATGATGCGAGTCGTGCGTGTTGGCGGGTTTCTGGCAATGCTCATTCTCGGTGGCTGCCGAGGTGAACCGCCGCCAACGGTGTCTCTCCAGGCTGAGGTGGCAACCCGGGCCGAAGTCACTTCGGGTGGAGCCGATTGTGGATTGTTGTCGGTGGATGCGAGCGATTTGGCAGGTCGGTTCGACGTGATCGGCGAAGCCATCGGGGCGATTCGTGAGGGGTCGTGTCCTCCTCTCGGCGGTGCTCACCGTCTGTGTCGGAGCCTGTTCTTGATCGGAGCCACCGACCCGCTGGTCGGCGTTGGTGTCGGGCTGAAAAGCACGCAGATCGAACAGCTGGTCGGATGGCACCACTGGGCATTGGCTGACGGCATCGACGCCGCTCGAGTACGAGGCGACACCGCTGTTGCTGAAGCGCTGCGAGCCATCGACCAGCTCGACCTTGGTGCTGCGTTGCTTGGTGAGGACGTTTCGATTGTCGCCGGGCTCGCCGTTGCCCGAGCTGATCCTGACATCATCGAGCCACTCGCTGCGGCCGAGCAGGCGTGCCTCAGCCTGCCCCGGTGACCAGCCAGACGTCCTGGCGCCACCGGCGCCACATGAAGCCGGCCCGCAGCAGCATGAACACTCCGAGCGCTGCCCACAACCAGCCGAGTCCTGCGCCTGTGATCACGACGGCAGTGGCGAGCCCGGCGAAGAGCGCAGTCGAGATCAACATGGTCTGTGCCAAGTACGTGAGGTCGCCAGCGCCGATCAAGATGCCGTCGAGGGCGAACACCACGCTGTTCACCGGCTGTTGCAAGGCAACGAACAACAGAATGAAGGCGGTGACCGAAATGACGTCTGGATCGGTGCTGAAAAGCCCGGCGATCGGGCGTCGAGCGGCGACGATTCCAAGCCCGGCCACGATGCCGAACACGACGTCGAGTTCGATCATCCGCCGGGCAGCGCCCCGTGCTCGTTCGACCTCGCCCGCCCCGAGAAAGTTGCCCGTCAGCGACTGTCCAGCGATCGCGACTGCATCGAGGGCGAGCGCGAGGGTGCCCCAGACCTGCAGCACCACTTGATGGGCGGCCAGCTCAGCAACGCCGATCCGGGCCGCTACGGCGGCCGACAGAGTGAATGAGCCGCGGAGGGCCACGGTGCGCACGACGAGCGCCTTGCCTGCGCTGAGCAGGCTCTTCATCGTGGCCCAATTCGGCTGGGGGCCAACGCCCTCGGTCGCAGCCCAGCGAAGGACGATCCAGACAGCCACGACAGCTGTGCCGAACTGAGCGACCACCGTCGCCAGCGCAGAAGCCCCAAGCCCGTAGTCGAACCCGTAGATCAACACGACCTCGATGACGAGGTTGGCGACCGCCCCAGCAACGGCCAGGACAAGAGGAGTGACTGTGTTCTGCCGACCGTAGAACGAGCCACCAGCGCTCATCATCAACAACAAAAACGGGAAGCCCCAGATGCTGACGCCGAGGTAGAGCTCTGCCGCATCCAGCACTGCTCCGTCACCACCGAGCAGTCGAAGCACGGGGGTGCCGAAGGCGGTGACCAGGGCGATCACGCCAATGCCGAACCCCGCAGCGAGCCACAGCGCCTGCACTGACCGGTCGGCCGCGTCGCCGATCTGCTTCGCCCCGATGAGTCGGGACACTGCCGCCGTGGTTCCATATGCGAGGAAGATCAGCACTGCGTGAGCGGTGAGGAGGACCGTGCTGGCGAGTGCCAAGCCGGCCAGTTCGTCCGTGCCGATTCGGCCGACGATCGCCGTGTCGGTGAGGACATAGAGAGGCTCAGCGATCAGCGTTCCGAGCGCTGGAACGGCGAGCTTCGCGATGACTGCGTCATGCTCTGAGCGCAGCGCCAAACGGGGGCGGTCCGTCACGCGAGCTTGTCGCTCATCTTGGAGCCATCGGCGTAATACTGGGCGGCCCAGATACCGGTGCTCGACTCCCCGTCGACCGGCATACGCCAGCTCGTGACGGTGGCGTCGTCGAGATCGACGGCGAGGAGCGCTCTTGGTTGATCATGTGTGGCGGCCAGATAGCCATCGGCATTCGCCTCAGGGATGAAACGGCACGCGATCTCCCGGTAGGTGTCTCGCCAGGCGTCGTCGTCGCCGAGGTCGTGAACGATCGTGACCGAACCTTGCACTGAGACCTTGCGATAGGGGAGTGCGTCCTCGTCGATCGAGAGTGCGATGCGCGCATCCCGGCGGAGGTTGGCAAAGAAGACTGATCGCTCGCGCGGGGTGAAGAGAATCGAGCCGAGCCCGTCAGCGGATGGGCGGTAGGTGCACCAGACGGGTGAGATGCGCGGCATGCCGTCGTCGTCGACGGTGGCCAAGCGAAGCAGATGACCAGGCTCGATGAGGAAGGCTGCGGTCTCGTTCGGGGTCAACTTCGGCATGGCCAGACGCTACTTCTCGTGTGCGACGCTGACTCTTAAGTGGTCAGGCAACCAGTGGTCATGCAAATCGAGGTCATGCAACATCCATTTTCTGCAGGCGGAACGACGAGAGAGCAACGGCGACAGCAGCGATCACGACGCTGACGACGATGCCGGTCGTGATCGAACTGTCCGCGAGGCGCACATCGACCTCGGTGATCCTCGCCAAGATCGATGTGGGGTACGTGCGGATCGACAGCTGCGCTGAACCGCCTCCGACGTTGGCGATGAAGAGCTCCCAGATGAAGAGGTACACGAGCCCCCAGATCAGGGCTCGACGGAGCAGCAGCCCGACGAGAACAAAGAGAGCGCTGTAGGCCAGGGCTGCGAAGGCGCTTGCCAGGGCAGCGGCAAAGGCAACCTTCGTGTCACCGGATGCGACCAGAGCGGCGACGGTGAGCGGAACAGCAGTGAGTGGCACAGCGACGGTCGAGGCAGAGAGCACGCCAGCGAGCGCCAGCTTCCAACGAGCGACCGGTCGATGCCATAGGTAGACCAGCGTCTCGTCATCGACCAGCTCGCCGAAGGTCGAAGACCCGAGCACGAGAGACACGATGGGCACCATGAGCCCGATGCCGTAGATCGACACGAAGTTCACGCTGTCATCGAGGCGGGTGAAGTTGTCTGCGCGCCCGATGGCGACGGCAACGGCAAGACCCAGAGCAGCGAAACCGCCAGCCAATACGAGGCGGCCAGTGGTGATCTGCTGGCGGAGCAGCATGCGATAGGTCGCAAACACCGCCTTCATGTGTTGCCTCCAACGATGTAGCGGAACACGCTTTCGAGATCGTCGTCGAGCGGAAACACTTCTTCGAGACGAACTTGGTACTGAGCGCACACGGCGGCGATCTCGAGCCGGAATCGTCGGATGTCGTCGGTGACGAATTCGACCTGACGGTCGTCCGCCAGTCGACAGCCGACCACCGACCCGGTCTTGACCATGACCGACGAAATGAGCCGGCTGTCCGAGCACGTCACCCGCACCCGGAGTGGTTGGTCCTCCATGAGGGCTCGAATGCTGTGGAAGTTGCCTTCCGCTGCGACTCGGCCCTTCGCCATGACGACCACGTTGGAGCCGAACCGTTCGACTTCTTCCAGAACGTGGCTCGACACGATCACCGTTCTTCCAGCCTCACCGAGCTGTTGAAACAGTCGGATCATTTGGCGACGCTGCTTGGGGTCGAGCCCGTTGAGCGGTTCGTCCAGCATGAGCACGAGTGGGTCGTGCACGAGAGCGGCAGCGATCTTGACGCGCTGTCGCATGCCCTTCGAGAACGCTCCAACGGGGCGTTCGAGATTGGGGTCGAGTTCGACGGCAGCCAGCGCGCGTCGCGCCGCACCGTCAGGGTCGGGGACACCGGACAAGATGGCACCAAGGCGCACCACGGCCAGCAGGTTCTCGCGTTCGAACACGCCGTCTTGCTGGGGGACGAGGCCGATGCGCCCTCGGGCAGCGGCGTCAGCTCTCGGGTCGCCGCCGGCGACCCAGACCGTGCCGGTGCTGACCGATGCTTGCCCTGACATCATTCGAAGCAGGGTCGACTTGCCGGCGCCGTTCGGGCCAAGAAGCGCCGTCACACCAGGCCGGAACGCAAGGGTGACGTTGCTGACCGCGACCAACCCACCGAAAGACTTCGACACGTCGTACACCACGATGGTGGCGTCTGAAGGGGGCCACGTTGGTGGGGGAGCAATGGAGGTCGGCTGCGGTGCAGGCGCTTCCGCCGGTGGTGGCGCCTGAGTCGGGAACGGAGGCGGCGGTGGATGGTCGGTCACCGGCGCACCAACAGACGTCGATAGCGGAACCACACGAACGCGATCGAGGCGAGGGTCCATGCCGCGCCTGCGAGGTACACCGTCCAGGTCGGGTTCGCTGCTGCGCCCCAGAGCCCTCGTTCACCGTGGATCCGGAAGATGATCTCACGGGGCAGATTCGGGAGATTCGCCAGCCGGAGATACGGGCTCAGATCGGCGGTGTCGACCAGTTGATCCGTAGCGATAGCTGATGCCGGGAGCGCTGCGAGGATGGTGGCCGTGGCGACCACGACCCGGTCGGTCGAAGCGGAGATGGCGAGACCGATCGAAGCGAAGATCACTCCCATCGCTGCCGAGCCGGCGAAGATCTGGCCGAAGACCTTGATCCACTCGACGAATCCATCTGGACCGCTGTTCTCGAGAGAGAACGCGATGAGCATCAACATCGGTGGTCCGAACGTGACGATCAAGAGCAGCAGCAGAACAGCGATCGCCTTGCCCAGGAGATACGTGGCTCGATTGAGGGGCGACGCCAGGTAGACACCCAGCATGCCGCTGCGGCGATCGGGGGCCAAAAGTTCTGGGGTGATGAAGCCAGCGAACAGATAGATCGCTGCGATGACGAAGCCGTAGTAGCCGGCGTACGTCGGTAGGAACGCCTCCTCCAATTC
>RCMY010003935.1_pt1 | contig 13003 bp, 10 predicted proteins | sample 2041341 | NCBI WGS metagenome assembly RCMY01 (sample SAMN09708234, study PRJNA481090) | Marine sediment metagenome, whole genome shotgun sequencing project. | reverse complement strand
GGTCGATCCGCATGAGTTCGGCGGCGTTGATCGTCGCCATCTGAATTGCTTGGATCGGATCGAAGCCCGACTCGATGGCGAGGCGAACTCGTTGATCGAGATGGCCCTCACGCTGGAGAATGTTGGGATGGACGTCGTCGGTGCAGAGAACCAGTGACCGAGTGTCGATGCGCTGATCGATCATCGCTGCTGCGAGCTCGGGCCATTGCTCCGCGGGAAGCCGGTCGATCCGTGGGGTGAGCAAGACGCGGAGGCCTCGACGGATCTGGTCGATGACCTCTTCGACACTCTCGGCCACATGTGTGTCTTCGAGCCCCGCCACGATCGACGCGTCGAGGACCGCTCCACGGAAACCGGGTAGCTGACCTCCGACCGTCATCCCTCGTGCGATCGTCGCTTCGATCTTCGCCATTTGATCGGGATCGGCTCCCAACAGAAGAGCCGGATTGATGTCTCCTCCCAGACAAATTGCATCCGGGCGGTCCAGCATCGCGATCGTCGCCGCGAGGTCGACCTCATGTCCACTGGTCTCGAGATGCGCCGGCAGTGCAGGAACACGTCCTGGCACGCGCAGCAACACCTCCAACGGCAGGGTCAGCGCCTCGTCGAGGAGCAGCTCCATGCCTGCAAGGCCGAGGACGTTCCCGATCTCGTGCGGGTCGGCAATCAGTGTCGACACGCCTCGAGGAACAATGGCCCGGGCCAACTCCGTGACGGTCAGGTTGCTGCTCTCGATGTGCGTGTGGCAGTCGATCAGCCCGGGACATACGAGACTCCCATCGAGGTCGATCAGTTCGGTGGCATCGTCGGCGAGGTACTCACCAGGTTTGGCGAGCGCCGCGATCCGATCGCCCGAGATGACGATGTCGGCATTGTGGACGTCTCGTGTGTGGACGCTGACGACTCGGGCCCCACGGAGAACGACCTCCGCGGGGGCGTCGCCAAGCGCCACACGAATGAGGTGAGGTCGATCGACGGCGGTGGTCGCTGACGAGTTGCGCGTGTGGTCTGTGGTCACGACTGTCCTTCGACTCAGGGGGTTTTCCCGAGAGTAGCGGCGGGTCCTGGTTCCGGGTCACCGAGAGCTGCCCGGCGAGCGAAGAGATCTTCAGCTGCCGCCTGCGCATCTGCGGCAACGGCGGCCACATCGACCGAGATGACCTCCCCACTCTCGACGAGGTGTGCTCCTTTGACCCAGACGTTGGACACATCGTGGGAGCTTGCCGAGAAGACCAGATGCGCGGGAGCGTTGAAATCCTTCCCGTGCAACACCGGGACGAAATGGATGCCGCTCAAATCGACCATCACAATGTCGGCGTCCTTGCCAACCTCGAGCGTGCCGGTCACATCGTCGAGTCCGAGGGCCTCCGCACCCGCTCTGGTCGCCATGTCGAGGATGTCCCATGGATCTCCGATGGTCGGATCGAGGGTGCTGACCTTCTGGAGCAGCGACGCGAACTTCATCTCCTCGAGCATGTCGAGATTGTTGTTCTCCTTCTCGCCGTCGGTGCCGAGAGCGACGGTCATGCCCTGCTCGCGGTAGAAGCCGACACGGGCAGCGCCAGAGGACAGTTTCATGTTCGAGCATGGACAGTGGGTGACCGACGTGCCGGTCTGCACCATCAGCTGAACCTCTCGATCATCGAGCCACACGCCGTGCGCAATCACTGTCTTTTCGCCGAGGATGCCGCGGTTGTAGAACTCCTCGATCGGTCGCCGCCCGAACTGACGAAGGCACTCTTGCACCTCCCAGATCGACTCGGAACTGTGGGTGTGGATTCCGGTGTCGAACTCGGCGGCGAGCGCTGCGGCATCGCGGAACATCTGTGGCGAACAGTAGAAGATGTGCTCGAGGCCGACCCAGGACCGCACGCGCCCGTCGGCGGCGGTGAGGTGCGTTTCGAGCAACCGCCGATTGGATTCCAGGCTCTCGAAGTAGTCGTAGCGATCAGCGGTGTAGGGCGCCAGCGTTGCACGAATTCCCACCTGTTCTGCCGCTTCAGCAGAACCCTCCATGAAACGCCACATGTCGAGCACCGACGTCGTCCCACCACGAAGCCCCTCGGTGTAGGCCATGTACGACGCGGCCTTCGCAATCTCCGGAGTCAGCGCACGATGCGCCGGATCCACATGATTCTCCAACCATTCCCACAGCGCCATCGACTCCGCCGTCCCACGAAGAAGGCCGGAGTGAAGGTGACAGTTGTGCAGGCCCGGCATGACCACCTGGTTGGTTGCGTCCACCACGGCGGCGTCGGCTGCAGCAGGATGTGCGTTCACGTCGTCACGAGTACCAACGGCGACGATCGTGCCATCGACAACCAGCACTGCGCCCGGGTCGAAGCTGATCCGATCTCCTTCGAGCGGGAGAACGATCCCGTTGTCAATCAGAAAGGTGTCGTTCCTCGGCATCTGGCAGTCCTCTTTCGCTGAAGCATTGGTGTGAATTCGGTCGGTCACCCTGGACACTAACCTTCACGCATGCCGTGTTGTCGAGCGTTCGCTTCTCATCGATGAGTGTCGTCGCTGCCCTCATGGCGATCAGGCGTGGCGATACCGACGGTGCGAAGTCGTTGGCGCTCGAGGCGCACGAACAAGGCAGCGCAGTCGGTGGCGCCTTGGCCAGCTTCTTGGAGGGCGTCACGAGCTCGGGCGTCTACGACGAACCGACGGCGTTCCAGGGTTTCATCAACGGAGGAGGAAACGTCGCGTTGTACGAAGCGGTCGTCGAGTTTGTCTCGTTCGCTCATCAGCGGCACCAGACCGGATCGGTCCTCGACATCGGCTGCGGAGACGGTCGGGTCATCGTTGCCGCAGGTGGATTGGCCGAACGAATCGATCTGGTCGACCCGTCCGCTGACCTCCTGGCAGAGGCCGTGACCGGCCTTGCCTCAATCGGTCGTACTGCCAACGCACATCACGCCACGATCGAAGCGTTCCTGATCGACGGCCAGACACACGACCGCTGGGATCTCGCACAATCGACCTTTGCGTTGCACAACATCTCGCCGAAGAATCGGGCGCCGGTTCTCACGCAACTCGCCAGCCGCTGCTCTCGACTGCTGCTCGTCGAGTTCGACGTGCCCGAGTTCGATGACGGATCGAGCGAACATGCCTCGTACGCGGCCCAACGCTACGAACGAGGTGTTGCTCAATATGTTGCGGCACCGGACGTCGTTTCGGGTTTCCTCATGCCGGTGCTGGTGGGCCAGTTCAGCCCGAGCGCACCGCGCCACACCTACGAACAGCCCGCAAGCCGCTGGAGGAACGAATTGGAAGAGTGCGGATGGCTGGTCGTCACCAGCACCGTCATCGATGACTATTGGTGGGCGCCAGCGATCGGCATCGAAGCAATCCCCGCCGATCGGGGATCGCCACAACACTGACGTCGTCTGACCTCAGCTGAGTTGGGCAGCCAGATCGTCGAATTCGGTCGCCCACTGACGCCGCATGACGCGCTTGTCCGGCTCGTCGAGCCAGCTGCCGTCGATGCCGTTGAGCATGCAATCGCGGAAGTCCTCGACCTCGAACCCCATGTGGTTGTGCGCCATGATGAGGTCCTTCGTCGGATTGGTCTTGAACATGGGCGGGTCGTCACAGTCGAGGCTGATCTTCAAGCCGAACTCGCGCATCTTCCCGAGTGGATGGTTGTCGAAGTCGTCATCGAAGTAGACCCAGGCGGTCGAGACCGGCGTACAGGTGAAGACGATGCCCTCGTCGCGACACCGACGCATGATCGCTTCGCTCTCGACGACGTGATAGCCGTGATCGACTCGTTCGCAGCCCAGGAGATCGAGCGCGGTTTCGATGTTCCGAGGCGGCGCATCTTCGGACTGATGCGCGGTGAGGCGTAGTCCCCCGGCTTTGGCCATGCGGTACGCCTTCCAGAATGTCTCGGGTGGAAATGTCGGCTCGGCATAATCCATGCCGATCCCGATCACTTCATCACGCGGGTACTGAAACAGCGTCTCGACCATCTCGACGGCCAGCTCGGGGCTTTCCATGCGGTTCACCGCGGCGATCAAACGACACTCGATCCCGTGGTCGGTGCGGGCGGCGTTGATGCCGTCGATGAGCCCGTCGACGGCTGTCTGATAGTCGACACCGGCGGCCATGTGGGTCGTTGGGTTGAACGACATCTCGCGGTAACGAACATTGTGTTCGGCAGCCTCGGTGAGCGTCTCGTAGCTGATCCGAGCGAAGTCTTCCCGGTCGATGACGCCCAATGCAGTGTTGTCGTACATGTGCAGGAACTTGTAGATGTCGGGGTAGTCGTACAGGTCTTCGGGCTCGTTGAAGTCCGGCAGCGGAACGCCGTGTTTTTGACAAAGCTCGACCGCGGTCTTTGCTTGCACCGACCCCATGAGATGCAGATGCAAACTCACCTTCGGGATCGCCTTCAGAAAGTCATCGATGTGCACCTATAACACCCCTCGTTTCGAACGTCCTGCCAACGCAGGATCACGAGCGAAGTTAGCACACGACGAATTTGGCTCCGTGGCGAAATCTGATGGCACTGCTGCAAGACTGAACCGCATGAATCAGCCACATGATCTTGTACTCAGAAATGCCGAACTCGTGGTCACGATGGACGAGCAACGCCGGGAGATCGCCGGCGGCTGGGTCGCCATTGACAACGGCTTCGTGACCGCGGTTGGGCCGCCAGGAAGCGAGCCAGATGCGGTCCGAGTCGTCGCCGTGAATGGCTGTCTGATCACTCCTGGCCTGATCAACACCCACCATCACATCTATCAGAACCTCACCAGAGCATTCGCTCCCGCGATGTCGGGAAATCTGTTCCACTGGCTCCGAACCTTGTACCCCGTCTGGAGCCGCCTCGACGAGGAAGCCGCGTATGTGTCGGCGTGGATCGGGCTCTGCGAACTGGCACTCGGGGGTTGCACCACGACGACCGATCACCTCTACGTCCATCCGAGTGGCAGCGGAGATCTCATCAGCGCAGAGATCGCGGCTGCCACCGAGCTCGGTTTCCGCTTCCACCCCACCCGTGGATCGATGAGCCTCTCGGAGAAGGACGGCGGGCTGCCTCCCGACTCCGTGGTACAGACCGATGACGAGATTCTCGAGGACTCCGAACGACTCGTGCGAACACACCACGACCCCGAACCTGGAGCGATGGTTCGTATTGCGCTTGCGCCCTGTTCACCGTTCTCGGTCACGCCGGAGTTGATGACCCGCACGGCCGAACTCGCCGAACGGCTCGACGTGCGCCTGCACACACACATCGCCGAGGACAAAGCCGAGGACACGTTCTGCCAGGAAACGTTCGGCTGTCGACCGCTCGAACACTTCGAAGAAGTGGGCTGGGGTTCCAACCGCTCGTGGGTTGCACATTGTGTCTTTCCCAGCGCTCCGGAGATCGAACGACTTGCCGCCTGGGGAACCGGTGTCGCTCACTGCCCCAGCTCGAATCAGCTCATCGGCGCTGGCTTGGCGCCGGTACGCGAACTTCGCGACGCAGGAGTCCATGTGGGAATCGGTTGCGACGGATCGGCGTCAACGGATCATGCGTCACTGTGGCTCGAGACACGTGGAGCGTTGTTGCTCGCCCGCCTCCGAGGTGGCCCCGAAGCCATGCTGAGTCGTGAGGCTCTCGAGATGGCGACACTTGGTGGAGCTGGTTGCCTCGGCCGAACCGACATCGGAGCACTCGCGCCAGGTATGGCCGCAGATCTGGTGGTCTGGCCAATGGAGGGCGTCGCCTTCGCTGGAGCGTTGACCGACCCGGTCGAGGCGTTGCTTCGTTGTGGCCCGGTTGCCGCCCGGCACACGATCGTGCACGGCCGTTTCATCGTGGAGGACGGCGTTCTCACCGCACCTGGGGTCGAACAAATGCTCGCACGGCACCGAGGCATCGCGCTCGACTGGGCGCAAGCAGCCGATGCGCTCTAGCTAACGTGGCGACCATGGGTCGACAGCGTCATTGGCGCGCACTGTTTGAGCTGTTGACACCCCACAAGAGACGCGTGGCAGCGATGGGCGCAGTGCTCACGGTCGCGGGCCTGTTGCCATTGTTGGGTCCGCTCCTCATCGCTGCGTTCATCGACGATGCCGCGGCAGACGCCACCCGCTCGCGCCTGTTGTTCTTGGCCGGCTTGTACGTGGCGGTGGGTCTGGCCCGCCAACTCATGGCCGTCGCTGTGGCATGGACGGCAACCGACCTTGCTTGGCGCGTCACGAACGAGTTGCGTTCGACCCTCACGAGGCACGTTTTGGGTCTCGACCTCGCCTTCCACCGATCGACCAGCCCCGGCGAACTGGTGAGCAGAGTCGACGGCGACGTGACGGCGCTCAGCGAGTTCATCTCGAAGTTCGCGGCCAAAGCCGTCGCGGCGCTCGTCACCCTTGGCGGACTACTCGTGGTCGTGTTGTGGCGTAGTTGGCAGGTCGGGATCGGGCTCGCCCTCTATGTCAGCGCAGCGATCGCCACGTTGTACCTGTTGCGAAATCGGGCGGTGGGGGAAGCAGCATCAGAGCAGGCCGCCACGGGACGCATGCTCGGCGAGATCGAAGAACGCCTCACCGGAGCCGACGACCTGCGCAGCAACGGCGGTGGTAGTCACGCGGTCGCCACCTTTCAGATTGCCAGCGCCCGAGTTTTGGCCTCGGTGCTGTCGCGCGAACGTCAAGGTGTCGGGCTCTGGATCATCTCCAACATGGTGTTCGTGATCGGCGGGATCGCCGTTCTGGCCGTCGACGCCGCGCTGCTTCGCAACGGAACAATCACGATCGGCACGGCCTTCTTGTTGTTCCAGTACACCCAGGTGTTGCGCCGTCCGTTGGACCAGCTGGCCGACGAGACCGAGGCCGTGCAGCGCGCCGCTGGCGGGATGACCCGCACCCTTCAACTCCTCAACGAGTCCTCGGCCATACCCGACACCGGTTCTCGACACCTCCGTCCTGGAGCACTCGATTTGGCGTTGCGCTCGGTCAGCTTCAAATATGCCGACGAGGACAATCCGGCCCCCGTCCTCACCAACGTGTCTTTGACCCTCGGGCCCGGCCGATCGATCGGCGTTCTCGGACGTACGGGGAGCGGCAAGACGACGCTGGGAAGGCTTCTTCTTCGTCTCGTCGACCCAACCGAAGGTTCGATCGTCCTCGGCGGGGTGCCCCTCGACGAGATCGCCGTCGACGATCTGCGCGCCCGCGCCGGCGTCGTCTCCCAAGACGTTCACCTTTTCGCCGCGTCGATCCGCGACAACCTGACCCTCTTCGATTCCACGATTTCCGATGATCGGGTGCGAGCAGCGCTCGAGGCGCTCGACCTGCTCGACTGGGTCGAGGCCATGCCCCAGGGCCTCGACACCGAACTCGGGCCAGCCGGAAAAGGACTGTCTGGCGGAGAAGGCCAGCTGGTCGCGCTCTCGCGTCTCTTTCTCCGCTCCCCCGACTTCGTGTTGCTCGATGAGGCGTCATCCCGTATCGATCCCGAAACCGAAGATCGGGTCATTCATGCCATCGATCGCCTTCTTCAGGGTCGCACGGCGGTCGTCATTGCGCACCGGCTGTCCACCGTCGAACGTCTCGATGAAATTCTGGTGCTCGATGGTGGAGAGATCGTCGAGCACGGCAACACCCGAGAACTCCGAGACGATCCGGCGAGCCACTATTCCAGGCTGCTCTCGGTCGGGTCGCACACGACATTCGACGAGGTGGCGCCATGAGCAGGTCGAACGACCCCGAAATCAGGCCATTCCGATTCGGTTGGCGCACGGGCACCGTCCGGCCGAAGTTGTGGAGCATTGCGTGGTTTCTGTGGACGGCGTTCGTCATGTTGCCGTTGATCACGGGTTGGTTGTTGAAACTCGCCTTCGATGCCCTGAGTTCGAACGATTCGATCACCAGGTTATTGATCCTGCTCGGTATCAGCGAAGCGATCCGATGGGTGGTGTTCGCTGCGGCCGTGTACGTCGTCGTCAGGTGGTGGGTATCTGCCTTGACCGTGATGCGCACCAACATGCTCGACGCCCAAACCGTGAGCGGAGGGCCACGGGCAGCAACGCTGCCCGACAGTCCCGCAGAAGCGATCTCACGGTTCCACGACGATGCGCGCGATGCGGTGTTGTGGTCCGACTCGTGGGTTGACGGCAGCGGGTACATCATTTATGCCGCCACGGCGTTGGCGATCATGTCGACCATCGACGCGAGAGCGGCGTTCGTCGTTCTCGTTCCGCTGATCGTCGTCACGACGATCGCGCGCTACCTGACGCCGCGGCTCTACGCCGCTCGCTCCGCCGATCGCAAGGCCACCGGCCAAGTCACCGCCTTCCTCGGTGAGACGTTCACGGGCATGCTCGCGTTTCGCCTCGCCGGTCGAGAAGAGGCTGCGATCATCCGCTTGGAGACCCACACGGCGGTTCGGCGGCGGACCGCCGTACGCGACACGGTGCTCCAACAGGCCATCGACGGCATGTCATCGTCGACGAGCGACATCACGGTCGGTCTCACATTGCTCGTGCTCGTACCCGCAGTCCGCTCGGGTGACTTCAGCGTTGGCGATCTGGCGCTTTTTGTGACCTACGCCGTCCAACTGGGTGAACTTCCGAGATTCGTCGCCCGGCTCATCACGTCACGCGAACAAGCAATCGTGTCGTATGAACGAATGGGAGAAATGGTCGCGACAGGCGATGCGGCTGCGGTCGTCGAGCACCGACTGGTCACCATCGAACCAAACGAGACGAAACTTGCGCGAGACCCCGACCCAGCCCGGGTTCCGCTCGACAAGCTCGAGATACGCGGCTTGACTGCCACGTACCCAGGCAACGGCGAGGGCGTCGAAGACATCGATCTCACCTTCGAGCGTGGAACCTTCAATGTGGTCACCGGCCCAGTGGGTTCCGGCAAGTCGACCCTGCTTCGAGCCATCATCGGCCTGATCGATCACGACGACGGCACCATCCTCTGGAACGGCACCGAAATCACCGACGCTGCGGCCTGGTTCGTTCCGCCGAATGCAGCTCATCTCCCGCAGGTGCCATCGCTGTTCAGCGAGTCGCTGGCCGACAACATTTCGCTCGGACGTGATACCGACGCGCTCGCGGACATCCTCGAGCTGACCACCTTGGCGAGCGACCTGAACGAGATGCCCGACGGTCTCGACACCATGGTTGGGGCGAGGGGCCTTCGTCTTTCTGGCGGTCAGGCCCAACGCGTCGCCACGGCGAGAAGTTTGTTGACCCATCCCGAGTTGTTGGTGGTCGACGATCTGTCCAGTGCGCTCGACGTGACCACCGAAAAGGAACTGTGGGATCGACTCAGCCACCTCGGTTCGACCACCGTGATCGCCATCTCGCAACGCCAGCTCGCAATCGACAGGGCCGATCAGGTGATCACGATGGCCGCCGGCCGTGTCGATTCGGTCACGCATCGGTGACCATCGGGGTCGACATCGAACAGGATCAGGACGCTTTGCTGCGGGCGGCGAGCAGCAGCTGCGCGAATTGAGCGGCGACCGCTGGTGGGTCGGCGTTCGACGGGTCGGTCGTGACCGACAGGGCAACACCATTGACCAATGAGACGATCAGCTGGGCCATCGACTCGGGAATGACCCAACTCGGCAGACTTCCCTCGTCTCGTTGCGTCGTCATTTCCACAGCAAGGACGTCAGCGAGCTCTCGGTGGAGTCGCTGAATTTCTGTTCGAACGGTTGCATTTACAGGCGCAGCGGCAAGGCTCTGGACGTATGCGGGAAGTTGGTCTTTGTTGTTCGCAAGAATCTGCTGCAACATCTGCATCGCTGCGAGCATTTTGGTCGCTGGATCGATGCTCTGATCTCGCAGAAGATCGACGACTGGCTCGATGAGGGTGCGAGCGACCGTCGCGAGCGACTGCGCCACGAGTTCGTCCTTCGACCCGAAGTAGTAGGTGATCGAACCGAGGTTCGCCCCGGCCTCCGCGGCGATGGCTCGGGAGGTCACCGACGTCGGACCGGACTTCGCGATCAGGTCCGTGGTTGCGCTGATGAGGCGGGTGCGAGCGTGTGCATCCGACGATGGCGATGATCTCCGTTGACTCGGTGTCATACAGATGTATGATATCAGCATGTCCAATCGGTGGGTAGGTAGTGCGGGATGGGTCACCGTCGTGGCCGGAATCGGCCTGATGGTCGTGCATTTCTACGGCGGTTCCGCTGGTTCTCCAGAGGGGTGGTTCGCCGCTGCTGGTTTTGCGGCGCCGATCGTCGGGGCCGGCGCGCTCTGCCTGGTGGGTGATCGCATGGCCAGACCCCTCCTGTGCGTGGCGGCCGGAATCGGGCTGGCGATCATGAGCGTCGTCTCGATCGTCATGTTTCCGCTTCTGATCGCGGCAACAATCATGTTTGCAGAAGCGCGAAACGTCACGGGAAAACAGGAGACGCCCGTCGTGCCGTTTGTGTTGGCGGCGGCGTTGGTTTCCGTTTTTGGATTCCTGATCTTTCATCAGGATCCTGCGACTTGGTCGACTCCCGACGGTGGTGGAGGTAGTAGCAACATCGTGACCAATGTCGAGGCATCGGTCAGTCTTGGGGTCGTCGCGATTGTTGTGCTTGGCTCCGTCTTCTGGGCGCAACGGATCGGCCGCCGACGAGATCTCTCGTTTCGCTCCAGAACGTTCGGCTAGGGTTCGGAAACAAGAAGACGGAGACGAACCATGCCGAACATCGTCAGTCACTTCGAGCACTCCGCGCTGTCGGACATCGAACTCTCATCGCAGGTCGTCATCGACTCCGGAACGACCGTCTACGACACCGTGATGGCGATGGCCAACGCGAGCACGAGCTGTGCGTTCATCATGGATGGCACGTCCATATCCGGCATCTTCACCGAACATGACGTGACCAATCGTGTCGTCCGGTCCCCCGACGTCTGGGAGATGGATGTCGACGACTTCATGACCCCGAACCCACACGTGATCGACCGTGGTGCCTCCGCTCTCGACGCACTTCACGTCATGGGCGAGGGTGGCTTTCGAAATCTTCCGGTCGTGCTCGACGACGAAGGACGATATGCCAATGTCACCCACTACGACCTCATCGTGTTGGCCTCGCGGTATCTCCAGACCGAAACGAACGAGAGCGACACGTTCAGCGCAGAACACGCCCTTCGTTACGTTGACTTCTACGGCATGCCGAGCAAAGTTCCGGTCGAGATCGTGGCAGAGACCAGCTTGTTCGACGCCTGCGAACTGATGATCCACCGCGATCGTGGACTCATCTCGATCGTCGACGATCGTGGCATCGTGATCGGTGAGTTCACGCAACACGACGTGTTCCGCAAGGTCGCCTGCCGCGTGCACGATCTCCACGACGAGACGGTCGACGCGTACATGACCACCGACTTCGCCTCGGCGTCACCGTCGACCTCGATCGCCGATGGTTTGCACGAGATGGCGGCCAAGCGACACCGATATCTGGTCTTGACGAATGAGACCGGCCGATCGGTCGGAGTTGTGACATTTCGAGACATCGCTGGGTTCTTCGAAGCCGCCTTTGCTGTGCCGGTTGGTTAGTACTCCAATATCATTCCTCGTATGGACGTTGATGTCGTAGATTTCCAATCCCCAGATGCCCCCGAGCGGTTCACGGAAAGCCTCCGAGCAACCGGCTTCGCGGTGCTCGTCAACCACCCACTGCCGTGGTCACTCGTCGAGACGATCTATCGCGAGTGGGCCGCACTTTTCGATTCTCTGGCCGTTGACGCGTACGACATCGACGAGGATGGGCAAGTCGGATGGTTTCCTGCGACTCGCAGCGAAACGGCCAAAGGAAGCACCGTGCGAGACCTCAAAGAGTTCTTCCACGTCTATGAATGGTCGGTGTACCCGAAGGAAGTCAGCAACGCTGCGCTCGAATACCGCCAGATTGCGATCGACCTTGCCCTCACGCTCCTCGACTGGGTCGAGGCCGGCACTCCCCCAGAAATCGCGGAGCGGCTCTCCATGCCGCTGTCGCAGATGATGACCGGAAGCACCCGATCGCTGCTTCGAATCCTTCGTTACCCTCCCCTCCCGGCCGAGATCCCCGACGGGGCGGTTCGAGCCGCAGCGCACGAAGACATCAACCTCCTCACCGTTTTGCCAGCCAGTGATCAGCCGGGCCTCGAGCTCCTCGGCGCAAACGGCAACTGGTTCCAAGTCCCGTGCGACCCCGGTTCGCTCGCAATCAACGGCGGCGAGATGCTCGACCTCGCCACCGAAGGCCACTACCCCGCAACTACGCACCGGGTCGTGAATCCAACCGGTGCCGCGGGTCGCCTCCCGCGTATGTCGCTCCCGATGTTTTTGCACCCCGCCGACGATGTCGTCCTCACCAAGGGTCGCACCGCTTCTGAGTTCCTCGAGGAACGAATCGCCGAACTCCGAGGCGAACGAAGCTGACGAACTCTTGCGAGGAGGCACCTGATGAACGACTCGGCCGGTGAGTGGCGCCAGAACACCGGGACACCCGACGTCGTCACGTTGGGTGAGTCGATGCTCACGGTTCGGCCTGAACTCGGTCGCGAAACCTTCGAGTGGGAGGTGAGCGGGGCAGAGTCGAATGTGGCCCGATACTGCGCTGCACTTGGACTCCACACAGCTTGGGTCAGCCAAGTTGGCACCGATTTGGCCGGTGACATCGTCCTATCCGCTCTTCGCGACGCTGGTGTCGATGTCTCTGGCGTCACGCGGCTGCCAGATCGACAGACCGGTCTGATGGTGAAGGAAGTGAGCGCGAACGAACGGCGTGTTCGTTACTACCGCCGCGACTCCGCCGCCGCTGCGATGAGTCGAGACATGGAGTTTGGCCGCGCGACCAACGCGCACATTCTTCACCTCACCGGAATCACATTGGGCCTGTCTCCGACGTGCCACGACCTCGTGCAATCGCTGATCGAACGTCGAACACGCAACTCGCTCGTTTCATTCGACGTCAACTGGCGGCCGGCGATCTGGCAAGACCAGGACGGCGCTGATGTCCTCCGAACTGCCGCAAATCAATGCGACCTTGTTTTCGTCGGCCTTG
>RCMY010012118.1_pt1 | contig 13004 bp, 19 predicted proteins | sample 2041341 | NCBI WGS metagenome assembly RCMY01 (sample SAMN09708234, study PRJNA481090) | Marine sediment metagenome, whole genome shotgun sequencing project. | reverse complement strand
CATTCTATGGGGTGGCACGTATCCGTGCAATGTCCGTTAGGTTAGTTGATGTTGCGGCGCAGCATGGATCGAATCCTACACGGTTTAACAAGTGCGTCAAGTGGTTATTCAAGAATATGTAGAGAGCAAGTAATCTGTCCGGAGCTGTAGCAAATGAAGTGTCCGCTCTCATGCTTCGCCGTGGGAGGTGATTTGATGAGACGGACGCAGTTGCCACAGGAGATACGGAAGATGCGTTTTGAAGAGGCGCATTGGGGCTGGCAGGAGAAGCGGTTCGATCAGGAGGAAGCGGCGTGTTTGTTGGGTCTACCCCTATTGGGTTGGTCGGGTCCCAGAACGCACTGATGGGAATCGTCGCTGTCAGCCGAGTCCTGCCGTTCATTTCGTTTGACATCGTCAGCTATGCCGCTGGTCTCACGGTGTTGTCGTTCTGGCGCTTCGCTATAGCGACCTTCGCAGGCATCGCACCGACGAGCTTCTTGCTTGCTCACTTCGGCAAAGAGATGGGAACCGGGCAAATCAAACAGGTTCTGTTTTCAGTGTTGGCGCTGGGGGGCCTGACCATGATCCCGATCGGGGTGAAACTGTATCGGGATTGGCGTGCCAGGCGACGGCTCGAACGCAATGTGCATTGACCTCGCGCATTGAGCCGATGCGTAAAACCCTACGCATCGGCACGTGAACTCCCGCCGGCACGCAGCGTAAAGGCCGGCGCCCGGCCGCACCCGAGCGAAAACCGTCTTGAGTAGGTTGATGCTCGCAGCGCCCATGATGGGGTAACCCTCAAGAAATGGATTCATTGATGGGGACAGTCCTTCTTCAAACTTGAACCTGCGCTTGGCGCCACCCGTCGGACGCGCAGCGTCAGTCCCTCGCGCCCGATCACCTCGACGGTGTCGCCCGCGGAGAGGACCTCGTCGGCACAGGTCGCTGACCAACTTTCGCTCGCCACCCTGCGGTGCGCCGATCTGCCGAGCGCACTGTGCCGATGGCGTTCATCAAGGCCTCCGCGCCTGTCGTGACCGGACGTCGCATGGCTTTGAACGCCAGCGCGTAGACCCAAATTGCCAGCGCAACGATGAAGCCATAAAGCGGTATGCCGATGCCGGGTGGCAGGAGCCATAGCATCGGCAGCGCGACGAAAGGCAGAGCCAGGATCAGGTGGCACATGGGGTTGGCTCCGAATCACTTGCTGCCACGTTCACTTATGCCCGCGTGCCAGGCTCAGGCCTTCAGATCGACGCCGACCAGCAAGCGGCTGTCAGAGGCGAACTGGTATGGGGGCACGACCAGGTTGGTCGGTGCCGGCACGTTCTTGAAGACGCGGCCGGCCAGGTTGAACTTGGAGCTATGGCAAGGGCAATAGAAGCCGCCAAGCCAGGTAGCCCCGATATCGGCGGCGCCCGGTGTCGGACGAAAGGTGGGAATACAGCCGAGGTGCGTGCAGATGCCGACCATGACCGCGATCTCCGGCTTGATCGTGGCGTGAGGGCATGTCCATGGCGTCATTGCGCCTTGTCGGCGGGCTTGTTGGGGGGTGCAGCGTGACCACCATGCCCGCCCATGGCCGTGGAACAGATGCATCAGCGGGCAGGCCAGCAGCAGCAGGTAAATCCAATTGCCAGCAACGTGGTTCCAGTGTTCGCGCAGCAGGTAGAAGCCGCCGACCAGAGCGACCATCAGCAGCGCGGTCTTCAGTGGCCGGCCCAACGCTGAGCATCCCGGTAATCGCCCAGGGAGCGGCTCGGCGGGTTCGTACCGGATGAACCTTGCGTGGTGGGGAGGTGGCCGTGGTGGGTGGTGCTCATGGCGGTGATCCTTTCATCGCACGTCGGCGCTGTTGGCGCCGGCCTCTGAGTTGAAGATGGACCTTGACCTCATATGAGGTCAAGGATTCTTTGGCGCCAGGCTCAGGCTTTTGAGCCGGCGTCGCGATCGAGCAGCGCCTTGCGTTGCTCGTACTCGTCGGCCGAGATTTCGCCGTTGGCCAGGCGCCGCTTCAGCACTTCATGCGGCGTCTCGCGCGGTCCGCGGTGCCGCGCGCTTGGCCGCCCCCACCCGTAGAACATGATCACGCCGATCAGCGCGAGCCAGAACAGCCACCAGATCCAATGCATGCCACCCATGAAGTAGCCCCCGTCGTAGTACATGTGCATGCCGTTGCGCCTCAGGTGCCGGTCGTCGGCGGCGTGGCCAACCGGGACTTGACGCGTTGCAGCCGCTCGTGCACCTCATGGGCGACCTTGGCCACCTCGGGGTGGGTGCTCATCTGCAGCACGGCCACGGGGTCCATGAAGCCGACGACCAGGCCACCGTCGGCCTCTTCACGAACGACGACGTTGCAGGGCAGCAGCAGGCCGATGTCGGGCTCGGCGTCCAGTGCGCAGTGTGCAAGCGGCGGGTTGCACGCGCCGAGGATGCGGTACGGCCGCCCCTCGATGCCGAGCTTGGCCTTCATCGTGGCCTGCACGTCGATCTCGGTCAGGACGCCGAAACCTTCTGTCTTCAGCGCTTCTGTGACGCGGGCGACGGCTGCCGCAAAGTCCTTGTCGTGGATCGCGCAATGAAAGCCGTAAGCGGCTGCCGCCGGTTTTGGCGCGGTGTTGAGTTTGGGCTCCATGGCTGAGCTCTCACTTCGTCGCCGAGACCGGCGCCATGCGGTCCATCATCATCTGCATCATGGACTGCATCATGTCCATGCGCTGTTCCATCATGCCCTGGCGCGCCGCCATGTCGGCCGGCTTGCCCGTTGTGGCGCCTGCACCCATGCGGCCCATTCCTCCCATGCCGCCGCCCATTCCTCCCATGCCGCCCATCATGTTCATGCCGTTCTGCATGAGTTTCATCTGCTCGGACATGAGGGCATTGCGTTCTTCGGGTGTCTTGGCTGCCATCATCTTGTCGTGCATCTGCTGCATGGCCTTTATCTGCTCTGTATAGCCAGGCGCGGAGGCGCCGGCGTGCATGCCCATGCCCGGGTTGCCCGGTTGCGCCTGGGCGACCTGGGTGGCGGTGGCCGGTGCGGGGTGACGGCTGTCGTACGGGTCGTCAGCGGCGGCCCAGGTCGAGGTGGCCATGGCGGCGCTGCTCAGGACGGCGATAGAAACAAAGGTACGGACGAAAGTCATGTTGATCTCCTGGTAAATGAGGCAATGCTGAGATCCATGCTTATCCGGTTTTCACAGACACCTACAAGATGTAGTGGCTCGTGATTTTGCGTGAAGCTCAGCGTAGGTTGGCGCGGTGATATCGCCCGCAATGCCAAGCAGGGAGCGCAAAGCGTTGAGCGGGTAGAATCTGGGAGCAGACGCTGAGATTCGGGAAGCGACTGCAAAAACGGCAGATTATGTCGCTCAAGCACGTCGATCGCCACGGCCACTCCCGTCTGACGCAGATGCTCAACATACTATCCGGTAGTGGGTGTCTGTGAAAACGGGATAAGCCCGCTGAGATCGAAGGGAGTCGCCGTCTGTGCGGTGACGTACACTGGGAGCTGTCCTCATTCGGTGGACGCCATAGATGGCGACTCGGTAGCAAGTTATCCACGGTTGTGGGCGTGCGGCGCCTCATACGCAGACATCGCGCGCGACGGTGGGTGACTTGTGAAACCGGGAGACAAGTCCAAGGTGCTTGCCGCCCAGCGTTTCTCGTATTCGTCCGGACTCAGGTAGCCGAGTGCGCTATGGCGCCGCTCGGAATTGTAGTAACCGATGAATTCGGTCAAGTCGTCGATTGCCTCCTGTCGGGTGGTGTAGTGCCGGTCATGGACCCGTTCGACCTTGAGCGTGCCGTTGGCCGATTCCATCGGGGCGTTGTCGTAGCAGCTCACCCGTCGGCCCATCGAGACTGTGATCCGGCGTTGTTTGAGCACCTTGCGGTAGTCGTGTGTGCAGTACTGGATGCCACGATCGGAGTGGTGCATGAGACCGGGGGCCGGCGGGCGCAGCCCCAGCGCCAAAGCCCGCGCGCTGGCCGTCAATGACCGTCGATTCGCGCGCTCATCGCCCAGCCGACCAGCTGACCAGCCGACGGCTGAACAGATCCAGCACGAGCGCCACATACAGCCAGCCCTCTTCGGTCGCGACGTAGGTGATGTCGGCGAGCGACACTTGGTTGGGCGCACTGGTTTCGAATTTCCGATCCAGTACGTTGGCCGCCACAGCCAGGCCGTGACGCGGATCGGTGGTACGCACGAAACGGCGCCGACGCCGCGCCTGCAGCCCTTTGTCGTTTCAGAAGTCGACTAGGGGTCACCTCAGAATTCGGAACTCAAAGCACGGTAACGAATGCGCGATTCAGCAACGGCGCGACTTTGAGCGTGGCCAGTTGCCGCTTGAAGCGGCATCGCAGCCGTTTTCGAAACTCGGCAGTCGTGGCCGCCCGATGCGAGAACGGTTTTCGAGAATGGCATGATCTAGGCCAGCACGGGCGCGGCCTGTGTTCTCATGGTCGCTTCTCGCAAAAATGATCGTTTGCGAGCAAACCTGGCCATGCCATCGGCCTATCGTACGATATATTCCGAATTCTGAGGTGACCCCAATCAGACCGCTGCCTGGCAGCCGCACCCCACCTGCGCGGCAATTTCCCGATGCAGGTTGCGATAGCGCCCTTCGACCCGTTCGCCGAACACCGGATCGTCGACGAAGTGGATGCGGGCGTCGATGATCAGCCAGTCCGCGGGGGTCAAGTGTTGCTCGATCGCCGGATAGATTTCTGCCTGCTCTTGCTGCATGTGCTCGCGCATCAAGCGGGTGTACGCGTCGGCGTCGGCTTCCACGCTGGCGCGCGGCATGATGGCGCCGTCGATGATCGCCTGCAGATCTTCGACCAGCCGTTCGCCGCAGCGGGCGATGCGTACATGCTGATCGGCCAGTTGCGCCGTGGTCTCGCCTAGCTGTGGTGCGTAGTCCAGCACGGCGACGTAGGCGCAGTCTTCGCGTGGGTGATGATATCGGTCGGGGTAATTCGTCATGTAGTGCATGACGTCGAGGATCAGTTCGTAGTCTGGCCGCGCGCCTTCATGAAACTGCGCGATCTGCGCATCGATGACGTCAAGCAGGCGGATGAAGTTTTCGTGCTCGGCCTTCCATTTGGTGACGTGTTGGTTCATGGTCGTCTCCTAGATAGCGAAGCAGGTGCGTTGGCGCCACTCGACCGCGCCCCATTGCAATGCTGCATAAGATGAATTTAGATTGACTCCTTAAAAGAGTCAAAGAAAATACTTGATTAGGCGTTAAGCAAATATAACTTGAACAAATCGTGCTGTCCGCTACTATGAAGGCATGGGCGATCTGTCGGCGATTGAGGCGAAATTTCTAGCGCTATCCGGACGGTTGGATGAAGCGACCTTGCGGATGTGGGCGGCGACCGAAGCAAGGAGCCTTGGCCGTGGGGGTGTGAGTGCGGTCGCCAAGGCGATTGGCATGTCGCGGACGACCATCCATGCCGGCCTTGCGGAATTGAAGGCAGCGGCGTCGGCGAAGCCGGAGGTCAAACGCGAAGTTCGTCCGCGTATTCGAGCGGCGGGCGGCGGTCGAAAGAAGCTGACGGACAAGGATGCCGATCTGTTGCGCGACCTTGATGCACTGGTTGAACCCACCACGCGCGGCGATCCGATGTCGCCGCTGCGCTGGACCTGCAAGAGCACCTACCGACTGGCGGAAGAACTCCAGCAGCAGGGGCATGAGGTCAGTCAGCGGACCGTTTGCGACCTGCTGACGCAAATGGACTACAGCTTGCAATCGACCCGTAAAACTCGGGAAGGCGGACAGCATGAAGATCGGGATGCGCAGTTTGCGCACATCGCCCGAACGGTAGCCGAATATCAAGCCACAGGCGATCCCGTGGTTTCCGTCGATACCAAGAAGAAGGAATTGATCGGCGACTTCAAAAACGCTGGCAAGGAATGGCACCCCAAGGGCACGCCCGAGGAGGTCCGGGTCCATGACTTCATCGATCCTGAATTGGGCAAGGTTGCCCCGTACGGCGTCTACGATCTAACCGCCAATGCGGGCTGGGTCAATGTCGGCATTGATCACGACACGGCCGAGTTTGCCGTGGAGAGTATTCGCCGGTGGTGGCGCGAAATGGGCGAGGTGACATATCCGCGCGCCGCGCGTCTGCTCATCACCGCAGACTGCGGTGGCAGCAATGGCCACCGGGTGCGTCTTTGGCGAAGGGAGCTACAGAAACTTGCCGACGAGTTGATGCTGACGATCCAAGTCTGTCACTTCCCGCCCGGCACCAGCAAGTGGAACAAGATTGAGCACCGCATGTTCTGCCACATTACCGCCAACTGGCGCGGGAGGCCGCTGATCAGCCGCCAAGTTGTCGTGAATCTAATCGGCAGCACGACCACCCGCGAAGGATTGCGCATCAAGGCCGGGCTTGATGAAAACGCCTAAGCGAAGGGGATCAAGGTCACCGACGAGGAACTCGCTACCCTCGCCATTGAGCGCGACGAATTCCATGGTGAATGGAACTACAGATTGTCGCCACGGAATCAGCACGTCTAAACACAATTGTTCAAGTTATTATTGCGCGACGCCTTAGCAACAGAAGGCGACTGCACGAAATGTCAGAAGTCGTTAGCATAGCACTGCCACTTTATTCGCTGATGATCTCCGTGCTAAGCCGAGCTTGCTCCCATACCTCGTTGGGTATGGTTGCTAATCCCTCGCTTTGGTGCACACGACTTCTGAGCATAGTCGAGCTTGGTGCATATGACTTCTGATAGTTTTCTGTCAGGAGTCATATGCACAAACCGCCTCAAACCCACTCAGTTGGTGCAGTCGTCTTCTGAAAATGACAGTCAGGTTAGGGTATAGCCCAGAGTGACACTTTAACTGTTGCTTTCATAAGGCGACTGCACGGAATGTCAGAAGTCGGCTGCACTCGCCGCCTGCAAGGCTGCGCATAGAGCGGTCTTGTCGACCTTGGCCGTGTGGTGGCCAATCCAGCCTTAGTTCGATAGCGGACCAGGTCGCGCTCGAACTGATCTAGTGCGCCGACTACATCGTTTTACAGACAGGGCCGGAACAGCTACAGTATCACTAGGTATTACTAGGTGATAGGAGGCCCGTTATGGCAACGTCCCTCAAGATCGACGACACGCTAAAAGGTCGCGTTCAGCGCCTCGCCGCCCAACGCCGCCGCTCGCCCCACTGGATCATGCTCGAAGCCATCCAGCAATACGTCGAGCGCGAGGAAGCCCGCGAGAGCTTCAAGCAGGAGGCATTGGCCTCCTGGGCGGCCTATCAAGAAACCGGCCAGCACCTGACCGGCCAGGAAGTGCGTACCTGGTTGAACACCTGGGGCACCGAGGACGAAAAGGCAGTGCCTGAGTGCCACAAGTAATCGTCACCGAAGGCGCTGCGCAAGGCTTGGAACGATGCCGGCAGTTCCTTGCCGTCAAGGCACCGGAAGCCGCCAGGCGGGCCGGTCAGGCCATCGAGCAGCAATTCCTGCTGCTCGAAACAGCCCCCGACATTGGCCGGCCGCGTCCTGAAATGCCAGAGCTGCGCGAGTTGGTGATCGCTTTCGGGGATTCCGGCTATGTGGCTCTGTACCGCCATGAGCCGGCCGACGATGCGGTGTATGTCTTGGCGTTCCGGCACCAGAAAGAGGCGGGCTACTGATGAGCATGAATGAATTTCGCCGGCTGGCAGCGAAGATCGACCAGCACATGCAACAGCTTGCCGCCCAAGGCGTCAGCGAAGCCCATGCCATCGTCAATCGCATGATGGGATACGTGCCCGACCTGCACCGAATTTGGGTCGGCACTTCCGACCAGCAACTCATGGCGCTGTCCCGCGAGTTCCCAGGGTTCTACCGCTACGCCCACATCATGGAAGAGGCATCCGAAGCCGAGCGCAACAAGGCATCGCGGCCCTATGACGGCATGGCCGAGTTCTCCGAACATCACAAACAGACGGCGACGCAATTGCTGACCACGGCGGCCACGCTTGAGCGCGGCTATCAGGCATTTCGTGCAAGTGGCAACCTACAAGTCTTCCAGCCCCACCTCACCGAGCTGGGGCGACTACATCGGCAATGGCTGTCCGAGCGGGACGACTTCAAAAGCTCGCTACGCGCGCAGGGCGCAGAACCCAAGGTATTGGAAAACGTGAACGAAGCGTTCAGACGCCTTGCGGAGCGTATCGAGCAGCTAGGTTGATCGCCGGAATTTTCGGCAGTTCCTGCTTCGTCGCGCCGTGCATGTGACTTCTGAGCACTTCCGGCCGCTCGCGGCATTTCGTGCATAGGACTCCTGACGCTTCCCGTTCAGAAGTCCTATGCACACCACACACACGGCGGCCAGCACTAATGAACTGGTGCAGTCGACTTCTGAAAACGACAGGAGCGTTGACAAAGGGCTTGCGCGTTGCACAAAGGTGTTGCACAGTAGTATCCATAGGCAATAGGTTTTCGCAACCTGCCTACCTTTCACTGGGCTGATTCGATGACCAGGAAGACTCAAGCACTCGACCCGCTCATTTCCGAGTTCAAGACCGAAGCGCAAGCGACCAGCCACGACCGCTGGTTTCGTGCCCAGGTGCAAGCGGCGATCGACGACCCCCGCCCAAGCGTGCCGCATGATGAAGCGATGGCGCGAGTCCGCGCGACCATTCAAGCCGCGAAGCAAAAACCGAAGTCGGTGTAATGCTGCCGATTCGCTGGAACGCGAAGGCGCTCGATGAACTCGACGCCATCGCTGGCTACATCGCCCAGTTCAATCCGATCGCCGCAGAAGATTTGCAAGACCTCATCGAGGCCTCGGTGCTGCCGCTGTCGGAACATCCTTACCTGTATCGCCTTGGCCGCGTTGCTGGCACTCGCGAGCTGGTTGTGCATCCCAACTACATCGTGGTTTACCGCGTGTTGACCGATCAGGTTGAAATTGTCGGCGTCCTGCACGCGTCTCGCGAGTACCCCTAAGCCATGCGCATCGGCTACGCCCGAGTGTCGACCAAAGATCAAGATACGGCCGCGCAGCTTGGCGCACTGAAGGCGGCCGGTTGTGAGCTTATCTTCCAGGAAAAAGCGTCCGGCGGGCGCTGGGAACGGCCCGAGTTGCATCGACTTCTCGGACAACTGCGCAAGGGCGATGTGGTGGTGGTCTGGAAACTGGACCGCTTGTCGCGCTCGTTGAAAGACGTCTTGACGCTGATGGAGAATATCCAGCACGCCGGTGCCGGCTTCCAGAGCGTGACCGAAGCGATCGACACCACCTCGCCGGCAGGACGCATGATGATGCAGATGGTTGGAGCGTTCGCCGAATTCGAGCGTGCCATGCTGCGCGAACGTACGAAACACGGGCTGGAAGCGGCACGGAAGGATGGTCGCATTGGCGGGCGGCGCCCCAAACTCAAGGCGTCCCAAGAGCAGGAAATAGTGAAGTTGGTGCGTACGGGTCAGAAGACGGCCGCGGATGCCGCTCGGCTATACAATGTGCATCCCGCCACCGTGTCGCGGTTGCTTGCTCGGAATCGCCCAGCACAGGCTTAAGTGCATCTGCCGTTCCACTGCACCTCAAACCCCGACTCCAAGAGCCTGCCGGGCATGAGCGATCGTCGCGAGCCCAGTGGGAAGGCGAGGAAAGACCTGGCGTCTTATCGCAGCCCGAAAAACCCCAGGACAAACAGGACGATGACGACCAGTCCGACGATGTAAATGATGCTGTTCATGGAATGACCTCCGCACGTGAGGTGACTGAATCGCCAAAGCGTGGCGATTGACAGGCATCCAATACGACGCTACTCGCCTTGGCATGGATGTTCTGTACGCTGGCGCACGCAAAATGAGACGGCCGTCGTGGCACTGGCGCCACCTTGTGTGCGCGCAGCGTAAAGATCTGGCCAGTGCGGGCACCTAAGCTGTCAGAGGGTTTCAATACGGGTTGCGATTCGGGTCAAGGGCACTACACGACCTATTCAAGTGTTCAGACCTTCAAGGGCGTCATGCAGTTGAGCGGCTTAGTCAGCTCGCGTATCGCGGTCAACCGGCCGCTTGCAGTGACACAGGGTGTCGACGGGGAGATCTCGGTCAGGGACGACATGTTGATCCAGTAAGACAGTGCGGACTCATCCTCCCCCCTTCTGTCGAGTCCGCAAGCAGCCGCTAAACACCTTCGCAATTCGTCGAGGCGTGCATGCGATCTATACGAAGGCACGGCGTGAAGACACTCAACCAATCACCTAGAGCGATTTGCGCTCAACGGCGAGTTGCATGCCCGCTCCCTGGAGGCGCTCACATCCTTTGTTGCCATCCTGGCGGCCCTGGGTATTCGGCATACCCGCCGTGCGGTGCGGCGCGCGGTTGCGTGATCATCGTGCGGCTTGTTCCACGGTGGAATCCGCGTTTCGTGTGCGCTGGCGAACAGACGCGTTTCCCCGCCTGCGTAGGATTGGACTGACCGATCGGACGACGCGCCCCGGAAAATCCATGGACGAGTCGTAACGTCGCGAGTCGCGGTCTTTCCTTGACGCACTCATGCCATCGCGATAGCGATGCGGTCCGGGCAAAAAGCACCGTCGGTTTCCGCATCGGCACACTCGGCTGCGGAGCGGCGGAGATTCAACCTGAGGAGAACGAAATGTCATTGGGAACAATTCTGTTGATCGTCTTGATTCTGCTGTTGATCGGCGCGATCCCGACGTGGCCCCACAGCAGGTCGTGGGGATACGGCCCGAGCGGGGGGCTTGGATTGGTGGTGGTCATCGTGATCGTCCTGTTCCTGCTTGGGAAGATATAGGCTTCCTTGCCGACTGCATGCGGGGTTCCAAGGAAGGGCAGACCGTGGAGATCGTGCTCCCCGTTGGGACGGTCCATGCGGTCCATTTGCCTCGCGGCAAGGCCGGCATCGTCGAATGCGGAAACGATGCGGCCTACAACATCCCGACCTTGGTATACCCGATTTGCGTCGTCACGCTGAATGCCCGCATGCGCTTGACGCACGCGGTGCGGCATTGCTTTGTCGTTGCTGGCAGCAACTGTCACTTCTTCGCGGTGATGGCTTGTACCGGTTGCATTCCCGGATCCACCGGAACCTCGTCCCCCGGATCCGGGAACGAACACGCGGCGCAGCCGCTTGCCGATGCAATCCTGGCAAGCACCTGCGCCGTGCGTTGGAGCGCTTCCCGATCAGCGCTCGATGCGGGAAATCTTGGTCCCTTCGATGCTGAGGCTGGCCATGATTCCCTGCTGGTCAAAGATGACGGCGTAGGCATCGTCTTTCAGGGTGGTGGACGAGAGATTCTTGGCAATCCCTTCATCGACCACCACCACCGTCGGTCCGACGCCGATCTCCCATCCTTTCGAGGAATCGAGATAGTTGACGGTCTTGTCGCTCATGAGGAAGACGGCATAGCTATATGATTCCGCCCCCGCTTGCCAACCCCAGGATGCCGAAACGGTGTTGTAGTAGGCCACCACTTGGCCGTCCTTCTCCAGGAGGCCTTCTCCGTAGCTTCCGCCGAATACGAGCCCGGCCTTGATGACCTTCGGAAAGATCAGGATCGCCCGCGCTTTCTTGGAAAGCGATTCGGCGACGGGATTGGCCTTGTACAGGGTTTGCAAGGCTTGGTCGGCATCTTTTTTCAAATCTTCCGCGGTGGCCGAGACCGCATGACCGCTGATGGCACCCAAGGAGAGCGTGGCGACCGCCACCAGAATCAGTTTGTGAAAGTTGCGTCGAATCGTGTCCATTTTCGTGTCCTTTGAGGCGTTCTAAATTCGCGTACCCAATCCGGCGAATCAATCGAAATGCCAAGGCGCGAAAGGCGAGCCCTTTGAACGCCTCGGTAACTCATCGTGGACCCGAAGGATTCATGCTTCCGTACGCTGGCGAACACAGCGGCCTGAACTCCAAGTGTCGCGTGCCGCCTGGAGTGATTGGAGCTGAGAAGTCGGATGCGGCGCGATGTCACTATCGGTACGCATCGACTTCAAGGTTCGCGACCGCACGGACCCCCTGGGCGCTGAAATTGATGATGAATCAGCGCATCCGAAACGATGCCGCCGTGGCACATGGCGTGCGCTATGTGCGCTAGCAGGAGTGACCGTGCTCACGAAGGACGGTCCCAGAGACGGCCACGATTGGGCCGTCTCGCACCTTCGGGATACCTCCCCGACTCTGCCGCAGGTCTACCGAACTCCGTCATGCCCCCCGGTAGAGGGGGCTTTCTGAAACGAACACGGTAATGCCGTCGGCGCCCGGGACGATCTTCGATAACGGGAAGGCGTTGGTACCCAGCGTGTCGAAATTCCAGGTCACTGTCTTTCCGACTGCGACGATGCGCTCTCAGGTGGCAAAAGCCTGCCTACCACTTTGTCCTTGAATGCTTGTCCGTATCTGGCCACTTCACTATTCCCTTATCGCCCCTCAATTTCAGATTCTATCGAGGCGACAACTATTCTGACTCAGGGAGGGGCCAAGGAGGCGCGGGTGTGGATTCCCGATGTGACTGAGGCACTGGATAGCGAGCGGATCGGCGTGCGAATGGAGGACAGATGTGAATGCGGAGCAATCGCTCCGGGCAACCCGTGAGGGTTGTTGACTTCAACCGCCGGATGCGGAAAACCGCATGTCCGGTAGTGTGGGAGGGGTAACGGGCGATATTCCGTCACCCCGACCCGATCGTCTGCTACGTAGGTTGCAGCATGCGGTCGGGGCGAGAGCAAAGTGCTGCAAAGGCAATCAGGCGTGCCGATCAATCCGATGTACACCAAGGCGTCCATCCTGATCGAGCATTGTCACAGAGTTGTAACATTCACGCCCTAGAGTCCGGGTTGTGGTTTTTCTTATACCCGCCGAAAGGGCTCTCATGAACATTCTACGTACGCTCCTCAAGACCATCGCCGTAACCGCACTGGCGACCCTCGCCACGGGATCTGCAGGGGCCGCCGATTTCACCGGCGCCGGCGCTTCGTTCCCATTTCCCGTCTACAGCAAATGGGCCGAGGCTTATGCGGCGGCGACCGGCAATCGCATGAACTACCAATCC
>RCMY010003934.1_pt1 | contig 13004 bp, 9 predicted proteins | sample 2041341 | NCBI WGS metagenome assembly RCMY01 (sample SAMN09708234, study PRJNA481090) | Marine sediment metagenome, whole genome shotgun sequencing project. | reverse complement strand
GACAATGCGATCACTTATTGTTCTGAAAGTAATCCCGCGTTTTTTAACCCACAACTTGATACGTCAAGCACTACCGCTGATGCCTCAGCCCATCAATTGTACGACCGTTTGTTAGAATTCAATACAGGTGATGGGCTTATTGAACCGGGCTTAGCAAGTAGTTGGGTGGTGACTGATGATGGCTTGTCTTATACATTTCAACTTCGCCAAAATGTTATATTTCACACTACCGAATATTTTCAGCCCACGCGCAGATTCAATGCCGACGATGTCATTTTCAGCATCGATAGATGGCGATTAAAAGATCATCCTTATCACGAAGTTAATGGCGGACAATACCCGTACTTCGAGGGTATAGGACTCGATAGAACAATAAAGGATATTAATCGGATAAATGACTTTCGCATTGAAATAACCTTATTTAAACCTGACAGCTCATTTTTGGCTAATTTAGCAACCGATTTTGCCGTTATTTTATCGGCTGAATACGCCCAGAAGATGTTCGATGCAGGCCATCCAAGTCGGGTCGACACGCATCCTATTGGCACGGGACCTTATAAGTTTTTGATTTTTCGACAAAATCAATATGTGCGTTACATTCGCCATGATGAATATTTCTTACCTATAACAGGTGCTAAGCATCTAATTTTTGATATAACGACCAAACCTTCATTACGTATGGCAAAATTAATTACTGGGGAATGCGATGCAATTGCATTTCCATCGCAAAATGATTTAGCCATTATTGTGGAACGAAAAGACTTAAATCTCCTTGAAAAGCCAGGATTGAACATCGGCTTTTGGGCGTTTAATACAAGTAAAGCACCTTTTGATAACCCCAATGTACGTAAAGCCTTGGTGTTAGCGGTAGATAAAACAACCTTGTTAGAGGCGGTATATTTAGGTCAAGCGACCCGTGCAAAAAGTATCATTCCATCGGCTTCTTGGGCGTATCAACACGATGCAAAAGAGCTTGGATATAATCCTGTAAAAGCGCGAGAACTATTAGATGAAGCAGGTTTGCCCGCTAACTTTTCCATGGATATTTGGGCAATGCCCGTACAACGTGCCTACAATCCTAACGCTATGAAAATGGCGCAACTTATGAAACGGTATCTGCAAGATGTGGGTATAACGCTTAATATTGTGAGTTACGACTGGAATATTTTTAGGGAAAACTTGCGTTTGGGGCTTCACGACACTGTATTAATTGGTTGGAATGCGGATAACGGCGACCCTGATAACTTCTATCGACCACTACTTACTTGTGATGCCATTCCTTCGGGCAATAATAGAGCTATGTGGTGTAATGCACAATATGACGCTTTAATTCAACAAGCTTTACTTACCACCGATTTTGTTGAGCGAAAAAACCTGTATGTTGCTGCCAATGAATTGCTATTTGAACAAATGCCCTTAATGCCTATTGCGCATGCTTATAAATATCAAGCGGTTCATCGTGATATTAAAGGGATGGAAATTAACCCCTTTGGCGGTATTCGCTTCGATAATGTGGAGCGTATTCGTGATTAAACTGTTTATTCGCTACATTAATTTGATGGTGATTACTGTATTTGTCTTAGTATTATTGTCATTCATGCTACCGTTTTTTTTCCCCGGCGACTTATTAACTAATATATCAGGAATAGCTCCACAGACAGAAGCACAGCGCGCGGCGCTTGAAAAGGCCTTTAAACTAGATCAAAATATACTCGCCCAATTTTATTTTTACTTAGAAAGTTTATTTAGCGGTAATTGGGGTGTTAGCACTGTATCGGGGCTGAATTTGTATGACGAAATTGTGTATGCGTTTCCAGCCACTCTCGAAATTGTCATTTACGCGCTGGTGTTTGCGATATTTGTCGGCATTCCCATTGGGTTTATTGCGGGACTAAAGCATCATAATCCTGCCGATTTTTCAGTGGTTACGTTTAGTATTGTTGGCTATTCATTTCCCGTAATTTGGCTAGCACTAATATTTATCACGCTATTTTGTTTGCAGCTTGAATGGCTGCCTATTAGTGGACGAATAGATTTACTCTTTGAAGTTGAGCACCAAACAGGCTTTGTGTTTCTTGATATATGGCGGTCTAATTTAGCGTCGCCTTCATATGCGTATAGCGATGCCTTTCGACACGCAATTTTACCGACCTTATCTATCGCCATTGTCACCACCGCTATATTCATTCGTTTTACCCGCCGCTCTATTATGGATGTCATGCAAAAAGACTATATTGTGGCGGCTAGATCAAGAGGCTTTACTCAGCGCCAAATATTTATGAAACATGGTTTTAAAAATGCGCTTATTCCTATTTTGCCGATATTGGCCTTACAAATATCGACACTTATTACCAATGCGATGATTGTAGAAACGATATTTTCCTGGCCGGGTATTGGCAATTGGTTAATTCAAGCAATTTATCAACAAGACTACCCCGCTATTCGCGCCGGCATGCTAGTGGTCGCGTTATTTGTGCTAAGCTTAACGCTTACCATTGAATTTATTACCCGAGCAATCGACCCAACTAAAAACGAGACAGCCCGTGCAGCGGTTTGATTTATACCAAGAAGAATATCATCCATCGCCACTACAAAATGTGTGGCTGGAATTTAAGCGCAGTCATTTAGCGGTAGTCGGATTAGTCTTTATTGGCATATTTTTGTTAATTACGCTACTGGTGCCATTAATTGCGCCCTATCACCCTGACTTGCAAAATACGAATACCATTTTGCTGCCTCCATCTTGGCAGCCAAACGGATCTATTTCGCATGTTTTCGGTACTGATACATTGGGTAGAGACGTCTTTTCACGACTGCTGTATGGCGTGCGCGTTACCTTTGGCAGTAGTTTGATCATTGTCTTTATTTCTGTGCTTGTAGGCCTAGGTTTTGGCGCTATTGCCGGGTTATTAAGTGGCATAAAATCAAGCTTTGTAAATCATTTATTTGATTCTGTTATGTCTATTCCGACCTTGTTAATTGCAATAGTGGTCGTGGCGATAATGGGCACCGGTTTATTTAATTCTGCGGTCGCGATTACGCTAGCCCTTATTCCACAGTTTATTCATCAAACCCGAAGCTTTGTTAAAGAAGAGCTGAAAAAAGACTATGTGTTACTTGATAGGCTAGACGGAGCGCGCTCGGCGAGAATATTCTTTAGGTCGATACTACCGGGTATGTTTGAACTCATTGTGGTGCAGGCAACCATTGCCCTTTCTATTGCAATTTTAGATATTTCTGCACTCGGCTTCTTATCATTAGGGGCACAAAACCCTACCATTGAATTAGGACACACCCTATCACAAGGTTTAGAAAGTGCTTATGTTGCCCCTTGGTTAGTTGCCTTGCCGGGGCTATTTATCTTTTTGATGGTACTGGCGGTTAATGTGGTAGGTGAAGGTTTACGCTCGGCTCTTCGCAATAGGTTTAATCACTAATGGCAATGTTAAGTATTAAAAATCTAACCTTGTATATGGACATTGGCGGCGAAACCGTTAAAGCGCTCGACAAGGTGAGTTTTACCCTACACGAAGGCGAGATTAAAGCACTTGTGGGAGAGTCGGGCTCGGGCAAAACCTTAATCGTTAAAGCCATTATTGGCGCCCTGCCCGATTACTGGCTAATTAAAGCCGACCGCTTAACCTATAAAGGCCAAGACCTGTTAAAAATGACCTACGAGCAGCGCCGCAAAATAATGCGCCGTGAAATTGCCGTGGTCTTTCAACAGCCTACTTCGTCGCTTGATCCATCGGTAAAGCTTGGTGAACAAATAGAAGAAAGTATCCCCGATGAATTTGTGAAAAAGGGCTGGTTTTGGCAGCGCAATAAACACCGAAGAGAGATTGCTATTGGGCTTATTCATAAAGTAGGCATTAAAAACCATAAGCGCTGGTTAAATTGTTATCCTCATCAAATTCCGTCTGACGTGAGTCAAAAGATAATGATTGCCATGGCCTTAGCTTCTGAGCCCAGTATTCTGATAGCCGATGACTCGACCCGTGGCATGGAAACCACCACAAAAACGCAAGTATTGCGACTATTGGTCAAATTGAATAAAACCAAAAACTTATCCATATTATTTGTTAGCCATGATTTGCTATCCATAACCAGCATAGCCACCAGCATGACGGTATTATATTGTGGGCAAACGGTAGAGTCGGGCAAAGTGAAATCGCTTTTGAAAAGGCCATTGCATCCTTACACAAAAGCGCTGCTTGATAGCGCACCGAGTTTTCAAACGGGTTTGGCGCCTAAGTCACCATTAAAAGCGCTAAACGGCACTATTCCCAGTTTAAAACACTTGCCTGCAGGCTGTCGACTTGGCCCGCGCTGCCCGAATGCGCGCAAAGAATGTGTACATGTGCCGGCAATGCGCAGTATTCAAGATCACTTTTACTGTTGTCATTTCCCGCTGCACATGCCTGCTGTCAAAAAAGCGGCAATTCGCAACGACAATAACGATGCACCCACAAAAGTTGAGCAAAAAGAGAAAACAGTAACAGACGCTGACAACAGCGAAACATTACCTCGCTTTGGGAGTGATAACGATGAATAAGATTTTATGCGTGACCGATCTTACCTACACCCACAAGAGCAAAGCGGGTTTCTTTCAACCTGAACACGTTTTCACACTTGGCCCTATTAGTTTTGACATGTACGAAGGCGAAACCGTTGCTATTATTGGCTATAATGGTTCAGGTAAAACGCTAACCGCCAAAATATTGGCCGGCGCAATACAGGCTACCTCTGGCACCATTGAGTTTATTCATGCCGACCCAACAATGCATCCGGTTAGAATGGTATTGCAACACAGTGCAAATAGCATGAATCCCGCTATATCGGTTGGCACTATTATGCACAACACGCTAAAACTCAATACCAATTTAGACGAAGGTCAGCGTAAACAAAAGATAGAAGAGAGCTTAAAAATGGTGGGCTTGTTACGCGACCATTATTACTATTACCGGCATATGCTGTCAGATGGACAGCAGCAGCGCGCCGCCTTGGCCCGAGCCTTATTACTAGATCCTAAAATCATTGTGGCCGATGAACCCTTTGCTGCGCTTGACCCTTCTGTACGCTCACAAACAATTAACCTCATATTAAAGCTACAAAATGAACTTGGCTTAGGTTTTGTGTTTATTTCACATAACATTGGAATTGTGCGACATGTGAGTGACCGAGTATTGGTCATGGAAGACGGCAAAATTATTGAGCAAGGTAAGACTGAGGATGTGTTGAGCGATCCGAAGCAGCCCTTAACGCAGAAATTGGTGCAGTCGCATTTTAATTTGGTGGAGCGGCATTTTAGTATGACGTGAGTCGTTTTTGATTGGCAGTTTTAAAAACCTGCAATATGCTTTGTTATGGATATTAAAAAGCCAGCTTTCGCTGGCTTTTATTGACGTCGTTACAATGCATTTAAACGTTTAAATGCGAATTTAGTACTGTACTGTAATCTCGTAAGAGCCAGTATAAAGACCATCAGACGGAGATGCAGTTGCATCAAATGCCATGTACAAATAACCGCCAATATTTAAACCAACTGCACCTGCTGCATCAGTTCTTAAATTTGTACCAGCCTCTGCAACAGGGTCACCGTCGTTAAGACCACCAACAATTTGAGTTTGCCCTACTTCTGCAACAAATAGCAGCTCATCAGCGGCACCGCCACCAGGAGTAGACAAGACTACAGGTGTAGCCGCGTCAACTGTTGCGCCCATCCCTCGTATAGCGACACGCCCCGCAGCAGCTAATGTTGTATTAAACGGTATGTATGCTGATGTCGCAACCGCTAAAGATAAATTAGTGAACGGGGCAGCGCCAGAAATATCGAAGCGTGCTGGTGCACCATCTATTATTGAGTTGATAACGCCAGTATTTGTGCCAGTTCCCGCACTTGTCGTAACTGTACCGTCACCGGCAATTTTGACGAATGCCGTTGTCGTTTTGTCAGCACCTGCAGCTCCTTGAGTAGCTCGAATGGTACCGAAAGATAGATCAGTTGTGTTTGCCAAGGTGAAACCGTTAGTTACCGTAACTGAAACTTCACCAGGAGTCGTTTCTTGAGCGCTAGTTATAGCGGCGAAACTAAGTAATGTTGTTGCTGCAAGTGCAGCGGCTATTTGATTGCGTTTAAACATGGATATCTCCAAACATATAATGTGTATATAAGTGACGCAGTTTCATAACAACTATTGTAAGTTAACTGCGGCAGCTTCAGTCTAGTTTGTGCTAAACCTCGTTGGGCATAAAGTGCCTGCAAAAATGATATCGACGAAAACTAAACTACCTTTAGACTTTTTATCAGATATTTATTTCAGACTGCACTTCAAACTTGTCTTTAAACTCCTTAATACCTTTATAAACAAGCTTTAAGCTGCCACTTTCAAGCGCTACATTTTCACTCCAAGCCACGTTTGACGCAATTTCGGTTGATTCATGAAAGATGTTGACACCATTTAAGTAGCCTACCGGCACGTACTCATCACTTCCTTGCGCCTTAAAGTATAAAGTCATATCTCCATAGGCACTTTTGGGTGTGTTTTTCTCTAATGTAAATTCAACCACAGCTTTGTAGTTTTTAGTCGCTTTGTTGATAAATTTCATATTGGAAAAGTTTAGGGAGAGCTTTTCTTTACTGTTATTAATGACCACAGGAATGGTATAACTCGTTCGAACATCTATTTTTATAGACATGCCTTCGCTAGTAACTTGCTCATTTGCAATAGGCGCATCATCTTCAGGAGGCATGGCTGTAAACTTTAAATGGGAGCGATATTCTGGCGCATCCATTTTTGCTTTTCTGCGAAGTAACAGTTTGACTCTTTGGGATTCTCCTGGTGCTAAACGTACTCTTCTTGGGGAGAATCTAATGTAGGGAGATGCTGAATCAAAGTTTTCCAATTCGTTATTTGGCATTAGTCTATAACTTACTTCTCTTGTTTGTTTTTGCTCTAACCACTCAAGCATATAAGTACGCGTTTCTGTTCCCGTGTTTATAAGTGTCACTTCGTCCGTCCTTTCTCGAGGCTCAAAAACCAGACGAGTCGGCATTACCAACAAATCAGCGTTTGCTTTAATTGGCAATACTAAAATGAGTAACAACATAAAAAAATAACTAGCTTTCATAACACACCTATATATTAGTAATAATTCGAATTTGTGATTTAAATGATGAATCGGTGAATTCTAAAGAACCCGAACCAGACGTGGTAATTCGCCCACCGAATCGAAGCTCGGCTTCGCCGTCTGCATCAGTTAGTACGGTTTCTTTTTGCCTAATGATTTCGAATTCAAACGCTTCCAGTGAAGGAATATCTGACCTCATTTGCGAATTCACAACATTGACTAAGATGGTAACGGTTGAACTAGGAGGTAGGCCAGTAAGCCTATATATCCCAATTTGTCCTTTTGATATAACTCTAAAGCCCGTACTTGCTTGATAAATACCAAAATCATCTAACGTAATTTGTTGTGGGGTATTATTATTCGCAACTACAATATTTCCCATGTCTAAAGCTTGCACAAGCAATGCTTCTGCTGAGCCTTTTTCATGAAAAAGAAACAATAACAAAATACCCACTAATATTTTAGACACATTCATAATGGCATCTCTTGACCTTCAAATTTAGTAATGCCGCAGTAATTCTGCTTTTGCTTCACTTGACTACAGCTACTTTCAGCGTCTGCCCTTTCGCTAAAAGGCCCTAACCGTAAACTAAAAAATAGTTGGTTATTAACCTCTACATCTTTAATTACCGGCAATTTGCCGCACACAAGCTGATCATTCTCAGCATAAAATTTCTTTAAAGTTTTAACTGCAAGCGACCTATTTTTAAATGAGGCCAAATGAATAGCATAACCATTCCCAATCGTTATGCTGCTCACTCTACAGTTTTGCTTCACTTGATAATTATCAATATCAGTTAAACCTTTAAATTTAGACAGCGAATCTGCAGCCTGAATCTCGACGTTCTGGCTCCCTGCAAGTTGATCCTTAGTGTTGTTTAGTAATGGGGCTGCGCTTAATGAAGAAAACTTATTTACTTTATTATCTGCAATTTCACTACCACGTGATTCGCTAAATTTCTCATTATTACGTTCAATCAGTACAGGCATATCCGAGATGAGCTTTTCATCATTTTGAAGATAAGCAAGCTCTGGCGAAGCATTCGCGAATCCATTTTGTTTTTCTACGTGTTCGTTAAGGCTGTCAAAGGTGGGACTATTGTCAATTTTCTCTATTTGCTCAATAATAAAACTTAAGTCTGACTCTAATTCAGTTAAACGACTTATTGCTGGTTTTGACAGTTCCCAATCATCAATTGCTCGCTCTAAAGAATCCAAACGCTGATCAGTTGTTCGTAAGTCCGCATTTGCGTCATAAACATTTTGGGGAGTTTCATCTTTAGCTAAAACAGAAAAAGAATCGGGTAACATACTGCACCCATTTAATATAAACGTGCAACTTATAATAAAAGAGAATAATTTTTTATGTCCTAAAATTTTGTTAGCCATATTTTCCCATCACTTTTCAAAGATTGCTGAATTCAAAGAGATTGTATTGTCAGAAAAATGACTAACACAATCTTGTAGAATACATTCAGCAATAATCACGCCAGCTTTATACGCTTATGGGTATTTGTACGCTTCGAACCTTGCACGTTATTTCAATTAAGGACAACTGCTCGCACTGATCTTCAGCTAAGTCTTTTTTGAAGGTATGAAAAGAAGAAAGTACAAAACTTTGACGAGAGCCGGAAGGTATTTTATGCATAAAAAAAGTAAACTTGTACTCTGGTCGTTTCTGTTTAAGTAGTTTCTGGTAGATGTTGAGCATTTGAATACTTGTAAAGTTACCCAAATCAGTAATAAAACCATCTTGGTAACCTTGGATAGTTAAATTAAAATCCTGACCCGCAAGCACTTCCGTATTTCGGTTAATTTCAATCTGCTGCGACAAACTCGACTTAATTTCATAGGCGTTGATAGACTCATTAGCAATACTAATTTCATACGCACCAGGCAATACACCAGCGAAAATGTAGTACCCGTCTGTTTCAGTTTTAGTCACCATAACTAACTTGTTCTTTTTATTTCTTAATTCCACAATGACATTTTTTTTCTGGCTAATTAATACACCATCATTAAAGGTTACCATTCCCTCAATGTCACTTCCTATTGTCATCGGGAAATCAAGCGTGTCTACCAAACCTTTTCGAAACGTAATTGACACTCCTTTTACTAATGGAACTAAAAACGGATCGGGTAAGTGTGTATTATCAATCTCTATGTCTGATGTACTAAAACTAGCTATCCCTGTCAACATGGCAATTCCTGCAGAATTGGTAATACCTTCCTTAAAAACTTGTGGTGCCTTAACTTTAACACCAGGTATAATCTGCTCTCCTTCATCAAAGATTGCGTTCATATTTAAGTCATCAAAAACGCGGACTGCAATTGAGCCTGTATTCACCAGTCCTCGGCTATCTTGGTGAATATTATTATATTCAGAATTTTGTCCAGCAAGGCTAACACGAGTATTAAGTCCTACTTCGTAACCGTTTAGATCAGAATACTTGGCACTGCCAAAAAATTGTAGACGATCGTTAAACCAACCTATTTGCCAATCGGCTACGTTGTTTTCACTTGCAACATCATGAGACAAGCTAAATTTTGTCCTAATATTGTTAGAAATCGTCCAGTTAATTTCAGCCTTATGGTTAAGCAGTTCAAAACGGTCATCTATTGAATATGAATTGCTATATTTGAGGAAAACGCTACCTAGACTTTTTTGTAGAGATAAACTACCTCTCGTGTCTGATGAGGCCAAGCCCGCTGTTTTTTCTTGAGAATATTGAAGTGAATTAAAAACTGAAAACCATGGGCTATAAAAACTTAATCTATTATTAAATAAGAAAAATTCCGTTGTTCCATTATCGGTAAGAGTAAGTTGATTTTGATAGGGTAGAGAAACATCAACCCATAAGGGCATCGCGCCGTCAACTCTCAATCTAAACGTATCAGTACGCGCGAAATCCAACTCATTATCAAAGTTATCCGAGAAATTATATTCTAAGGAAATCGATTGTCCTAATAGTCTAGTTCTAGCGGTTGATCCAAAACTTACGTTACGTTTGTCGTCTATACTGGTATTAAGATTTACAAGTACGTCATCTGCCAAAATGGTACTTAAGCTACCTGTAATATTAGATCCATTAAATTCACCACCAAATTGGCTTTGATAGCCCAATTGAGCAACCGCACTATCGCCAACACCATGACTTAGTCTTCCTGATAAATTATACCCTACATCTTTATCAGTATTTATCGTATCAAGACCTAACAATGTGTTATCACCATCATTGATCGAAAACTCGTACTTCAAACCTTGAAGTCTTAATATATTTCGATCGACGAGTTTAGAAACTTTTCGATTCTGAATTTGTCCTTGAGGTCCGAAAAGAATGATATTGAACTCGTTTTCTCCAAAAATTAGTGGCACATCAACAAATTCATATCGACCCGACTGAACGCTAATCTGTTGGTCCAATAAAATTCCATTTCGGAGAATTTGCACATCCCAGCCAATGGGAACATTTCCATCTAAGGTTATCACCTCATTTTCCACTGCGTTTGTTAAGGATGCATTTCCAAACAATAATCCTCGTGTCTCTTGTGACGTGCTGCCCGTTGCTTGGCGCACGGGCCTTACATCACCAAAGGTTACATTGGTTGCATTTAAAAAACCTAATAAACCTCCATTGATCGATTCTCGCGAAAAGGTTAAGCGCCCGTTTGTTAACATATCTCGACTATTTCCAATAAAAGAATAGTTCGTATGTAAAAGCGCTACATCGCGCGCGCCCATTAGTGAATAGTTAGTTTGAACTTCATCGGTGGATTCACGATAATTTGAGGATAAATTGAAATCAAAAATTTGAGGCGACAACAGTTCATATGAACGCGGTAAATTGGCATATTTTATTGTTCTATTATCTGTTTTATTGAATTGCTTCGCTTCTCGAGCTAATTTAGCTAACAACGGAAGGGTAACATTAGGCAATAATTTAACTTGCAGTTTTTTAAAATTGTACGAGAAGCTAATTTCAAAAACCTGTTCAATACTATTTTCAGATAGATAGAAAACATCATCAACAAATGTATATTGGTCGTGTTCTAATTCGAGACGATTTCCTGCATAATTAATTACAAGTTTACCTGCCAACTCTGGTTCGCCCAAAACTTTCAATTCAAAATTGTTAGTTTCTTTGATGTACCAACCGTTTAAAGATTTACTTGCACTATCAGATTTAATTGGAAAATCAAGTAACTCGACTAATGTAGCAAGATCATACAGTACGCTACCATTTTGCGTTATTGCGAAGGCGTCACCAAGGGTATATTTGTCTAATAATACGGTTAAAATAAGTTCTTCACCGTCTATATATCTAGATGTCACTGTATTGGGCGTAACTATAGGAGCTACAACACTACTTTCTTCTTGTGTTTGTACATCTGGTTCTTGAGCGGATACATCTGAGATGATGGGAAGCGTTAAAAATACGAGAAATAGAGCAGACGTGAATAAGCAATAGCATTTTCTTAATGTTTTTTTTAAGAATGGGATATTCAAATCTGTGGTCAAAACAACCTACTTGTGCTGTATTCAATTAATAATGAATACTCTGCAAGAGTCATTCCAACAAAGATACTTAGTGTTAACTAACAATGGTTCTTGCTTAGTAAATACAAAAGTTTCGCGGAATCTTTCCAGTTGCCATAACTAAGAGTGCTAAATCAATATCGTGACTAATTCGTCACAATATTGCTTTAGCATAACACTATTTAGAGTCGTTTCAGACTTACTGCCCCACCAAGGCCAACAATATTCCCGCGGCTACCGCACTACCCAACACCCCAGCAACATTCGGCCCCATAGCATGCATTAGCAAGAAGTTATGTGGATTGGCTTCCAGGCCTACTTTGTTCACCACGCGCGCCGCCATAGGAACGGCGGATACGCCAGCGGCGCCAACTAATGGATTAATCGTGTCTTTGCTAAACTTATTCATTAATTTCGCCATTAATACGCCAGCAGCAGTGCCTATAGAGAATGCTATGGCACCTAGCGCCAAAATACCGAGAGTCTCGACCGTCAAAAAAGCTTCAGACGATAGTTTTGAGCCTACGGCTAGGCCTAAGAAAATAGTGACTGTATTAATTAAAGAGTTTTGTGCGGTGTAGCTTAAACGATCTACCACGCCACTTTCTTTCAATAAATTACCAAAACAGAACATACCTACTAGTGGCGTTGCTGTGGGTAAAAAGATGAGTGTCAAAATTAAGACGGCAATAGGAAAGAGGATTTTCTCGCGCTGTGACACAACGCGAAGTTGTTTCATTTCAAGCTTGCGCTCTTCAGGTGTGGTGAGCGCTTTCATAATAGGTGGTTGAATAATTGGCACAAGCGCCATGTATGAATAAGCCGCAACAGCAATTGCGCCTAATAATTCGGGGGCAAGTTTTGAGGCTAAGAAAATGGCGGTGGGTCCATCGGCACCCCCAATAATGGCAATGGCCGAGGCATCTTGTAAGGTAAAGTTAAATCCGGGTAAGCCGTTTAGCATAATCGCGCCAAATAAGGTCGCAAAAATACCAAACTGTGCCGCCGCGCCTAACAACAACATTCTTGGGTTGGCGATTAGCGCACCAAAGTCGGTCATGGCACCTACGCCCATAAAGATAATTAATGGGAATACGCCAGTTTCTACGCCTACATAATAAATATAGTGCAGCAAGCCGCCTGCATCAGTAAAGCCCGCAAGAGGGATATTGGTTAACAATGCCCCAAAGCCAATGGGCAATAGTAGCAAAGGCTCAAATTTTTTTACTATGGCCAAGTAAAGCAATACTAGCCCTACTATCATCATGACTATTTGGCCAATCTCAAAGTGTGGTAAGGCAGTACTTTGCCAAAGGGTCTCTAACTTATCCATTAG
>RCMY010004529.1_pt1 | contig 13007 bp, 9 predicted proteins | sample 2041341 | NCBI WGS metagenome assembly RCMY01 (sample SAMN09708234, study PRJNA481090) | Marine sediment metagenome, whole genome shotgun sequencing project. | reverse complement strand
CTTGATGTTGATGCGCTGGATGTCGGACTGCTTGTAGAGCCCGGCCATGTCGATCTCGTTGTCGAAGTGACCGATGTTGCCGACGATGGCGCCCTGCTTCATCTTGCTCATCGCCTCGGCGGAGATGAGGCCCTTGTTGCCGGTGGTGGTGATGAAGATGTCGGCGACGTCGAGCATGCGCTCGAGGGTGTTGACCTCGTAGCCGTCCATTGCTGCCTGGAGGGCGCAGATGGGGTCGATCTCGGTGATGACGACTCGGGCGCCCTGGCCGCGCAGTGCTTCGGCGGAACCCTTGCCGACGTCGCCGTAGCCGAGGACCAAACAGACCTTGCCGCCGATCATGACGTCGGTGCCCCGGTTGATTCCGTCGAGGAGGCTGTGTCGGGTGCCGTACTTGTTGTCGAACTTCGACTTGGTGACGGCGTCGTTGACGTTGATGCCCGGGAACTTGAGGATGCCGTCGCGCATCATCTCGTAGAGGCGGTGCACACCGGTGGTGGTCTCTTCGGACACGCCCCGGATGTTCGCGGCCATGCGGGAGAAGATCGTGGCGTCTTCGCCCTGCATCTTGCGGATCAGTTCGAGAATGACGCCGTATTCCTCGGGGTCGTTCTCTTCGTCGAACTCGGGGACGGCGCCCTCGACTTCGAACTGGGCTCCCTTGTGCACGAGGAGCGTGGCGTCGCCACCGTCGTCGAGGATCAGGTTGCAGAACTCACCGGCGTCTGGCCAGCGCAGGGCTTGCTCGGTGCACCACCAGTACTCGTCGAGGGTCTCGCCCTTCCAGGCGAAGACCGGGACACCCTGGGGGTTGTCGACGGTGCCGTTGGGGCCGACGACGGCCGCGGCTGCTGCTTCGTCTTGGGTGGAGAAGATGTTGCAGGAAACCCAGCGGACGTCGGCGCCGAGCGCGGTGAGCGTCTCGATCAGCACGGCGGTCTGGATGGTCATGTGCAGGCTGCCCATGATGCGGGCACCCTTGAGCACGCAGGGCCATGAGACCCGGCATTTCGTGCTCGGCGAGTTCGATCTGTTTGCGGCCGATGCCGGCAAGATTGATGTCGGCGACCTTGTAGTCGCCGTCGAGCAGGGTGCGCGGGCGGTCGTTCGTGGTGTTCATATCAGCTCCGGAAGATGCGGATGGGCGTTTACGAGAGAAACGCCTCGTCGGAAGGCTGAGGCCCACTGGCCAGTTCAGAACAGCCCTGATGTCTCACCAGAGGGTAGCTGCGAAGCGGCCCGCTGGCTCTGGGTACAATCGGCCAGTGGCGCGGTGCTGTGAGTTGCCGGGCGGGCGATGGCGTGCCGCCGGTCAGCGGGCCTTCATCGCTCCGTCGATCGGGATCGCCGTTCCGCTGAGGAATCGAGAGGCATCCGAGATCAAGAACGCGATCAGATCGGCGACCTCGGACGGCTCGCCGTAGCGGCCCAGCGGGATCGCCGAGGCGACGGCGGCCTGGATCATCTCGGCATCGACGCCGTCGGACTTCATGCCGTCTTCGAGCGACCGCATCATGCGGGTCTGGATCGGCGACGGGCAGATGGCGTTGACCCGAATCTGCTGGGGCGCGAACTCGAGTGCTGCCGACTTCGTGAGCCCGATGACTGCGTGCTTCGAGGCCGAGTAGATGCTCAGGTTGTTGGCACCGGACAGACCGGCGACCGACGACAGGTTGACGATCGAACCGCCACCACCGTCGGCGATGACGGGAGCGATCGCCCGCATGCCCTTCCAGACACCTTTGACGTTGATGTCGAGCACCCGGTCGACCATCTCTTCGGGGTATTCGACCAATGGGGTGATGGCCCCCTCGATGCCCGCATTGTTCACGAGTCCGTCGATACGACCGAATCGTTCGAGCGCCTGGTCTCGGACCGTGTTCCAGTCGTCGGTGCTCGTGACATCGGCTTCGATGCTGATGACGTTCTCACCCATGCCAGACGCCGCGTTCAGACCGGTTCCCGCAAGGTCGGTGGCGATGACGCCGAATCCTGCTTTGGCGAGACGAGCGACGGCGGCGAGACCGATGCCGCCACCGGCTCCCGTGACGACGACGACTCCGGTCAGTTCACTCTCGGCCATCATCGGCTCCTGATTCGTTGGGTGCGGCTCGGGGAGGACGCATGGGTTGGGTGTGGCTCGGGGAGGACGCATGGAGCGTCAGCCCTGTTCGAGCCAGTTCTTGAGATCGTCGACGATGGGCAGCGGGCCCGGGTCGAGGCCTTCGCTGGCCGCTCGTTCGAGGGTGGTGATGTCGCCGACGTAGATGAGATCGAGCAGCTGTGCGACCGGACCGTCGCCCTCGGCGGCGATCGACATGACGTCGGCCATCACCTCGAGGGTCTTGCTCTCGACGTAGTCGAAACGGCGAGCGGTCTGGGGATGCTCGGAGTCGTGCCGAAGCTGGATCTGGGTGAAGACCTGGCGAGTCACATCACCGTTCTGGCCCCAGCCGACGAGTTCGTTGTGGCAGAGGTCTGGCATGGGAGCCCAGAACGCCGGGGTCTTGACGTTGTGGTTGAAGGCGATCTTCCAGCGCTTCGCCGCGGTGGTACCGATCACACCACCGCCGTAGATGATCGGCATGGTGCGACCCACGCGACGTGCGATCTCCTTGGCAATGCTCTCCTCGGTGAGCAGCTCTTCACGACGGGTCTTGAGCTGGTCGACGGCGGTCCCCAGCCATGCCCGGGCGCCGGGGAAGAGCCCGAGCTGCTCGAGCGCCAGCATCGCCGGCACGGCGAGCGCACCGAGCTGGGCACGAGGCATGAGGGCGTCGGAGACGACCGGCAGGACCGGGCCACCGGCACGGCGGGCCAGGGGCTCGAGCTCGCCACCGTTGGTGACGGCGACGAGCGGGGCACCGGCTTCGACCGCAGCTTCGAGGGACTCGAGGGTCTCCTCGGTCGTTCCCGAGGCCGAGACGGCGATGACGAGCGAGGTCGGCCCGACCCATGAGGGAGGCAGGTAACCGCCGTACACGTTGATGGGACGGGGAGAGAACGGACGGGCACAGGCCGCAGCCACATCGCCACCGAAACCGGAGTCGCCCATACCGAGGATGAGCACATTCTCGATCTTGGACGGATCAGGAAGGCCGGCGATGTCGCCGATGGCGGCGAGCGAGCCTTCGATCTGCTCGGGAAGGCCCAACATGGCGTCCCACATACCGAGCGTGTCGAGTCGTTCTGTCATCGTGTTCCTTCAGTGGTGTGCGGCCCCGGGGCCGACGGGTTGAGCAGCAGCGATCAGGCGGCGAAGGTCGGGGTGACCCCGTCGGCTTCGGCCTTGGCGAGCAAGCGAGCATTTTCGGTGTCGTCGACGTCGGTGGCCTCGTCGATCAGCATGACCGGGATGTCGTTGTCGACCCGATAGGTGCGCTTGAGTCGCTGGTTGAACAAGATCGACTCGTCGGCGAAGTAGAGCAGGGGTCCCTTGTCTTCGGGGCATGCCAGAATCTCGAGCAGTTTCGTATCGAGGGCCATGAGGCTCCTTCGCGATGAGGTGATGATCACAGAACGGGGGCAAGACTAGCGCCCACCCCCGCAGCCCATGCCAGACCATTGCCGGTGAGCGGCATCGACCCGCATGAGGCAGACACATAGTGCGGGTGCCCGGCGGAGATGGTCGCACGCCCGAGCTGTGCCTCGCCAGTCGTGATCAGCACGATGGCCGGCCCCTCGACGTCGACCGGTGTCGCCGACAGCTCGATCCTCGTGAGCGCGAACTCCGGCACCGGCGACACATAGGTGTGGACTGCGCCGATCGGATGCTGGATCGGTACGTCGATCGGCCGGTAGTCGACGACGGCGAGCAACTCGTCGATGTCGATGTGTTTCGGGGTGAGGCCGCCCCGCAGCACGTTGTCGGAGTTGGCCATCAGCTCGATGCCGACACCATGCAGGTAGGCGTGGAGGTTTCCGGACCCGAGGTAGAGGGCCTCCCCCGGGGCGAGCACCACATGGTTGAGCAGGAGTGCGACCACGCCCCCGATGTCGCCGGGGAAGGCGTCGGCGACTCGAGCGCACGCGTCGAGGTCGGGGCCGAACTGCTCGCAGATCTCGTGCCCTTCGGCGACGAGCTCGGCAGCTCGGGTGGCGACGGCGTCGGCCATGAGCGACGCGTCGGCATCCGGGCCGAGCAGGAAGGCCAGCACCTCCCGCAGGGTGTCGCTCTCATTCGGGTTCTGGTTTGCCGCGAGGAGATCCCGAACCGGAACGAGGGCGGGGTGATCGAGGGCGTCGAAGAGCGCTCGAGTGCCGGCAAGCGGACGGAACCCGCACTTGGCCTCGAACGGCGTCAGCGCGCAGATCAGCTCGGGTTTGTGGTTCGGGTCTCGATAGGTGCGATCGGGGGCATCGATCGCGATGCCGCGTTCGTTCTCGTCGGCGAATCCGGCCACGGCGCGTTCGAGCGAGGGGTGGGCCTGGATCGACAGAGGAATCTCGGCTGCGAGCACCTTGAACAGGAACGGCAGCTGACCGAAGGCGTGATCGACCCGCTCCCCCAGCAAGGCGGCCGGGTCGGCGCTGATCGCGTCGAGGAGCGTCTGACCGCCATCGAGCGCGCTGGGGGCCTTGGGATGTGCGCCCATCCAGAGCTCTGCTTCGGGTTCACCCGTCGGGGTGGCACCGATGAGCGCCGAGATCGACCCGGGTTGGCCCCAAGCGTAATGCTGGATCTCGCAGTGCAGGGGAAACACCGATGGAGCGTCGGCACTCATGTGGCGGCCATGACCGCCTGGACTTCGGCCACCCGCTCGGCGACCGCGGCGTCGTCGGCGGCCTCGAGATTGAGGCGCAGCAGTGGCTCGGTGTTGGACGCCCGGAGGTTGAACCACCACTCCCCCAGGTCGACGGTGAGTCCGTCGAGCCGGTCGATCTCGGCGCCCGCGTAGTGCGAGGCGACGTGGTCGATGACCGCTGAGGCGTCGGCGACCGTGGTGTTGATCTCGCCCGACGCCGAGTAGCGGTCGAGTGGGCTGAGAAGCTCGGAAAGGGTGCCGTCGAAGGCGCTCAGTTCGGCAAGGACGAACATGGCGGCGATGAGACCGGAGTCGGCCCGCCAGTTGTCGGCGAAGTAGTAGTGGGCAGAGTGCTCACCACCGAAGATGGCGTCTTCCTCCGCCATGTGCGCCTTGATGAACGAGTGTCCGACGCGAGTGCGCAGGCTCGTGCCGTTCGATTCGGCGATGACCTCGGGAACGGCCTTGGAGCAGATCAGGTTGTAGACCACCGTGCGATTCGGATGCTTGGCCAGGATCGATCGGGCCAGCAGTGCGGTCGTGAGCGACCCGGAGACCGGCTGCGCCTTTTCGTCGACGAGGAAGACGCGGTCGGCGTCGCCATCGAAGGCGAGACCGATGTCGGCCCCCAGTTCGAGCACCCGGGCCTGCAGGTCTCGGAGGTTCTCGACGTTGAGCGGATCGGCGGGGTGATTGGGGAAGGTGCCGTCGAGCTCGGGGTAGAGCATGTCGACCTCGAACGGCAGGTCGGCAAATGCTGCCGGGACGACGAGTCCGCCCATCCCGTTGGCGGTGTCGGCCACGATCTTGAGCGGGCGAAGGGTGGCGGTGTCGACGAAGCTGTGGACGTGGGCGACGAATGCCGACAGGAGGTCGGTGGATCGGGTGCTGCCCGAGGTTGGCGCCGGAGTCGGCCAGGTTCCTCGCAGCACCTCGGCCGCTGTGGCCTTGATGGCACTGAGGCCGGTGTCTTGACCGATCGGCACGGCGGCGGACAGGCACATCTTGATGCCGTTGTATCCCGCAGGATTGTGCGACGCGGTGAACATCACGCCGGGCATGTCGAGTGAGCCCGCCGCGAAGTAGATCATGTCGGTCGAGGCCAGACCGATGTCGACCACGTCGAGACCCTGCCGGGCGGCACCCCGGGCGAACGCTTCGACCAGTTCGAGGCCCGACGGTCGCATGTCTCGGCCGATGACGATCTCGGTGGTTTCGGGTTCGGCAGTGGCGACGAACATGGCGAAGCCGACACCGAGCGCCTCACACACCTCGGCGGTGATCTGATCGGGATACGTGCCACGAATGTCGTAGGCCTTCACGATGGCGTCGAGCGAGGTCAGGGCGTTGGCGTTCACCATCGCCAGGGTAGGCCACCCAGTTCGCTCCGTGGGCCTATTGGGTAGAGCTCTCCACCGAGCCTGGGGCATCGGGTGCAGTCGCATCCGGGGCCACTGGTCCGAACGACACAGGCTCGGTCGTCACATGCTCGGTCGTCACAGGGTCGGTCGTCACAGGCTCGGTCGGTGCCGCCTCGTTTGTGTCATTGCGTCGGCGATGGTCGGCGACGACGAGTCCGGCGAGACCGACGAGACCGAAGAACGTCAGCACGTAGCCGAGCATGTCGATGAGCGTGCGTCCGTAGTGGACCTCGACGTCGGTGTCGGTCGGCACGACCACCATCAAATTGGGGCCGGCACGGTACGGACCATCGGCACCGCTGACCTTCCAGTTCGGGAAGTACGACGCCTTGACCAGAACCGGCACACCGATCTGATCGACCGAGAACGAGATGCGATCGTTCTCGACGACGATGTCGGAGACGATCGCCGGCGTGGCGATCGCCTCACCATCGCTCGGCAGCAGGACATCGACCCGCTCCCAGTCGTCGGGGCCGTCTTCCGCCGGTAGCGCTTCGTAGTTCTGGGGCTGGTTGTAGAACGCAACCGCCTGGCTGACCCAACCGGTCTCGAAGCGTCCGGCCAGTTCACCCATGTCGGCGGGCCCCGAGGCCACGACGGGCATGGTGTCGAGCCCTTCGACCACATCGTTGTCGGTGAGTTCGAAGATCACCCATGGCTCAGATGTGGCGACTTCGACCAGATCGTTGCGAGTGCGGGCCGCGGCGATGGCGGAGTCGGTCTGGGCCATGTAGTAGCGAACGCCCATCACCCGCAGCTGGGCGATACCGGTGTTGATGTCGAAGCCTCGGTACGGCAGATCGCGCTGGGCCCGAGAGGGGTTCTCGGACAGCACCGACTGGTTCAGGAAATGGAACGGCGTGGTGGCCGACGACTCGAAGTACAGACCTTCCATGGAACCGATACATCCATCGGTCCAGTGCGGCAGCAACATCAGCGCCATGGGGGTTCCGTAGCGATCGAGGCCGGAGTCGTACTCCCACATGGCCCGGCCGCAGCCGTTGCTCTCGCCGAGTTGGTCCATCGTGTCGACCACCGTGCGGTACTCGAGGAACGACGGCTTCTCTTCGTAGCCGGAGTAGTTCCAGGCGACCCATGAGGGGATGAAGCTGCGAGCGTGCGACCGGATGCCCGCCCAGGTGTAGACGCCGCTCTCGTTGAGCCCGCCGCCCGGCAGCGCTCGCAGCGGAATCGCGATGCCGATGAGTGTGAGGGCGACGCCGAGCGCCATCGAACCGATGAGCGTTCGACGATCAGGCCGGTCGAGCCGCTCGCTGATCGCCGCCGCACTGAAGCGAACGACGAGCGCGATACCGACGGCCGCCGCCAGGTAGACCGACAGGTAGTAGAAGGGCAGCAGCCTGGCGTTCCAGAGCTTGCCTTCGCCGAGGTTGGCGACGGCCACGGCGAAGACGCCGGCCATGATCGAGAACATGATGCCGATGCGATCGCGAGTGGCAAGCGCCAACACGGCACCGACGGCGGCAACCGGAAGGGCGACCTTCATCGGGGTCGTGAGCAGGAGCGGACCGATCTCGTTCTTTCGCTCCCAGCCCATGTCGTTGAAATAGTCGGACTGGAGGTAGAAGGGCGCCAACCAGAAGCAGGCGAGCAGGGCGGCGACCGGCCCGGTGATCATCAGCCAGGAGAAGCGCCGCCGGACTCGCTCGTCGGCGACGATGATGGCGACAGCGACCGACAGTGCCGCCCCCAGCGTTGCGAACAGCGCCGGCATGGAGATGACGTCGGCCAGGGCCATCGGCGCCAGCGTGAAGGTGACGGCGATCGCCAGCACCCAGAGCCTCGGGACCTTCTGGTCGATCAGCATGACCAGGGTCAGCCCGAGCAAGGCGAAGAAGAGCGGGATGAGGTGCGAGAGCGCAACGAGTGAGATCACGACCGCTGCGATCGCTCGTGAGCTCGGCTTGCCTGCAGCGTGCAGGTCCATGCCTCGAATCGTGAGCCCCATGGCGACGAGGCTGAGACAGAGACCGATCGAGAACGCGAACTCGCCGGCGAGGGTGGAGGCGATGTTTCCGCCGTAGATGGAGAAGTTCGTGTCGAACAAGAAGACCGTGGCACCGAAGGCCATGAAGGCGGGCACGGGTTCACGGGTGCCGGCGAGTTTGCCGAGCGACCAGGCAGCGACGGGGAACCCGACCAGCCCACTCACGCTGATGAGCTTGAAGGCGATGCCGTAAGGAACCGGCACGACCATGATGGCGATGGCGATTCCCGCCAGGATGAGCGGGACTCGCCACTGGCCGAACCGTCGAGCGGCCAGTCCGGCGACGGCCAGCGTGACCAAGGCGACCGCCGCACCGACAGCGAGACCGAACCCGGCGTTGAGCGCAATGATCGCGAGCGATGGGACCACCATGTAGAAGTGGTACGCCGGGAAGCCCGCGTACCAGTCAGGGGTCCAACCCGTGAACCGCCACTGCGTCAACAGATTGTCTCGCAGGTAGGCGGGGCCCCACACGTGAGCACCCATGTCGCCCCCCGAGGGGGTGGTGTTCATGAACAGCAGATCTGGACGCAACTGGATGAACACGAAGATCGAACACGCCAGCGCAGCCAAGAATCCGAGGAACGGAATCAGGGTGTCGCTTGGCTCATCGGCGGCGGCCTCGTCGACGGTGGCCTCGTCGACGGCGGCCGCTTGGACCAGAGGCCCCCTGCTGATGGGGCGGTCGTCGGCGACAGGTGCCGGGGCCTCGAGCAGGATCGCCGCCGGGACAGGATCGACACCGTCGAGCGAGCGAGGCTCGTCGAGCAGGGCGTCGCGCAGCTCGGACTCGGGGGTGGTCGTGAGTGTCGGACGACTCGCCTGCAGATCGAGGTCGGCAAGCGAGCCGTGCCCTGTCGAATTGGGCCCTGTCGAATTGGGCCCTGTCGAATTGGGCCCTGTCGATGGACGCTCGTGATCCGACAGCGCCGCCTGATCCAACGCCGGCTGGTGATCTGACTCCGGCTCGTGATCGGATTCTGGCTCGTGATCCACAGACATGTAGCAGACATCGTGGCACTCGCAGCGACCGATGCGACGTCATCGCCGAGATTCGCAGGTGCGGGGCTCGGCACGGTGCCCGACGGAGGCGTTCAGGTCGTGGAACGACGCCGCCCAGACCGCAGGCCGACCTCGACGAGCACGTCTTTGAGGTCCACCGGCTCGCCGGCCATCGACCAGAGTCGGGTGTCGCATTTGTCGCATGACTCCATGTCGACGACGTTGCCGTCGAACTCCATCGCGATCACGACCGCGTCGGCTTGGCATCGTCGGCAAGGTCGAATCGTGCTGTCCATGGTGTCTGCATCGGAGTTCGACCACGAAGCGTGAGCACGACCACACACAAATGAGGCGGGCGACCTCGTGGAGTGGGCCCGATGACTGGGGTTTGGGCCAGAGGGCCCAGTCACCGAACGTGGTTTCAGCCGGCGACGAGTGCCACGAACGTGACGCCGTTGAAGGCGAGGTGAGCCGCCCACGCCGGTCCGAGACGGTCATACCGGACACGCAGGTACCCGAGGATCAGGCCGAAGACCAGGAGCCCGGGAAACTGGAGTGGTTGGAAGTGCACGGCGGCGAAGATGACGCCCGAGACGGCGATCGCCGCCGCGTCGGGCAGCCGGTCACGTAGCGCCCCCATCAACAGGCCCCGGTAGAAGATCTCCTCGACGAGGGGCGCCATGACGACGACCAAGATGCCCATCAGCATGATGTCGATCGGACCATCGATGCGATCGATCAGGTCTCGAGCGGCGTCACCGGGATCGCCGTCGACCATCTTGTTGATCGGGAAGTACAGCAGCGGGATGATGAGGAGTTGGGAGACGAGCCCGGTCGGGAGCCCGACGAGCAGATCACCGACTTCGATCCGCAGGCCGAGATCGGATCGGGGGCCGTCGCCTCGCCGACTCGTGGTGAGGAGCGGACCGAGCCCGTACGCGAACCATTGCGGGACCTGCAAGAGGAACAGCATGTAGACCGGGAGCGTGGCCGGCAGGTCGTCGCCCTCGACGGAGCGCAACAGGCCCAACACCACGAACTGGCCGAGGAAGGCCGCGAGATACCAGCCACCGACGTCGGCGAAGCCCCAGCGGCGAGCGGTGGGCGACACGGGCGGCACCGTCGATGGTGGGGTCTGCGTCACGGTCAAGACCCTAGCGTCAGGCTGATTGTGCACCGTCGGTGACGGGCCGAGAGTGGTGGCGAGAGGGGTGGCGATGTGACGCTTGCGCACGCCGGGACCCTGACCAAGCCATCACGGGCTGTGCCCCCTAGACTTGACTCATGTCTGAAAAAGGCTCCACCCCGCCCCCGCCGCCTCCCGGACGCAACCCCCGCATGCCCGGACGGGCAGATGGCGGATTTCCGCGCTGGGCCCTCTGGGTCGTCGTCGGTGTGCTGATCGTTCTGATCGGTGTCATGGCGAACCAGAACTCTCAGTCGACCAACGAGATCAGCTACACCGAGTTCAAAGAAGAAGTCGTTGCCGGCAACGTGAAGTCGATCGAATACGACAACACCACCGCGAAGATCGAGGGCGAGTTCGTCAGCGCCGGAGACAGCGACTCCGACACGTTCACCACCACCGGTTTCTCGCCGTTCCCCGATGAAGACCTCGCCCTGCTCAACGACTCCAACGTCGAGGTCACCCCGAACACGCCGGGCAGCAACATCTTCTTCAGCCTCCTCAGCCTCTTCCTGCCGCTGATGCTGATCATCGCCTTCTTCTGGTGGCTCTCGAAGCGCCAGCAGTCGCAGATGGGCGGCATCATGTCGATCGGGCGATCCAAGGCCAAGACCTACTCCACCGAGCGCCCCGGCACCACCTTCGACGACGTCGCCGGCTACGCCGCAGTGAAGAAGGAAGTCACCGAAGTCGTCGACTTCCTCAAGGATCCGTCGAAGTTCTCCGAGATCGGTGCCCGCATCCCCAAGGGCATCTTGCTGGTCGGCCCTCCCGGCACCGGCAAGACGCTCATCGCACGGGCGACCGCAGGCGAGGCCGGCGTGCCCTTCATGTCGGTCACCGGCTCCGACTTCATGGAGATGTTCGTCGGTGTCGGCGCCAGCCGAGTCCGCGACCTGTTCTCCGAAGCCCGCAAGATGGGCAAGGCCATCATCTTCGTCGACGAGATCGACTCCATCGGTCGCAAGCGTGGGGCCGGATTGGGCGGCGGTCACGACGAGCGTGAGCAGACCCTCAACCAGATGCTCGCCGAGATGGACGGCTTCGAAGCCACCGAGGGCATCGTCATGATGGCGGCCACCAACCGGCCCGACATCCTCGACCCCGCTCTGCTGCGTCCGGGTCGATTCGACCGCCAGGTCGTCGTGCCACTTCCCGAGCTCGAAGACCGTCGCCAGATCCTCGCGGTTCACATGAAGCACAAGAAGATCGCCGACGACGTCGACGTCGACCTCATCGCTCGTGGCGCTCCCGGCATGAGCGGTGCCGATCTGGCCAACCTGGTCAACGAAGCGGCCCTGTTCGCCGTTCGCCGCGGTGAGAAGCGCATCCACGGATCCGACTTCGACGCCGCCCGAGACCGCGTCCTCATGGGCGTCAAGCGCGACTCCATGGTGCTGTCGCCCAAGGAACGAGAGGCTGTCGCCTATCACGAGGGCGGTCACGCACTGTGCGCCGCGATCCTCCCCAACGCCGACCCGCTGCACAAGGTCACCATCATTCCGAGCGGCATGGCACTCGGTGTCACCATGCAGCTCCCGTTGGAAGACCGCCACCTGTACCGCCGTGACTACATCGAGGATCGACTCGTCGTCATGCTGGGTGGCCGTATGGCCGAGCAGATCATCTACAACATGAGCAGCACCGGCGCCTCCGACGACCTCATGAAGGCCACCGAGACCGCCATGAAGATGGTCAAGGAGTGGGGCATGTCCGACAAGGTCGGTCCCATGGCGTGGGGTAGCGGCGGCCAGGTCTTCCTGGGCGACGAGATGATGAGTGGCAGGGACTACTCCGACGAGACCGCCCGGGTCATCGACGAAGAGACTCAGCGCATCCTCCTCGACGCCGAAGACCGCTGCCGGACCCTTCTCACCACCAACCGCCCGATCCTCGATCGGATCGCCACCACCCTGCTCGAGAACGAGACGGTCAGCGGCGCCGAGATCGATCAGTTCGTCCAAGATGCGAGGGCCAACGGCAACGGGTCGTCCTTCGACTCTGCCGTCGCCACCAACTGAGCGAGATCACCGGTCGGCCCGCACTGGGTCGACGTCATGACGATTCGAGCGAGGCCCGGGCCCAACAGTCTGGGCCTCGGTCGCGTCTGGGTTCGAACCCGACCTCGGGAACGGCCCGACCTCGGGAACGGCCCGACCTCAGGAACGGCCCGACCTCAGGGAAGGCCGACCTCAGGAATGGATGGCGTCGAGCGCTTCGGTGATGGTGTCGGCGTCGACCAGGCCGAAGAAGCTGGCATGCACCGCTCCGTCGGGAGCCACGACCAGCGTGGTCGGGACACCGTCGATCTTGTATCGCTTGTGGAGGTCTGGTCGGTCTTGCACGTGGACGAGCTGTGCGCCGGTTTCGGACCGCTCGACGCTGGTGACGGTCTCCCATGCCACCGGGCACGAGTCGCAGGTGGTCGAGCCGAAGACCACGACCAAGGCAAGCTCGGCTGGCACGTCGAAATCATCGCGGTCGAGCTGTTTCGGCGCCCGGTACGACGGTGCAGATGGGGCTTCGGGCCGGCGCTGCTGCAGGAACCATGCGACGGCGACGGCGACGGCGGTCAGGGCGACGAGGATGAGAATCCGTGTCATTCCTGCAACTCCTCCAACTCGGCTGCGGCGACACTGGCATCG
>RCMY010003933.1_pt1 | contig 13010 bp, 14 predicted proteins | sample 2041341 | NCBI WGS metagenome assembly RCMY01 (sample SAMN09708234, study PRJNA481090) | Marine sediment metagenome, whole genome shotgun sequencing project. | reverse complement strand
GATCCACTTGCGCTCGACGAACGCGTCGTGCAGATCGACACCGAGCCGACCGGCGATGTGGTCGTAGCAGCTTCGGGCGATGCTGAGCCCTTGACCCGGCGTCGGACGCTTCGGCGTCTCCGTCTCCGGCAAGTCGAGCGAGTCCATCCGCTCCAAGAGATCGGCCACGTCGCGGGAGGCAATGCGGTAGTGGCGGTGGCGGCCAGCGGGTTCGACGCGCACGAGGCCGGCGTCGACGAGCTTGCTGAGATGGCTGCTCATGGTCGACGGCGCGACGCCACAGACTCGTGCCAGCTCACCGCTCGTGTGCGCTGTGCCCGACAGCAGCGCGGCGATCGTGGTCGCCCGCGTCGAGTCGGCAAGTGCCGTGGCGAGCGCGGCGATGCGGCTTCCTTCCATGCAGGGAACCGTACGCGCACCACGTTTCGACCGGTGGCGAAACGTCAGTCCGAGGTGGCCATCGTTGCGGCGTTGAGGAGTTGCCAGGAGAACACCGTGGCGAGGAAGGCACGCTGCGCCACACCACGAAACGACGATTCGATCTGCGTGGTGACTCCGGCGCCGACGAAACCAACTGCTGTGGCAGTGCCCAGCACCCGACTCGCCTCTCGGAACCACGCCGGCCCGCGCTGCCTCGATGCCACCAGCGGCATGCCGGTCCACAGCGCGAACGTCGCAACGCTGGCGATCATGTGGCCGACATCGGACCGGGTCGCCTCGGGGTCGAACCCCGGTTGTGGGCAGCGTGGTTGGCTGGCCGGGATGATGCCCGCAGCGATCGTGGTGACGCCAACGACCCGGCTGAGCGTCGTCAGTGTTCGGCTGGGCATGGGTGCCAGGAGCTGCGACGCACCGAGCGCGAGGAAGCCGGGCACCATGACGAGCGCCGACCGTTGACCCTTCGCTGCCAGGCCGCTGATGTGGTGCGAGCGATGCGAGTACCCGGGATGCAGTCGAGGTGCCGCGAGTACCGCCGCTACGAATCCGGCCGTTCCCCAAAGCGCAGCTGCTCGTCGGGCAAGTCCCATGACTGCCAGCCTCGCGCAGACGATGCTGTTGACTGACCGATTTTCGAGACACCGTTTCGGCGGCTACTGCCGTATCAGGCAACGTTTGCCACGTTCTACCGACGCTGACGAGACGCGGCGCTCGGTTCAACTGGCCGTCGTTATCGAGCGCTTCGCCGCTGCGATCGCAATGCCGGATAGCGCGTGGGACTGTTTGTCTACTGAAGTTTTGTTCTGATCGCCCGCCCATCGCTCGGTGACCAGCGTGAGGTTGGACTGGTGCAGACCGCTTCAGTTTCGATTCTGCATGCTGCCCACGATCAACAACGCCCCGCCGCCGATGAATACAAGCGGACAGGCAAACGCGAACACGAACATCGCCGTGCCAAATGCGGTGGCCTCCCCATAGTCGTCGCAGGCATCACCAAACGCACCGCAGGGATTGACCGTGAGGGCTCCAATCACCACGAACACGACGAACGCAATGGGGCTGCCCGCCATGAGCAACCCGCCCCACACTTGCTTGAGTCGGCCGGGGCGGTCGAGTCGATATTGGGTCGCGCCCTTCGTTGCCTCGCTGGCGGCCATGTGCTTTGATCGGCACGGACTACTGCCAGCTGAAGTAGGCCGCGCCGCTGGGAGCGCGTAGGTAACACATATCACCACGGTCAGCCACCGGGTCAACCTGCTTGCGATCGGTAAATCGATCGCTACTACTGCGCGAGATCGTGCAGAGAATCGGTCGGATTCGAGACACGCTGCTGGGCGCTCTCCGCTGCCGGTTCTTTCCCTGGGAAGTTCGGCCGTGGAAGATCCTGTGATGTGTCATTCTGAGCCAATGACCGAACGGAGCCTCGAGCCTCCCAACCCTTCCCTCGCCTCAGAGCTGTTGGTTCTTCGACCGTTCCAGAGGAGCGATGCGCCACACATCGCTCGATCATGTGGGGATCCCGAACGACGGTCGCTCAGACCAACTCGACCAGCACCTCGTCAGCATGGGCCGCCAGGGCTTCGATGTCGGCTCGACCTCCTGTGAGGACGGTGCCGCCAGGTTCGGCGATTGCAACGACGAGAGCGTCGACAGCAGAGCCCGCTCGTGCGCGTCGGCGTAGCTCCGCTGCTCGACGTGCGGTGGCTTCGCTGACCGAGGCGTCGATGATGCACATCTTCAAGAAGCGGTGGGTAATCGCGTCACGCCGGGGATCGCCGTGAAGTGATTCGACAAGCACCATCGTCGGGATGACTGGCGGCCAGAGTTCTTGTGCCTGGAACGCTCGGATGAGTGAGACAGCGGTCTTGGTGCGCGCCGAGAGGCGCGACAGTCCGCCGCTGTCGAGGACGAGCACGGTCAGCCGACTCGGTCGAGTGACCGGTCACGGACACGTCGTGCGATTGCATTCGCGGTGGTTTGTTGTCGCTGGCTGGGCTCGCCGACCTCGGCGACGAGTTCATCGAGGTACTGGTCGGTTTCAGCGAGCGCGTCTTGTCGTTCCAACTCGGCACGAAGCGCGACTTGGAGAAGCTCCGAGGCTGGAAGGTTGCGCTGCTTGAGCTGATCATGGAGGTCATCGGGCAAGTACACCTGAACGCGTGGCATACGCCTAACTATACGCCTATCAATCGATAGCCGTCCAGTGGATATCAACAGCCGTTTCACGACGCCGAACCCGCCCAGTACGGCACGTCCGCGCTCGGATAGGTGCTTCAGAACGTACGGTCTGTCGATGGCTGTGCTGGTGACGCGGCTGATTGTTCGCGTTCGAGAAAAATGAGGATCTCTGTCTTCGAGGTCTTCCAGATGCTGGTGGCCGAGAGGCCACCGGCGAGCTTCCAGCCTTCGGCTGCATAGCTGTTCAACGCGGTTTCCAGATCATCGAGATCGAACTTCCCGGAGAACCTGGAGTCCCGTTCGGTCAGGATCTTGTACTCGAGCATGACGATTCCTCTTTCATGGTTGCGGTCGGAGCTGTTGGTGCGATTCGTCGTGCGTCGGGATGAACATCGACTCGATCGAGTCGCCGAACAACGCCCCGAGCTTGAACGCAAGCGGGAGACTCGGGTCGTAACGGCCGGTCTCGATTGCGTTGATGGTTTGACGCGACACGTCGAGGCGGTCAGCAAGATCGGCTTGGGTCCAGTCGCGAGTCGCTCGCAGCTCCTTGAGCCGGTTCTTCATCGCGACCGAACCGACAGCACGGCGAGCGCGCTCACCCAAGCGACGATTCCTGACAGGAACACGATCTGGGTCTGTTGCGCAAGATCACCGATCTCGGCTGCGTGGAGCAGCCCAACACCTGCCAGGAGCACGATCAGCACGGCGAACCCGATCGACAGTGCTTGGAGCAGATGTAGGCGTTGGAACTCGTCGGCCCGACGCACGGCACGTATCTGGCCCCAGACGAGCCAGACAACAGCGATCAGCGGCGAGAGTGCCCACGCAACACCGCCAGGACTCGACGGATGTGATGGATTGAGCCAGAACAGGCTTCCTTGGGTGATCACCAGCAGTGCGATCGCCGGTGCGGCGTCGCGCCAGGCAGCGTGCTCTCGGGCGATATCGCTGCTGCTCTTGTGCTCAACATCGGAGATCGACATGAGAATCAATGTAAAGCATCATTGTCATAGTGTCAATGTTCCTTGTCATTCGACTGCGTAGAGGCGTCGCCAGAAGTCGACCTGTCTCCCTGCTCGGGCGACTGCCGACCTGGCACCGTCGCAGCGCCGTCGGCATCCCTAGGAAGCGGATGGCTCGCAGACCCGATGGGGGCGCGTGCCCACGCCAAACCCGCCCGAGACTGTTCGGCGCGCCGAGTCGCATCGACTGAGTACATCTATCGAATCTGGACCGTCACCGGGAGTGGGCTCTATCAATACGCGAGCGTCATTGATCGGCCCCCACCGATCGAGGTCGGCATCATCGACGGAGCACTGGTCATCATCTCAGGCATCGCTGACCCCACAGCGCCCACGATCGCCGACATCATCCAAGCCGACGACGCCACCTGGCAACGACTGCTCGACACACCCCAGACAGCGGAGACTGCCGATTCCGAGATGATCGGAACCGACATCGTCGCCGTCATCGAACTCCCCGTCGCCACAAGCTCCGAGCCCAACGGATATCTGAGTGTCACCTTGTCCGGACAAGAAGGAGTGACCTTCCTCGAGATCGACACCACCAACGCAGTCATCGACGACGAAGGCCAATACTGGAAAATCGAAATCAACGAACGGCTCCGAAGCCGCAGCACAGCGCGAGCCGGCGGAGTTCTCGGAACCCGGCTCTCCGACACCGCTGTCACCGAACCCTTCCTCCGACCCCCAACCGTCCGCCATCGGCACGACTGGGAGCGATCACATGCACGAGAACGCGCGGGCGAGCGGACGGCACGAGTTCAGAGATCGGGGCGCTGTTGCCAAGGTTCGGCGCGTTCCACTTGAGCCGCTGCGGCGAGGATGACGTCTTCGCGCCACGGCGCGGCGACAAACTGCACACCAATCGGGAGGCCGTCCTCGGTGCGACGCCCCGGAACCGAGGCCGCAGGGAGACCCGAGAGGTTGAACGGCGCAGCGAAGGTGAGCAACCGGAGGTCGTCGGCCTCGCCGGTGCGGACGGGCGGATCGGGCAGCACAGGAGTGAGCAAGAGGTCCCAGGCCCCATCGAGCCACCATGCGACGAGGCGCCGTGTCCACGACTGGGCCAGCTCACGCGCTTCGAGCAGCGCTCCACCCGAGACCGAGCGACCCATGTCGGCGAGGCCTGCGGTCACGGGCTCGAGGAAATCCTCGGGAATCGATTGCCCGGTGACCCTCGGCCAGTGATGATCGACCACCCATGCCGTTCCCGCGGCATAGTGCGGCATCGCAAACGATGCGATGTCCTCCTCGAGTGCCTGAGGCCACACCGGCTCGACGTAGTGACCCAGCGAGTCGAGTAGCCGGGCCATCTCGATCACCGCGGTCGACACGGCCGGAGCGACGCCGATCGGATGCTCGGCCAGGAACCCGACGCGCAGCGGCGCCGGATCGGCCTCGACTGCGGCTGCGAACGATGCAGCGGGGGTCGGGGGTGCGACGTACCAGCCGTCCGCGGTGGGCCGGGAGAGGGCGTCGAGCATCCGAGCGCTGTCGCGGACAGAGCGAGTGAGCACGTGTTCCTCTGCCAATCCTCCCATTGCGTCGCCGAAGTCCGGAGCCATGCAGCTCCGTGATCGGGCTGGCTTCAGCCCGAAGAGTCCGCAGTTGGACGCAGGGTTACGAATCGATCCGCCGACGTCGCTGCCGTGGCCGACGGCCACGATCCCCGCAGCAACGGCCGCTGCGGATCCGCCACTCGATCCGCCCGGTGTCCGCGTCAGATCCCAGGGGTTGTTCGTCGGGCCGTACGCAACCGGTTCGCATACCGGACGCATGCCGAACTCCGGTGTGTTGGTCCGCCCGATCGAGATCAGACCAGCTTCGCGAAATCGGACGGCGAGCTCTTGATCGTGGGGCCCGGTCCACTCGATGGACTGGAGGAACCGTGATCCTTCATGGAACGGCAGCCCGGCTTCACTGCACACGAGGTCCTTTGTCACCATCGGGACACCGGCGAACGGTGCCCGTGCGTCGATCGACGCAACCGCCTCGCGTGCACGATCGAAGCTCGGATGGATGACGGCGTTGAGAGTTGGGTTGACCTCGTCGCACCGGGCGATCGCAGCGTCGATCAATTCGGCCGCACTGACCTGGCCTGCCGCGATCAGCTCGGCCTGCGCTGTGGCATCGAGCCATAACAGGTCGGAGAGCGCGGAGTCCATCGCCGTACCTTAGATCGATCACGTTGTGGGCAATGTCGGCACTTGGATCGAAGCGGCCGCCCGACGAGGGCGACGCGGCGTCCGCGTCCGAGTCGACGATGTTCAACTGAACATCACGGTCGGTGAGGCGGTGGTGCTCGCCGCACGATTCCTGCCGCGCGAGAGATTTCTCGATTTCGCTGTCGATTCTCGTCCAGTCGCTCGTCATTGCTCATAACGGTCGCTCAAGAGCGACCTGAGTCCAACCACGACCCCGAGCCACGTCGGGAAAGGAATCACGACATGAGCAGCGCAACCAAGCCGATCGATGTGAGTGTCAGGCGCACGATCGACGCACCAGCGGACACGATCTTCGATCTCGTCACCGACATCACCCGAATCCCCGAGTGGAGCCCCGAAACTGTCGGGGCAAAATGGTTGGGCGACGCCACCGCTGCAGCCGTCGGCGCGAGGTTCGCTGGGACGAACCGGCTCGGCAAAAACAGCTGGACGACGAAGCCGACCATCATTGCGCTTGAGGCCGGCCGGCTCTTCGAGTTCAAGGTGCCCGGCAAGAGGGGGCCAATCTGGCGCTACGAGCTCCATGTAGCGGGCGACTCCACCGAAATCTTCGAGTCAGCGTTGCAGGCGAAGCGCTCGCCGGCGCTCATCAGGTTCTTCCAGCGACGGGCCGGCGTCACGGACCGAGCAGCCAGCCTCCGCCAGAACATGTCCACGACGCTCGACCGCCTCGCCGTTGCCGCCGAACGCGCTCGCACCTGAGCGCCGCCGATCAGCACACCACAACCAGTCCACACCAACTAGAAATAGCACAGGAGAAACCAATGGATTACTTGATCATGAACCACACCGCCGAGACCCCCGGGCCCGACTACGGCACGCCTGAGTTCGAAGCCGTCATGGGCCGATGGATGGGCTACAACCAGATGCTGATCGACGGCGGCCACTGGATTGCCGGAGCGAGCCTCACGCCGACTGACGCAGCAACAACGGTCCGGAAAGCAGGCGGATCGGTGGCGGCGACGACCGACGGCCCATTCGCTGAAACAAAAGAGCAGATCGGCGGCTTCTACTTGATCAACGCGGCTGATCTCGACAAGGCGCTGGAACTCGCTGCGGCGATGCCGGTCGATGACGGTGCGCTCGAGGTGCGTCCGGTTGCGTTCCGACCCGGCGCCTGACACGGCGGTTGCCGATGCCCTCACACGCGCGGCGCGTCTCGATGCGCCACGCGTGTTGTCGGTGATCGCAACAAAATTCCGCGATCTGGATCTGGCCGACGAGGCGGTGCAGGATGCGCTCACCGATGCTGCCCGCTCTTGGCCCACGGCCGGAGTGCCGACGAACCCAGCCGGGTGGCTCATGACCGCCACGAAGCGACGCGCCATCGACGTCTACCGACGTCAGACTCGTGAACGCCAGCGGCTTCATGCTGCCGCACCCGATCTCCACGAGGCCCGACATGACGCCGATACAGGAGGTGATCACATGATCAGCGACGCCCGCGAGGCCGAGGGCGAGGGCGACGAGCGACTACGGCTCATCCTGCTGTGCTGTCACCCCGCCCTCGACGGAGATGCCCAGGTCGCGTTGACGCTGCGCCTCGTCGCCGGTCTGACGGTCGGCGAGATCAGCCGAGCATTCCTTGTGCCGGAAGCGACGCTTGCGCAGCGAATCGTCCGGGCCAAGCGAAAGATCAAGACGGCCAACATGGCGTTGACGATCCCGGCGGCGTTCGATGAGCGGCTCGATGCCGTGCTCGCCGTGTTGTATCTCGTGTTCAACGAGGGCTACCTCGCACACGACGCAGCACACGAGCCAATCCGTCACGAACTCGTCGATGAGGCCGTCCGATTGACCACGGTGGTGACCGAACTCGCACCCGAGTCGGCCGAAGCGATCGGTCTGCTCGCGCTCGAACGATTTCATCGGGCCCGTTCCGCGGGACGATTCGACAGCACGGGCGGCCTGGTCCTGCTTGACGCTCAAGACCGCAGTGCGTGGAACCTCGCAGAAATTGGTGAGGCAAACCGGTTACTGGGAGCTGCGCTGGCCAGCATGAGCCCGGGTAGGTTCCAACTCGAAGCACTCATCGCCGCGCAACATGCGAATGCCCGCACGGCCGCTGACACCGACTGGCCGAAGATCTCGCGGTTGTACGAACAACTCGCTGTGGTCACCGGCTCTGCTGTTGTTGCGCTCAATCATGCCGTTGCAGTCGCCGAAGCCGATGGGCCTCTGGCCGGTCTCGCCCTCGTCGACGACATCGACGGACTCGATGACTACCACCTCTTGTGGGCGGTGCGCGCCGAACTATCTCGCCGCGCCGGAAGGATGACTGCTGCGCGTTCCGCCGTGGAACGCGCCTTGACCTTCGATGTGCACACGACCGAGCGCAGACGGTTGGAACAGCTACTCGCCGCCACGCGCTGAAGCAAACGCCACACGCGGCGAGCGAGCATCGGCGATCGATAGAAGACAGTCTCCTAGCTCGACGCGCTCACGAGCGCGTCGGGCGCTGCGGGAACCGACTTCGCGAGTTTCTCGGCCTTCTTGGCGCGACCATCCGCGACCGCCGTCCGAATCGCCCCGGAAATTCCCTCCGGGTTGAGGATTGCAGTGATGATCAGCAGTACGCCGCCGATGAAAGCCTCCCAGGTGCCGAAGCCGCCGATCACCTGGCCGGTCGCGTAGAACGACACACCCGAGCCGGCCACGATGCCGGCGGTGACCGCACCACTCACGCTGGTGATACCACCGAGGTATGCGAAGGCGAGCACGGTCAACGATGCGATGACGCCGTATGAGGCTTCGGACACCGACCCGAATCGATACCCCGTGAGGCTGCCCGCGACACCGGCGATGAATGCTGATACGGCGAACACGAGCAGTTTCACCTTGGTGGTGCTGATCCCCGCTGCGCTTGCTGCTCGTTCGTTCGAGCGGACGGCGAGCATCCGGCGCCCGGTCCCGCTGCGTCGAATGTTCGACACCATGATTCCGAGAACTGCCACCACGAGCACGAGGAAGATGCCGAACGCGGGCCGAGACGTCGAGGTGCCGTAGACGAGTCCGAAGTCCCAGTCGCCCACTTGAGGATTGGGGACCTTGGCACCGCCGCTGTTGGGGTCGCCGATGTAGCGCGGATTCTTGAACACGAACTCGGCAATGGCCACGCCACCCGCGAGCGTGACGATGGCGAGGTTCGTACCTCGCAGCCGAAGTGCGGGCAGCGCGACCAGCGCACCGAACGCGGTGGCGAGCAAGGCTGCGAGTAGTGGCGCGACCGGAAACGGGACGCCCCAGTCGGTCGCGAGACGCGACAGTCCGAAGCCGGCGATTCCGGCGAACGCCATTTGGGCGAGCGATGTCTGCCCGCCGAAACCGGTGAGCACGACGAATGACAGCGCCAGCGCGGTGGCGATGACCGAGGTCATGATCGCCCCGCGCCAGAGCGGTCCCAGCAGCAAGATGCCGCCGATCGCTGCGACGACGGGGAAGCTGACACTGAACCAGGTGAGGTTTGCAGGTGGTACCGCCGGAAGCTTCCAGCTGTCGACCGTGCCTCGGTCGGGGAGCCGGTCACCCCGGAGCACCATCGCCACGATGATCAGCAAGAAGGGGATGCCTTCTCGGGCACCGAACTCGGGCCACCAACTGAGGTCAACTTGCAGCTTGGTGAACGTCGACTGCAGCATCCCGATGCCGAAACCGGTCGCGACGGTGGGCACCACGTTGCGGAAGTTGCCGATGAGCGCTGCACCCAGCGCTGGCACCAGGAACAGGAACGTGAAGACGGTGGAACTGATGGAGATCATCGGCGACGCCAGAATTGCGACGAACCCGACCACCACCGACGCCGTGACGAAACTGAGCGTCGCCAGCAGGTTCGGGGAGTAGCCGAGGAGCACCGCCCCCTTCTCGTTCTCGGCCGCGGCTCGTGTGACCAGGCCGAGGCGGGTGTATCGCGAGATCAGCCACAGTGCGGCGGCGATGAGGATCACGATCGCCGCGAGCCAGAGACCATCTCGCGGGACGGTCAAGTCCTCAGTGATCGTGACCGGCTCACTCGGCAGGATCCCGCCCACACGCAGGGTCGAATCGTTCGCGAAGCGCCGATCGACGAGCGAGGTGAGGATGATCAGCACGCCGACGCTTGCGACAACCTTCGCGAGCGCCGGCGCGCGGTACAGCGGCTTGAACACCAACCGGTAGACCACGAAGCCCAAGAGTGCAGCTGTCAGCAACGACAGCAGCAATGCCCACACGAACCCGACGTCGTCACCGAAGTGGTACCGATCCGGGAGCCCCGGAATCGGGAAGGGATATGCCCCTCGCCGCAGGTCGGCGTACACGTACGCAACCCACATCGCCATCGCCCCTTGGGCGAAATTCACGACACCGGATCCCTGGAAGGTGATGACCAACCCGAGACCCAGCGCCGCAATGATCGCGCCTGCTGCGCTGCCGAGCAGGATGTAGAAGAGATAGTCGATCATGGTGTGTTTGCGACGGCGAGGGTGCTGTTCACATCACGGCAGGTACGGGATGCTCGAGACCTTCTCGAGTCCCACCGCCGTCAGGACCTCGCCACTCGGGTCGTACGTCGCCACCGGGAAGGTGTAGGCGCAGATCGCCGAGTAGTTCTCGGCTGCTCCACACTCGATATCAGTGGTGCCGGGCCAGAAGGTCAAGCCCTCCCCCTCGCCGATGAAGTCGTAGATCCCCTGGCCGGTCACCTCGCCGCCGGCCTCGGCCAGCAGGTTGGCGTAGCCGGCGATCGAGAGCGTCGTCACGAGGCCGAGGCCGCCGAGACCCAGAGCGGTCGAGTCGACTTCTTCCGGTGCAACTCCGATGACAGGTGCCAGGATCTCTTGGAGGATGGCGAGCTCCGGTGTGTCCTCCTGCGTGGAGATGCCGACGAAGTACCAGCCGAGGGCGTCGTCGCCGACTTCGGCGATCACGTCGCTGTCGGCGCAGATCGACGTGGTGACGACCGGGATCTCGATGCCGAGCGATGCTCGGCCGCGGATCGTGCCGATGCAACCGGCGTCGGCGTACAGCGAGATCAGCACGTCGGGATCGTTGTCCGCGGCTTGGCGCATCAGGCCCTGGAACCCTGCGTCGGTCTCGTTGTCGCCGCCCTTGACCGTGGAGTGTTCGACGCCAGCGATGTCGAGTGCTGCCGTCAGGCCGGCCTCGGTGGCGTTGGCGCCTGCGTTGTCCGCGCTGACGATTGCCACCTTGGATGCTCCGAAGAAGTCCTTCACGACTGCGGCCATCGCTCCGACCGTGGTCGAGTTGCCGCCGGTGAGGTACCGGGCATTGGCCGCGTTGTCGGTCGGAAGAATCGGGAGCATGCCGACCAGTGGCGTGCCAGCGGCCTCGTACGTGGCGTAGTCGACGAACACGTCGAGGCCAACGATCACCATCTCCACGTTCTTGCCAGTGAGTTCTTGTGCACATGCCTGGGAACCCTCAGGCGAGCCTGGGGTCGCACAGGTCTCAAGCTTGACCGGCCGGCCTCCGAAGCCCCCATGTTCATTGAGGTAGTCGATCGTCGCATTGGTGAAGTTGCGAATGTCAGGGAAGTCGAGGCCCGGTGAGCCTTCGCTGTTCACGAGGCCGACCACCATCTCTTCGCCTGCGGGCGGAGCCAGGTCGGGGAACGCACTCGTCCACGATGCGGCACCGCCTTCAGCGGGCGCTTCGGTGTCAGCCGGCTCATCGGCCGGGGCCTCGGTGTCGGCGGGTTCGTCCGCTGGGGCCTCCGTGTCCGTCGGTTCTGTGTCCGTCGATTCCGTGTCTGGCGGTGGGTCGGTCTCGACCGTCTCCCCATCGACACCATCGGTCGCGGCCGGCGCCGCGTCGGTGGTCGATGTTTCGCCGTCGCTGCTACCGCATGCGGCGGTGACGAGCGCGAACGTGACGAGGAGCGCAGCGAGCGGACGACGTGCCCGGCCTCGGCTCGTTGGTTGATGCGATGCGTACATGTTTCCCCCAATGGATCGTCGACACCGGAAGCGGCATCGAAACGGTGTTCCTGTCTCTGTGTTCTGTGTTCTGTGTTCGAGGTTCGTTGGCCCGACCCCCATCGGGCGCCAACGCATGCGCGATCAGTCGGCGGTGGCGCTCGGCACCCAGTTGCCGTGGAAGCCGAACGGCACTCGCGGGAGCTCGACCGTGGCGACCGGGTCGTTGCTCATCGAACCCGCGTCGAAGATCGCGAACTCGCTGGAGTCGGTGTTGGCGTCGTAGACGTACGTCATCAGGTAGCCGTCGTCCTCAGTTGTGGCGTTCGCCTTCGGCACGAAGGACGACTCCCCTGGCAGGCGTCCGACCCCGACTTCGACGCTCGTGCGCGCACCGGTCTCGAGGTCGTACTTCAGAATGGCGCCGTTCGCGGACAACGGCTCTTCGAAGGCTGATGCCGCGGCGTTCGCCATCATGTAGCCGTAGCGGTGTTTCACTCCGACGCGGTCGTCGGGGACACGTGGGAACTCGGCGGGCAGGTCGTCGAGTTGGTCGTCGGTGACGCGCCCGGTCGCGGTGTTGATCGTCCAACGATGCAGTGCCGGTTGCGGGAAGTCCATCGGGCCGTCGCGCCAGATGTGCGAGAGGCGTGCAACGTCGATGACGATGTTGCCGTTCTCCTCATAGGCGTTCATCGGATGGAACACGTAGCAGGGGTCGATGTCGTACCAGACGACGGCGGCATCGTTGCCGTTGCGCGGCATCACGCCGAGGCGTGCGGCGTAGTCGTCGCTCCATCGGATCGGCATCTCGCCCTTCATCGCGAGCTCGAGATCGAAGATCGCGGGAAGGTCCATGAAGACGACGTGGTTCTCGGTCATGTTGAAGTCGTGCATCATCGTCGGGCCGCCGACCGTGATGTTCTCGACCTGCTCGAGTTCGCCGGCTGCCGAGACTCGCAGGTAGGTGAGGTATGGCTCCATCATCGAGTAACCGAACCCGACCATCTCGCCGGTGATCGGGCAGATCTTCGGGTGAGCGGTGAACGATCCGGTCAGTTTGCCGTTGTAGTCGGTCGGGCCGACGGTCTCGAGGTTGCCGTCCAGCACGTAGGGGAAGTGACCCTCTTCGAGCGCCAGGATCTGACCGGCGTGGCCGACGATGTTCGTGTTCGCCTTGGACGACGTCATGTCGGTGAGGCTCGCGGCCATGTCGATGACCTCGCGGTCGG
>RCMY010003932.1_pt1 | contig 13011 bp, 15 predicted proteins | sample 2041341 | NCBI WGS metagenome assembly RCMY01 (sample SAMN09708234, study PRJNA481090) | Marine sediment metagenome, whole genome shotgun sequencing project. | reverse complement strand
AACACAACGAGGGCCCGTTCTGGTCACCCCGACAGATGGCGCTTCGCTCAGCCCTGCGGTGGGCACACCCAAATTCAACAGTTGGCGCACACCCGCTGGCTTCGAAAGACACCGACCTACTCTGAGGCTGCAATTGCCCATCACGCTGCAACAACGCACAACTCCTTTGGGCGCCTAAGTACTGCAGTTTTGGACTTCCTGAACCTTTGCCCTACCAACCCGTTGGAATGCCCCAAGTGATGAAGATCCACCTCGGCCCACGAAGCTACTCAATATCGATTGGCGACATCAGCTACCTCGCATCGAAGGCTGCGGCACCGCTCGTTCGCGGGACGGTGTGGAGCCTGCTCCGGCTGCGGCGGCCATCCTTTCTCTTTCTCGGACGAAACACGTCGTTTGTTGAGGCTCGACGTCTGATTCTTGGAAAAGGAGTCTCCATCGGCTCCAACTCGTATATCGACGCATCTGCGTCGAACGGAGTGACCCTCGGCGACTCCGTGACAATCCGAGAGTTCGGATGGATCCAATGCCGGAGCGGCCTTGGCGAAAGAGGCGCCAGACTTAGAGTTGGCGAGAAGACCTATATCGGACCCTTTGCCGTTATCGGCGTCGGCGGGCCGATCGACATCGGGAACCGGTGCCAGATCGGCGCCCGCGTTTCGATCTCGGCAGAGAGCCACGACAATGATGGTGGACTGTTCACGACTGGACTGGTGACGCGCCGGGGCGTACGGATTGGCGATGACACTTGGATTGGAAACAACGTGTCAATACTCGACGGGGTGAAGATCGGATCAAGGTGCGTCCTCGGCGCAGGTGCGGTCGTCACGCGGGACGTACCAGACGACTCGACAGCCATGGGCGTTCCGGCGCGGGCTACCCGACATGCAACCTAGCTACATCCCCGGTGGCCTGCGCCCTGTATTGCGTGGGCTCGACCGGCGTCAATCGGCTCTCAGGGTTCCTCGCTTCTTTCAACACCTACACATAGCACCTGACGCGTCCTTTGCCTATTTCGAGATAGCCAAGGCAGCTTCGAGCGCAATCAAGTCATTTCTCCGGCGGGCCAAGACCGTGACATCGCCAATAACTCAGAGCGGACTGCATTCGAATCCATTCTGGATCAGAATATGTCATCGCCACTTTCTCGACTCGGCGTCAGGGCTTCTTCTCGATACCCGACCTCCATTAGTCGCCACAGTCCGCCATCCGTACCCGCGGGCTGTTTCCGCTTTCAACGAGAAGATACTCCTTCAAATGGATAGGCTGCAGTACCGACGCGACCTTGGGCTGCCGGAAGGATGGGGGGATCAAGTTCGAGCGATTCATCGAGTCGATCACTTCTGCTGGTCCAGTGTCGCTTGATCCGCACTTTGCGCCACAGCAGCAGCTGCCGGGCGACGGCAACTGGCGAGTTGACCTGATCCGCCCAATGGAAGCCATGGATGCAGCGACCTCAGCTTTCTCGGACCTACTTGGGCTGGCTAGCTCCGACGTAGCTCGGCGAGCGCCGCATCGGACTGGAGCCAGCGATCACTCTGTCCTCAAGAAGCACTTTGCAAGTCCCTCGACTGTCGAAATCGTCCGAAAACCTTGCGCCGAGGATTGTTGCCATCTTCGCTACCCGATCCAACTCGCCGAGCACCGCCCACCACTTTCATCCCCGATAGCGGCGGTGAGCTCCAATCCTCACCAGGTTCGATTCGAGAGCTTTGCGAGACGACACGCGGCCGGACTTCGAGAGCGACACGAGGGGCCCTAGATGAACCCGCCCCTCGCCGCTAACAGCCGACTTATGCCGGCCAAAGGGTCCGTGCTCCTAGGCCTGTTCGTTGCATACTTGTCGAGCCCCAAGATCGACCTCTTCCAAGTCGGCGACGCCTCGGTGCGACCCGAAGACATCATCTCGCTGGTCGCCGGATTGTTACTCGCTGCCGGCTGGCTTGAGGGCAGTCGGGTTGCGAACCCGGGCCCTGTAGCGAGAGCGTACCTACCCTTTCTCGCTGCCAGTGTCGTGACATCTCTACTTGCGTTCCGTACCGGATCCGCCACCTTGTTGCTCTTCGGCATTCGGCCTCTCCAGTATTTCTTGTGGGCATTCGTCGGGGCCGAGGTCGGACGAAGCGTTGAGTGGACAAAGATTCAGAAGTACCTGCGGCGCTCTATCACACTGATCGTGACTTGGGGGCTACTTGAGTGGCTTGGGCTTATCCCAAAGGTCGGCCGATTCGCGAGTGAATCCAGCCGAATCTCCATCAACACATCCGGGCCTTTCGAGGCATCGGTTGTCGCAGCTTTTCTTCTGTCGATAGCAAGCTCCCGCAGACTTCAGGCACTCCTGGTACTAATCTTGCTTCTCACGCAGGCGAGAAGCACCCTTGTCGCGATACCGATCGCTTGGGGACTGATTCGACTCAGACAGCGCGGCGGATTCTCCATAGTCGGCCCCATTGTCGCGATTCTGCTGCTTTGGGCAACCGCCAGCCAGTTCGCCCCCTCTCGCTTAGCTGACACGCCTTCCCCCGCCACGATGGTGGAGATATCACGTCAGCGGTGGGACGAGGTTCAGCCAGTGGAGAGTCTCGATGAATACAAACTTGAGTCTGACTTCCGAGGTCGCCTGGCTGACAAGGTGAACTTCGATGAGTACCTGAGCTTCGACATCCGTGCCGTACGCTGGTCCATCGTCCTGAAGTCGACCACAGCCGACGTCGAAGGCCTGTTCTTCGGATGGGGTCCGGGTGCCTTCGGGCTGGCTCTCGACAACTCGTATGTACGGATATTCGGCGAAAGTGGGCTACTGGGGGCCACGCTCTTCGCATACTTTCTTGCCCAGGCGTTCAGGCGACAGAATTCGTACTCTGCCGGCTTCTACTTGGCATGTATCCTGACGTTTGTCGGTTTGCTAATCGATATCTTCTTCTCGAGTCGAGCAATGCCCCTCTTCTGGTTGATCGTTGGAATCGAGCACACGACGGCACGCAGCCTGGCGTGGTGGCATCACCCAGGAAGAACGACCAACCCATCCCGGGCTCATCCCGAACGCGGGCCGACACTTGATCACGTCATCTAGCAGAAGAACGACCGTCGGCAACGTCTTTACCAAGGCTCTGTATTTCGGCGGCTCAACTACGGGAATCATTGCAGGACTGGTATTTGTGCCTTCGATCGCGAGCCGGACGAGCTCGGGCGAACTAGGCCTCCTGACACTCATATGGGGTCTCCTGACACTCATCGCGAACTTCGACCTCGGGCTAGGCAAGGCGGTCGGTCTGGCGGTTGCCGGGTCCTCTGACAACTGGACCTCAGCCAGAACCGCGGCGCTTCGAGCCGGGTTCCTTTCTCAGACTCCTCTCGCATTGGGCACCGCAGCCACCACATTCGTGCTACTGAGAACCGACCCCAGCTTCACCAACGAGTCAAGCCACTGGCCCTACGTTCTTTGTTCACTATCGCTGTTCGCAGTTGCCTGGGCATCCACGGCACGCTGGGCTCTTGAGGCCTGCGGGGGCGTGAAGGCGTCGGCATCGATCGCAGGTGCAGGAGGGATAGCACAATTCACACTTCCAGCCCTCTGCCTTTGGCTCGGAATCTCGTTCACCACAAGCGTCACCGTGATGCTCGCCGCACGGGCGGCTATCGGCGTCGTGGGCATACGCCTCATCTTGCGCCTCGCACACCCAAGGCCAGATGGAAGAATGGTCGTCCGAGCCGTCAGGCCGCTTTGGTCAGTAGGAGTCTGGGTCGCCGCGACCTCGATCACATCGGCCATTTCCAACTACGGCGACAGGCTCGCAGCATTGAGGTTCTTCGATGCGGGACAGCTGAGTGGGTACACGCTTCCCTTTGAGTTTCTCCTCAGGATCGCGATAGTGCCAGCGATCGTTGTTCGCCTAGCGTTCGCAGAGATAAATCTCATGCGTGGCAACGAAGGGAGGATCCGCACAGCCGTCGACAAGACTTCGAATCAGTTGCTCATCGTGCCAGTAGGTGCAGCACTGACGATGGTTCTCTTGCCGGCTCTTGCAGAAAGCTGGCTTGGCGATGACCTTCCAGGCGCCTTGGTGCCGATCGGTCGCATTCTGTGCATCGGAATTGGCATGACCGGCTTCCTCTACCTGGCCAACGACGTGCTGATCTCGCTCGGCCGAGCTCGTAAGGCGGCGTTGATCAGTATTGGCTCCACAGGAATCACGGCTATGGGAGTGTTCCTTGCCGGCTGGCAGGCAGATCTCCGGCTACTCGCCGCTGGTTGGAGTGCTAAAGTAACTGTCGATGCACTGCTCACGATGGCGGCCGTGAGTCGCGAACTAAACCTCGCATACTGGCGACGGATGGTGCCAGCTGGATGCGCGACCGCACTGTTAGCATTGCTCGCAGTAATATGAAGGAGACGCTCTTGCCTACACCGATATCGATAGCTTTGGATTGCAGGCCGGTTCGACCACCTATCAGCGGAGTCGCACGATATTGCATCGAGTTGGCAAACGGTCTGTGCGAGCGACCCGACCTGGAAGCTCGTCCAATAGTGCGAAGAGGCGGGAATCTCGAGTCAATTGCGCAACTCTCCAACGAGAAGGCAGGGCTAGAGGTCTTCAAGCACCTGCCGCCCGGTCGAATGAGAAACCTTGCTATCGAATCCAATCCGAGACTTGTGGCGCGGCAACTACGGTGGGCAGATGTTGTCCACGAGACCTATTTTGCACGACTTGGTGGATCAAGAAACCGACGCCTCGTATGCACGGTCCACGACACAATTCCTATCGACTTCCCGCAATTCTTCAATCGATCGAACCGAGCCTTTTCGCGAATCAACCTCCAACGTCAAACAAGGGAGGCAGACCAACTGATCGCAGTCTCGGAGTACACCAAGCAGCGGATTACTGACATCACTGAATGCGACCCCGCTCGCATAACAGTAGTTCCAAATGGAGCCCCGGGGCGCTTAGACTTCGACATCCTGAACGCGCCCGATCAGCGTGTGGCCGCCGTGCTCGAACTTGCGGATCCGGTCCTGCTCCACATCGGCAACATTGAGCCACGAAAGAACCTCGGACGGCTATTCAAAGCCTCTCGAGAACTACTTGACAGCGGCTACAAATTCAAGCTGGTACTGGCAGGTAGGCGAAACTTTGAGGCGCAGAGCATTCTTTCAACCGGCGAAACCTTGCTCGGAGATCAACTGGTGTACCTGGGCGAGGTCTCCGAAGACGAGAAGTGGCACTTGCTGCGGAAATCGACGGGGCTGGTGTTTCCGAGCCTCTACGAGGGATTCGGCATACCCGTTTTGGAAGCATACCGGGCGATGACACCCGCACTATTTTCCAATACCACCTCTCTCGCCGAGTTGACCGTCTGCCCACGGCAGACATTCGACCCGCTCAGCACCCATGAAATCGCTGGCCGGATAGCCGACCTGCTCGATGATTCGACGGCGTTCGACGATTCGGTTCGGCTGGGCAGCGATTTGGTGGAGCGGCTTACTTGGACGAACACCGTCGAACTCACGGTCGAGGTATACCGAAACGTAGTTGAGCGCAAGGACTAGCTCGAAATGCGTTCCTCCCACCTCCTCGGAGGCAGTGAGCTGAGGCCTGGTTTTCGATCCAGGTGGTGTGTCCCCCCAGTAGTGGACTGGTTTGCGAGAGTGGGCCTCTCATGAGGAGGACCTCGCCACCGTGGCAGCAGAACTCAACAACCGCCCGCGAAAGTCGCTCGACTGGGACACCCCAACCGAACGACTCGAAGCACTTCTAACATCACAATGAACAACCCCATTGCAACGATGGACCGAATCCAAGCGACCGAAGGCAAGGCCTCCTGCTGCGCAGTACTCGACGCGTGTTCACGCCGGATCGTGGGCTGGTCAGTTGATCGGCGAGCAACCTCAGCAATGGTCAACACAGCCCTCGGCATGGCTGTCGAGCAACCGCAGGGAGCGCTGATCCACACCGACCACGGGCCGCAGTTCACCTCCTGGACCTTCAGCCAAAACATCCGATCCTCCGGTTTTGGTCCCGTCGATCGGCAGCGTTGGCTCGGCAACATCTCACCAGTCGAGTTCGAGAGGCAACAACGACACCTGACCGCAGCCTGACTCTCGGAACCTGAGTCCACGCTCAGGGCGACGCGCCAAGCTAGATCAGGTTAAGGGGCTCAGCTCACCATGTCCAACTCGCTCGGTCGAGACCGCCAGCCCAGCGGCGTGGACCACGACGTCGACTCTCGCGCTGTCGAGGCTGGCGGTCGGGATCCACTGGTCACGGGACCAACCCGAGGGGACGGGTCTGCCCTAAAACACTCGGACCTCTCCACCTTGTCGCGTGACAGCCCGAGCTACAAAAGTCTCAACGAAACCTCCACCAACAATCGCTTTTAAAGCCACCCTGTCGCCTCCATCAAACGGGCCAACCGATCGGCAATTGCTGCCTCCGAGAATCTGGCGAGGACGAAATCACCGGCATCACTACGAGGGCCTGAGTCCAACCCCTCCATGATCGTCTCGACCAACCATGCATCGAGGTGGTAAGGGTCTCCGAAAACGCCGTAACCAGAGAGCACGCTGGCGCTACCGCCGCGCTCGCTTCCGACGACGACGCATCCGTTCAGGAGCGCTTCGCAGTCGACGAGCGAAGACGCCTCGAAGAAGCTCGCCGACAAGGCGACTCTGCTATCTTGATATAGCTCCGTCATGCGTTCAGTAGAAACATGGCCCTGATATTCCATCTGCGGCGTCCTCGCTATTGCTGCTACGACTTGCTCCGCGTAGCTGCGAGACGACTTGCCGACATCGCCGACAAAGAGGACGGATAGCCCAGAACCTTCGAGCGCCTCGACTACTCCGAGTTGGTTCTTCCGGGGCTCAATTCGTGCGGCGACAAGCACATCGAACTTGCGGCTGCCGAACTGCTTCGACGTTTCCGACCGCTCGTCAACGACGTTGCGCACAACGTGCATCTTGGACTCGCACACTCCGAACGACTCAGCAATGGCTGACAATTCGTAGGTGGAATTTGGCAGAATCAGAGCGCCACGGTCCAGTAGCTGCGAACCGATCGCCGCTGGTTTCGACGATCGACGGAAGGGGCGACTGCTCAGGATCGTTCCAAGGTCGCGACGTCGGCGATACACGTGCGCTAGATTTTCCCTCAGCCAAGGAGACCCGACCAATGAGTTCAGCAAGTCCAAGCGCGATCGCCCCTGAGGTCTCGAGGCAAAAAAGTCTCCCTGGTCCGCAAAACTATGGTGCAACGGTGTGACGATGATGTGGGTAGAGGAAGGAAGCCCTGCAACTGACCTTTCGAACTCGACGAGTCGATCGACGTTCATGAGATGGACAATCTCTGCGTCGCTTGAAGGGGTTGAAACCAGATCAGCCTCGAGACCCATGCGTCGATAGGCCGCAACGTATCGTCCCGCCAGAATCACGTCGCCACCAGGGTGGCGTTGCCAGTCGGACCGGGGATACACCTCGACTCGTTTCGATGAGTTCACCCGTCTAGCCACGGAAAAGAACCTCTCCCACAAGCGATGATGGGTAAACACCATAGCCACTCTTTTTGAGGGGTTCGGCGGGGTGAGGAGTTGGTGGCCGTTGATGAAGCCGAGTCGCCATGCAGCTTCTTCTGGGTTGCCAGTTGTTTTGTTGTTGGCGTTGATCGATGACGCGAACGAATTCAGAGGCTTCGACCATGGAGTCGAAGGTGCCAATGTCGAGCCAGGTGAATCCGCAATCGAGTTTGGCAACGGCGAGCCTTCCTTGGGAAAGGTATTCCTGTGTCACTGAGCTGATCTCGAGTTCGCCCCGCGCTGAAGGTGTCATCGTTTTAGAGATCTCGACCACGTCTGCTGGAAATGAGTACAGCCCGCAACGGCCCGTGGTGACCGCGGTTCCTCCAGCTTCTCTTCGATCGAGAGCGCTGCGCCTGCGTCAAATTCGACGACGCCGTAGCGTTCGGGATCGGAGGTCTTCTGTGCGAACACGCACGGGCCTTCCTCTCCCGAGACGGCCTGGAGTTGGCTGCTGAAGCTGCTGCCATAGAAGGGAGGTTGTCGCCCAGAACGAGGCAGCACCGCGCCCTATCGAGGAACGTCTCGCAGATGACGAATGCCTCGGCAATGCCGTTCGGAGCGTCTTGGGTCGCGAAGGTGATCTCGGTGTCCCACTGCGATCCGTCGCCGAGAAGGCGTTCGAACGAGGCCCGGTCCTCTGGAGTGGCGATATTGAGGAACTCGCTGGGGCCAGCCAACATCAACGTGGTGATCGGGTAGTAGATCATTGGCTTATCGTAGACCGGCAGGAACTGCTTGGACACAGCGAGGGTGACAGGATGCAGCCGGGAACCGGTGCCGCGAGCCAGGACGATGCCTTTGCGGCCGAGGGGGTTGAGATCGAGCCTGGGATTCGTCATTGGGAAGCAGTGCTTTCTTCGAGTCTGCGACGACAAGGGGCAGCGACGTTCGCCATGAAGGGAGCTTGAGACCGAATTGTCAGTGAGCCTTTGGGAGCGAAGGCGGCTGTTCATGGGGCGGACGGCGTTTGTGGGGTATTCCGGCGTTGTCAGCTTCTCGCACACCGCGCGGAAACCGGCGACGGACGCCTCGAAGATCGCCATCGCGAAGTTATGCCAACTGGTATCATCGCACGTACACACGTGGCAGGGGTCGTGTTGTGGCGGCGTAGATGAACCGAAGGCGGTGGCCACCACAGCAGCGATGTCGCCAGCCGCGGCCGGGCAGCCGAATTGGTTGTCGACGACGCCGAGTTGGTCGCGTTCTCGAGCGAGACGAAGCATGGTGGTAACGAAGTTGTTGCGGAGCGCGCCGTAGACCCACGCCGTGCGCGGCACCATCCAACGTTTGGCCGACCTGGCTGCTTGCTCACCCGCTGCTTTCGAACGCCCATAGGTTCTGATCGGACACGTCGCATCGGTTTCGTCGTACCGGTCGCTCTTCGTGCCATCGAACACGTAGTCGTTCGACACATGAATCAGCGCCGCGCCGTTTTGATCTGCAGCGGCGGCCAGATGCTCGACCGCTGTTGCGTTCGCCAGCTGCGCCCGGTCCGGTTCGTCCTCGGCGGTGTCGACCTCTGTGTAGGCGGCCGCGTTAACGATCACGTCGGGCCTTGAGGCAGCAACGATCTGGCTGACAGCAGCCTCGTCGGTGCTGTCGAGTTGAGCCGACGTCATCGGGTCGAGGATGGTCGCGTCCGGCCATGGCACTCCGATCAGGCATTCGAAGAGATGGCTGAGCGTCTCGGTCGCGATCCCGATGATGTTCCCGAGTTCTGGTCTCGGCCGGAGCAGACTCTGACGTGCTGGTGTTAAGAGCTACGGCCGGCACCGCTGAGAATGCTGCGACCCTGGCCAACGTGGCGGCTGCTTCGTACGTCTTCCTGAAGCAGCAGCAGGCACAGGCCAGCATCGTTGGGGCCGTCGAGACCCTCGACCAGACACTTGTCGAGCTACCAAGCCGAACGCGACGAGGTGCGAGAAGAGCTGGTCCGGCTCCAGAATCAGCTCGCTGTGGCCACCGAGGATGCGCGGACCGCAGCACAGGTGCAGATCGATCGCAAGAGAGCCGGATCTCGGGCCAGCTCACATTGATCGACGCCCAGATCGCAGCAACGGCCAACAGCATCGCTGAACTGGACTGGCCGGCGAACTGGCACTCGGCGGCACGCCGGGATCATCTCGGTGGCCAATCCTCCGATATCGAGCTCCAATGCACCCCCTCTCTCGCAACCTCGCCCTGGTCCTCGTCGTCCGTGTGATAGTCGGCGCTGCACTTGCCTGCAGCGGGAGAACCTCGACAAGAAGGTTCGCACCACAGAGGATCTGGAGCGCGCCGGTCTGGTGCCGCTCGGTTCGATTCCGAGAGCTTCGAAGCGAGAGAACAACAAACTGGAGCTGGCCAGAATCTCTCAGGAGAATCCCAACACACCCCAGGCTCAGACCCATCAGAAGACGCAGTCCGCCGTTCGCTTCATTGCTGGCCAGCACGAGATCAACAACGTGTTGATCGCCAGCCCTTCGCAGAACGAAGGCAAGATCACCGTGGCCTCGAACCTCGCCATCTCCATGGCCTTGGCTAACGTGCAGACCGTGCTGGTCGACCTCGACCTAGGTCGACCGAGGGTCCACAAGGTCTGGGGGCTAGCTCAGACCGTTGGCATCACCTCGGTCGTTGTCGACGGTCACGACATCGGGGAGTCGGCAACGCTCATCGCCGATCTCGATGATCACCTCGCTGTCGTGCCGGCAGGCAACTTACACCACATGCAGCCAGTTCCATCTCGTCGATGGTGTCATTCTCGCCGTCTACGCCAACCAGACCATAAACGACAAGCTGGAACGAACGATCGACGGCCTCATTGCGAGTGGAGCCCGCATCAATCGGTGTGGTCTTGCGCGGGGCGGCCGCCGGCCCGACGGGCTACGCCTACTACAATCTCTCGGAAGAACTCGAACGCATTTAGCGGAGCCGGACGGATCGACCGGGAAGCGCGGTTCTACCTAGTCGCTGTTCGTCGTCGGCTACCAGAGGTACGGGCGACCCTTGACTTCGTGTTGGTCGATCGTTCTTGTGCGTGACAGCGTCGAGACCGAAGGCATAGGAAAGCTGGCACTGCGCTGAGGCGCCTCAGCGCGTGCTAGGCGGTTTCGTCGGGTGATCTTCGGCCGAAACAACTTGCTGCTCCAGTAAGCTGAAGCAGGCGTTACGGGTGGGGCCAAGCGGCGGGGTGAAGAAGGCGACGGATGACGACAAGAGACACACGGGGACTAGTTTCGTATTGAGCCCGCTGCGCCTTGCGCTGACTCGGGCTCCTCGCTTACTGACCCCCTCACCCGCCAGCAACAGGGCGATCACACCCGCTGGCTAGCTTCCGAGGAGGGAGCGGACCACTCGGGCCCGAATCGCATGCCCTGGCGGGAGTTGCGTCATCAAACCACCAACGAAGGACGACGCGTTGACAAACAGTCTCACAAGCATCCCCGTCGGCGAAGAACTGCTTTCCGCGGCACTGCTCGGCTATCGAAGCGGTCTCGTCATCGACCTTCGGGTTGATGGGCATCCCATGGATTCGTCAGACCCAGCTGTCAGTTCCGAATTCGGCGCAACCGCGTTCGTGAGGACCCTCGGTGAACAGATTACCATTGACCTCAGGACTGAGCCGCCGCTCATCACTCTTGGGGAGCAGACCCTACCCCTCAGCGTAGAGCCGCCCAGCCGTCGAGAACGCTCCATTGTGCGCGTTTTCGATGTTGTCGCCGCATCGATGCTCACGATTCTGCTGCTTCAAGTCTTCCTTGCGACTTGGTTGGCCCTACGCACTACGTCGCGAGGTCCAGCGATCTTCAGAAGCCCGAGAATCGACCAAGACGGACAGCCGTTCGATGCCTTCAAGTTCAGATCGATGGACGTCGATGCCGAAGCGAGGCCCGAAGAACTTCTGGCCAATGACGATGCGGCCCGAGAGGAGAACGACCGCTCTCACAAACTCCGCAAAGATCCTCGCCCAACACCGATCGGCAGCTTCATCCGGCGAACCAGCCTTGATGAACTTCCCCAGTTTCTGAACGTCCTGGCAGGCGAAATGTCGTCAGCTGGTCCGCAACCAAAGCTCCTTACGGAGCCAGAGCGCTTCGGGCACTCGATGCCAACAATTCTGAAAGTCAAGCCTGGGATGACCGGGTTGTGGCAGGTCAGCGATCGCAGCGATCTGACGTTGGACCAGCGAATCATCCTCGATCTCGAGTACGCCCTGCACCGGACTCTTCGTTCAGACATGGCCAAATGTCTGAAGACCGCTCGCCAAGCCTTCCAGCCAACCGAGAACGGTGCCTACTGATGAGAGTCCTCGTCACCGGTGGATGCGGGTTCATCGGGAGCCACCAGGTCGTCGAACTGCTCGAGGCCGGCCATCACGTTGTCATCATCGACAACGAGTCGAACTCACACGGTTCGGTTGTCGTCGATCGCATTGAGAAGATCACTCGTCAACGGCCTGACTACACCCGAGGTGATGTGAGAGATGCGGGCCTCGTGGCACGTCTCTTGCGAGATTCGGGATCCGAGGCAATCATCCACTTCGCAGCGTTCAAGCACGTAGCCGAGTCGGTTGAACGCCCGCTCGCCTACTACCGCAACAACATCGACGGATTGGCAAGCGTTCTTGAAGCAGCTTCGAGTGTCGGGGTGAAGAAACTGGTGTTCAGCTCGTCCGGCTCGGTCTATGGGAATGCGAACATCCTTCCGATCCCTGAAACTGCCCCGCACCGGCCGACGAATCCGTACTCAGCCACGAAGTCCATCGGTGAACAGATGCTCAACGATCTCTGCAAATCTGATCCAGAGTGGGCCGTCGTCGCTCTCCGATACTTTAACCCCGCGGGCGCTCACCCTTCTGGCCTACTCGGGGAAGACCCAACCGGACTGCTTTCGAATCTGCTCCCGATCCTCATGCACGCGGCCGTGGGCAATCTTCCGGGCATCAAGATCACGGGCGACGACTACCCCACCCCCGATGGCACAGGTGTCCGCGACTACATCCACGTTGTCGATGTCGCCATTGCCCATCTACGGGCCCTTGGTGTCCTCTGCTCAAGAAGCGGATTCGAGGCCATCAACATCGGGCGAGGTGTTGGCATCTCTGTTCGAGAACTGCACGCTGCCGCAGAAGCAGCAACCGGCCGGGCCATACCGGTGGAGCGACAGGGTCGCCGACCCGGCGACGTTGCGGCACTCTACGGCGACACTAACCGAGCGACAGAGCTGCTCGGGCCGATCAGATACCGAGACGCCTTCGAGATCTGCGCCGACGCCTGGCGATGGCAGACCATGAATCCGAACGGCTTCCCTGAGGAGAGCGGGGTCGGGCCTATTGGCCTTTGAGCTGAGCCCTTGAGAATGAGCCAGGTGGCTCAGACAGCGGGCCCTCTCAGACGGGCGGGACCTTGAAGATGCTGAACGTGATTGACGAATACACCCGTGAGTGTTTGGCGATCG
>RCMY010004925.1_pt1 | contig 13019 bp, 13 predicted proteins | sample 2041341 | NCBI WGS metagenome assembly RCMY01 (sample SAMN09708234, study PRJNA481090) | Marine sediment metagenome, whole genome shotgun sequencing project. | reverse complement strand
ACTGCCAGCAATCCTGGCACCTTGCCAATGCCGAGTAGCATGACAACCGGTATCAGGTAGACAAATCCCGGCATGGTCTGCATGACATCAAGAACCGGAGTAACCATCGATGCCTTTTTTCAACGCACGCAATGCTGTCTTGTCCATTGCAGGAAATTCGGTAAACCAGTCCACAGTGTGTTCCTCCGCAGTAGAAATGAGAAAGGCGACCGGAGCCGCCTTTTTTGCTAAATGAAAATCAAAGGCTCACAGAGACGCCTTGATTTTACCCATGGCATCTTCCGAAACCCAAGGGCCCCAGATATCTTCGTGATTTTCCAGGAAATAAACGGCCGCCTCTTCACCGGTAGCCTGATTGTCTGCCATCCACGCCAACAGTTTGTTCACAGTGGCGTTATCCCAGCTGCGAGTGCTCACGTAATCCATGGCCACGCCCGCTTTTTCTGCAAACTCATTGGTCACAACGCTGAGCACTTCACTCTTCGCCCAACCATTGATCTTTGGATCTTCGCAATCCAGAACAGCCGTGCAGGTATCCCATTCTTCCTTGTCGTGCTCACCCATGTCGAGCTTGACCATATCGTATCGACCAAGAATGGCAGTAGGTGACCAGTAGTAGCCCAGCCAGCCTTCTTCACGTTCATTAGCCTTGGCGATCGACCCGTCCAGACCTGCGGAGGAGCCGGTATCTACCAGTTCAAAGCCTTTTTCCTCAGCACCGTAGGCTCGGAACAGGTTGCCGGTTGTAATCTGGCAGTTCCAGCCCGATGGGCAGTTGTGTACCGCACCGATGGAGTCATCTTCAGGTGCAGGGAACAGATCGGGTCGTTCCAGAGCATCAGCCGGTGTCTTTATTTCGGGGTGGGCATCAGCTACGAATTTTGGTATCCACCAGCCCTCTTCGCCACCATCAGACAGAACCTCGGCAGCGATGATCAGCTCGCCTTCGGCAACGGCTGCGTCGAGTGGTTCTCGAACTGCATTGACCCACAACTCCGGCGCAAGATCAGGTTCGCCCTTTTCACTCATTGACGTAAATGTCGGCATGGTGTCACCGGCAATGAGTTCAGCGTTACACCCATAACCTTCGTTAAGAATGAGCTTGTCGATAGCGGCAATCAATTCTGCCGACGCCCAGTTCATGCTGGCTATCGTAACGTCGCCACATTCTTCTGCAGCGTTAGCGTTCTGTCCTGCCATCAGACCTGCGGCAATCACCGCTCCAGCCAGATATCGTGATCTCAACATATTATTCCTCAATGCAACTCGGATGGGATGTGCTCATGGAATTCGACGGGAAAAAGTCATACGAAACCCGCCAACAGCTCACTAGTGGTATGAACAACTGACATTCACTCACCTAGTGTCGCTTCCAGAACACAAACATACCAGACTGCGTCATTTTCCAGCCCCTATCTCGGAACGTAAAACGCCGACAGCAAGGCAGACTTGTCGTCTACCTCACTGATCAGCGTTAAACATTGTGTCCTGGCAACTCCATGCATCAAAGGGTTACTTGAAGAGACAGTCGACTAGTAACGATAATGTTCCGGCTTGTAAGGTCCGCTTGTATCCATGCCCAGGTAATCACTCTGCTCGTTCGACAAGGTAGTAAGCCGAGCGCCAATCTTCTGCAGATGCAGTCGCGCTACTTTTTCATCCAGTGCTTTCGGCAACACGTGGACATCAATGGAGTAGTTCGCACTGCGCTCCCACAGTTCGATCTGCGCCAGTACCTGGTTGGTGAATGATGCCGACATGACGAAACTGGGATGACCAGTACCGCAACCCAGATTGACCAGTCGTCCCTCAGCCAGCAGGGTAATGCGTTTGCCGTCAGGAAAGATCACCTGATCAACCTGCGGCTTGATGTTCTCCCAGGTGTACTGGCGCAAGCCAGAAACGTCGATCTCGTTGTCGAAGTGCCCGATGTTGCAAACGATAGCTTCGTTTTTCATGCTCTTCATATGATCATGAGTAACAACATTCACGTTACCGGTGCAAGTCACGACGATGTCTGCCTGGTCGGCAACCTCGTCCATGACAACGACTCGATAGCCTTCCATAGCCGCTTGCAATGCACAGATTGGGTCAACTTCGGTAACCCAGACAGTCGCCCCCATACCCCGGAAAGCCTGCGCACAACCTTTGCCCACATCGCCGTACCCAAGTACGATTGCAACCTTGCCGGCAATCATGACATCGGTTGCGCGCTTGATACCATCAAGCAGTGATTCACGACAGCCATACAGGTTGTCGAACTTGGACTTGGTCACTGAGTCGTTGACGTTGATAGCGGGAACCTTCAAGAGTCCCTTCTTGGCCATGTCCACCAGACGATGCACGCCAGTTGTCGTCTCTTCGGAGAGACCTTTCACATCTGCCATAAGCTCGGGATAATCATTGTGCATCATGACTGTCAGGTCGCCGCCGTCATCGAGAATCAGGTTAGGCACCCAGCCGTTGGGTCCCTTGATAGTCTGATGGATACACCAGTCAAACTCCTCGTCGTTTTCACCTTTCCAGGCGAACACAGGGACACCTGACGCGGCAATGGCTGCAGCAGCGTGATCCTGTGTCGAAAAAATGTTGCAGGAAGACCAGCGAACTTCAGCGCCCAGTGCTGTCAGTGTCTCGATCAATACCGCGGTCTGGATAGTCATGTGCAGACAACCGGCAATGCGTGCGCCCGCCAGTGGCAGCTTGCCCGCAAATTCTTCACGCAGCGCCATCAGGCCCGGCATTTCATGCTCGGCCATCTTGATTTCCTTGCGGCCAAAATCAGCAAGGGTGATATCGGCGACCTTGTAGTCACCGCTTACGTCTTGTACAGATGCATTCATGATAGTTGTGTCTTTGCAATGAGGATGTGGGGGCAGGCCTGTGTTTCAGGCCAGGCCAGCAGCTTGACGCAAGGCGTCTGCACGGTCTGTCTTTTCCCAGGTGAAATCCGGGAGTTCACGACCGAAGTGTCCGTAGGCGGCTGTTTGCTGGTAGATCGGGCGAATCAGATCCAGCATGGTCACGATGCCATAAGGGCGCAAGTCAAACACGTCCCTGACGATGTCTTCGATTCTCCGGTCATCGATCGTGCCCGTACCGAATGTCTCGATACTGATAGACGTCGGCTCAGCAACGCCGATGGCATAGGACACCTGAATCTCGCACTTGTCGGCAAGTCCGGCAGCGACGATGTTCTTGGCAACGTAACGGCCCGCATAGGCGGCAGAGCGATCCACCTTGGACGGATCCTTACCCGAAAACGCACCGCCACCGTGACGTGCCATGCCGCCATAGGTGTCAACAATGATCTTGCGTCCGGTCAGGCCGCAGTCACCGACGGGGCCACCGATAACAAAAATACCGGTTGGATTGATATGGATCTTGTTTTGTGGGCATTTGGCAAGCCATTCAGCAGGCAGCACAGGCTTTAGAATGTGCTCCATGACGGCTTCACGAAGATCCGACAGTGATACTTCGGGATCATGTTGCGTCGAGAGAACTATTGCATCTATGCCTACCGGTTTGCCATCCTGATAACGCAAGGTCACCTGGCTCTTGGCGTCTGGACGCAACCAGGACAAGGTGCCATCGCGACGTACCTTTGATTGCTGTTCCACCATGCGATGCGCATAGGTGACAGGTGCAGGCATCAACACATCGGTTTCGTTATTGGCATAGCCGAACATCAGGCCCTGGTCTCCAGCGCCCTGCTCTTCTGCCGTAAGTCGATCAACGCCGCCAGCGATATCCGGAGACTGCTTGCCAATACCGTTCAATACCGCGCATGTCTCGCCGTCGAAACCGACGGCCGAACGGTTGTAACCGATGTCAGTCACCGTTTTTCTGACCAGAGCTTCAAGATCGACATAGGCGCTGGTTGTGATTTCACCCGCGATGATGACCAGACCTGTTTTTACCAAAGTCTCACAGGCAACGCGCGCGCCCTTGTCTTGTTTGAGAATGGCGTCCAGCACCGCATCGGAGATCTGATCAGCCATCTTGTCCGGATGCCCTTCGGATACGGATTCGGAGGTAAAGATATAGTCTTGCGCCATTGCACCGGCCTCGAGTAACGATTGATGAAGGGATTATAGCCATAAACACATAAAGATGTGTTTATATGAATATCCCCGTAGCGGCATTTTTGATCCTGAAAACGTGCTACAGCTCTCATTTATGGGTAAAACAACCCTCTGCGCGGGTTACACGGGCAGTTCAGGTGCAGGGTTTTGCCGGGTTTGCGACAAAGCGACCATGGTGCTGCCGAATAGCAAGACTGCCGCACCACTCATCTGCAAGGTGGTCAAGGCCTGTCCCAACACCAGCCAGTTGACGGTGACTGCCGCAACAGGGAAGAACATTTCAGCCACCGCGCAGGCACGAGCGGGCAGACGCTTCATGCCTAGATAGTAAAGCCCCATGCCACCCAGGCCCGAAATCAGCACCATGATCAGTATGAGAATCAGAGTATTGAATTGAGCATCACCGCTGAGAAACTGCAGCGGCATGTGCATGCCAGCCACATCAGCAGGGTTCGCAATGATCCAGGCAATCGGTGTCAGAACCAGAAAACCAACCAGAAATCGTCCAGCCATCAGATCCGTGGTGCTGAAACCCCGGTTGCTCAACTGCTTGCCAAACACCGTTGCTGCCCCCCATCCCACCACGGCGATCAGGGTGCAGCCATATCCCAACAGCAAAGCGCGAGTTTCACGACCAGACCAGTTAGCCGGATCCAGTGCCGGCAGTAGATCGCCTGCCGCAATCATCAGACTGCCGATCAGACAGACTCCGAGCCAGATCAGGAATTGCCTGTCGATTCTTTCCTTCAGCAGCAACCCTGCAAGCGTGACCGCCACCAGCGGTTGCAGTTTCTGGATCAGGATAACAACAGACGGGTTGATCAATGAAAACGCATTGGTGAACGCAACGGTACTGATCGCCGAGCCAAGTCCTCCCACCACCAGAAATGCCAGAACCGCGTGCAGATCCACAGCCTTGTTACGCCACAGCGGTAATATCCAATAGCTCATGACAAGGACCAGGAACAGGTGTTCAAACCAGACAATCGCCCACGGGCTGACCCCACTGAACAACAGCGGATAGCGGATGAGCGTGTCCAGCGCCCACAGGATGCAGGCGCCGAAAATCAGGATAATTCCCGTCATGAAACAGATCCAGCCAGTCGCAGCCTTCGAGAGGCTGCGGCTGCCATTAGCAAGTGATCGCCAATGCTGGCGAAAAGCCGTAGTTTAGCTGGATACCACAGTCAGAAGCTTGCCATGAGCCTTATACTGATAACTGACAATCGGTACCGGAATACCACTCGTTTCATGCAATTGCTGACAGACCACCCCATTACCCGATGCTGGCCACCTCGCAATCCGGACCTGTTACAGCTGTATTCTTTCCCGACGCCAAACGGTGTGACAGTGTCTATCGCGCTGGAAGAAATGGGGCTGCCCTACGGTGGTGGGGAAGATTTCAGGATGGCGAGCTATAAGCACACCACGCGCTACCTTGATCGTTGTCTGGACCGGCCAGCCGTGAAGCGCAGCCTGCTCATACCGCCTGCAGACTGGCAATGAACGAAATTTTGCGAGTAAAACGACTTTCTGAGCGTTTAGCTGCTCCTCTGCAGTCACGCCAGACAACACCCTGTCGCAACAAGCTACTGATGCTGTGCGTGCTGATCTGTGTGGTTGTCTCTTCGTGCAACAGGGACATCGCACCCAGCCAGGTTTCCGAAAAACCGGAGAATCTGGATGACACTCCAGACACAGTGACAGAACCGCAGGCGAGCCGCTTCGGACTGCGCGCTCGAGTCAGTTATGACGACATCGAGGCCATTGCCGCAGAGCAATTGCCAGTCTCGTACCCGGTCGCCGGACATCGACAAGTCTGCAAACGCATTATCGGCATCAACGCGTGTGGCACCGCACAATGGAATCTGACAGTATCGCGCACCGCCCCCATAGCGCTGAGTGGCGTCGAACAACGCATCACTGCAACGGCACCGATCCGTTTCACGGGCCAGGTGGGCATGCAGGGGAGCATGGCCGAGTTCCTCGGTCTGTCCGCACTGGATGTGGAGGGCGAAGTGATGACAACGATCCGAATGGGGCTGAACATGCAGAATGACTGGTGCCCGGTGATCCGTGCGGATGTCAGCTATCAATGGGTGCAGAAACCTACCGCACTGTGGCGCGGAAAGCTGGATTTCGATCTGGAAGAAATTGTCAATGACGCGCTCGACAAGCAACTGGAAACGCTGGAGCCACGGCTCAACAAGGCCATTGACTGCGCCCAGTTTCGCCAACAACTGGCCAGCTACTGGCGCAGCTATACCTTCGCACTGGACGTGCCTTCGCCAACCAGTGATGCTGCTCCCCAGCAGGTGCACCTGAACATTGTGCCGACAGGGTTTGCTTTTTCAGGCATCCACACCGAAGCGGACAAATTCGGCGTAAGTTTCGAGGTCGAGGGCACCACCGTGGTGGCAGGGTCAGCGTTACACAGCGAATCATTGCCACTGCCCGCATTGCGTGAGGTTGCGTTCAAAGCCAGCAGGACCGATTTCGACCTTCTGCTACGCGCGGACTACAGCCAGCTTGAAGCCGCCATTGCGCCCGTGCTGATTGACCGGAATTTCAGTGCCGATTCCGCTGCAGGCACTGTGAGCGTGCAGATAAGCAGCATCCAGCTCTCCGGCAGCAAGACCGGGGTCACTGTGGCGTTGGGCTTTGCAGCCCAGCTGCCAGGCAGTCGGCGTGACACCCGAGGCATCATCTACCTGAATGCCAGTCCGGTGGTAGACACCAGCAAGGAGCTTTTGCGATTGGAAAACATTCGCCTCTCCAAGGTGCTGGATTCCACCTTGTGGAACCTGCTCAGCACCGTGTTCGAAGGTCAGATCATCGCCGCAATCGAACGTGGGTCCATAATCGACCTGTCCAGCCACACGCGTAATCTTGAACAGCGACTGCAACAGCAATTGCAGGACCCGGCCCGCACTGGCGGCGTAGCGGTACGAGCCGACAATCTGAAAATACGATTACTGGGACTGTTTCCGGAAGCCAATTCGCTGGCAGCACGTGCACAAGTCAGCGCGGAGCTGGATATCGATATACCATTAACCGTCTTGAAAAAACCACTCAAGTAAACAGACAGCACCGAACAATCCAAAGGATCAAGACTGTGGCAAAGTCATTACAGGAACAACTCCGTCAGGCCGGCATCGCCAGTCAAAAACAGGTGGTCACAGCCCGCAAGGCGCAGAACACAAAGGAGAAAATGCAGCGCAAGGGCGTCGATGTGGTGGATGAGACCGCAGACCTCGTAAAGCAGCGCGATGCAGAAAAGCTGGCGCGTGATCGGGCATTGAACGAAGAGCGGGATCGTGCTGCCCAGCAAAAGGCGATTCAGTCACAAATCCGACAGATCATTGAACTCAATGCCATTGTGGAACGCGGAGACACGGAATACCGATTCGATCACAGTGGTGTCATCAAGACACTGGTGCTGTTGCCGGAACATCGGCAGGCACTGATCCGGGGGGCTCTGGCAGTTGTCGGCAAACAGGAACAACTGAGTGTTGTACCGAGGCAGGCCGCCGAAAAGATCGCGGAACGCGATGCGAGTTGGCTGGTACTCCTCAATACCCGTGACGAAGGTGCGGCGGATGTGGATGACGAGTACGCGGGTTATGAAGTGCCGGACGACCTGATGTGGTAACGCGACGCCTCCGGATACGATCCGGCAGCATCATTCGCGAACGAATCGCTCACTTTCTATAGGCGGGCAACCACCTCGTTATCAGGACCTGTGCTGGCCTGATGAATTTCTGACAACAACGCAGGCGCCTTGCCAGACATCGCCGTTACAGCCATTGGGCGAAGGGTCGAACACCTCGCCTTCCCTGGCATCGGTGATACGAATGACCTTGCTAGCGAATGCCGGATCCTTGTAGTACTACATCAACGGAGGCTTTGCAACCGCTGGAATGGCTGCTCGTTCCGTACCGGTAAACAAGCCTTCGCAGAGATTGTCTGAGGCTGCTACCTGCGTTGCGCCTGCCATGAGCGAGATCGCCAGTAGCAAGGCGATAAAGAAGTATTGCATTCGTAAACTCGAGTGTGAGCGGCGCGTTATCGCCCCGCCGAAGGTCGTACTCTACACGGCAGATGGAAACAGAACGGTTAAATACGCCCAGATTTTGTGTCGCAGATATTACTGTAAGACAGCCTGCCGTTCTCTGTAGTACTGGTCGACTTCCATGGCTTCCAATCGCAGCAATTCACAATATGCACGACATGGTTTATAAAAAATATCCTGCAAACGAAGCTCACAACTATTGATTACGGCACATACAGCTCTTGTGACCGCGCAATATCATATCCGTTCTTCATGTGAAATCCTTTACAGCAAATCGTTGAATATCACAAATTTCGATGGTTACTTCTGAGGTTTGACTATCTTCAGCGAATCCGAATCCTCCTCGATAATTGGCTTATCCATTAACTCCATGACCATTTACTTTTTGGTGATGTTCGGGCGGACTATCGCACGTTACTTCATGCGAAAGATATTCATGAATTTCAGTCCGCCAACAACCCCACGCATGGAAGTTGTGACATCAAGAGTCACAAATATTGATAACAAATTCAGACTGGGCTTCGTATAATCCGAATGGCAAAAGACTTTCTCGTGTGCCAGCCGGATGCATGTCCTCGTTCTATAGGACGTCGGTGTTCCTCCACTCGCGGTTTATAGCTCGTGACGGAATGACAACAGGTTGACACGAAGGGGAATCGTCTACGGAGAAAGTTCCCATCATGTTCTCTATCTACTGAATATTCAGATCATTCAAGCACTACTGAAAGGGTTTTGTATGCCACTAATCGAGATGATCTTGATCAAGACAGTGAGATTTTCAATTTTTATGGCCATCGCACTGTGGTTATTCAGTCCTGCGATAGCTAAATCTGACAGCATACGAATTGTGGCACCAATTTTAGGAGAAAGGCTTCTTACTCAGGATGAAAATGGCTTCTGGGCAGATATGATCCGACAGGTATTGACCAGTCTGGAGCAGCCCCATGAATTGACTGCATTACCTTTAAAGCGTTCTCTGGCAGACTTTGCATCTGAAGACTTTGATTGCATTTGGTCGCTCGATAAAAATCTTTTGCGTCACTCTGGTGTAGATGTAACAGGGTTGATCGAAAGCGAAATTGTTTTCGAGGCTACGCAGCACGTTTTTCTGGCTCCGGGTCTTCCTGTAATTTCGAGTTTAGATGATTTACGTGAGACACGCGTTGGAATTGGAAGCGGGTCGAACTACGAAAAGCACTTAAAGAATATTTCTGCAAAAGTAGTGCTTCTATCAGACCAGGATTCTAAACTTCGCATGCTTGAAAATGATCGTATCGATGCCTTTATCGGGTGGCTCCCCAGTCTGTTGATAATGGATACCAATTCCTCGTTGAAGTCGAATCTGCTTGACAACAATTTAAGGTTATCAAGCACAGGTGCCGCCTTTGTATGTCATGACACAATGACAAATGCCGCATTTATCAATCGGATAAACCCAGCGATCAGGGCTTACAGGACATCAGATCAGTTTACAGCTCTGTTTAAATCGTACGGTGCATCTCAGATGCTGGAAAATCAGAATAAATGACGATCATCAGAAAGAGACTTTCTCACTGGCATGGTGGATGATGATTAATGGCAACAATAAAATAAGCGTTAAACTTACCCGCATTTCGGTTGGAATCGCTGTTCTATTGGGTATTCTTATCAGCCTGGGCGATCTGCTCATCGACGTCGAGGTACAAAAAACACGATCAAGAGCATCTGTAGATCTGATCGTCAATGCCGTTTCCCCACTGGCCTCGAAAGTAGCCTATGAGTTGAATGCATATTCAGCTGAAGATGTAGTTTCAGGTCTATTTGCATTCCCGATAATTCTATCAGCTGAGATATTGGGTGATAAAGATCAAGTGTTGGCTCGAAGAACACGTTCAGCAGATCATACGGCGTTAGCTTATCTTCTAAATTGGACTTTTTCGGAATTGGAGCCCGTCCAAATAGTGCTTAAACATAAAAACTATGAAAAACCCGACGGCCAACTCAATGTGAAAATTGATATTGAACAAATCAGTGCGCAGGTTATAAATCGGTTTTTCACCAACTTGATTTTTGGGATAGTAAGAAACGTTGCCTTGGCTATAGTTTTACTATTCTTCTTCCAGAAGTTTCTGACGAAGCCAATAGTCGCGCTATCCAATGAGCTAAGTAACCTTCGGCTAAGACCAGATAAAGTCACGGTCATCAAAAAATCAGAGAATCACTAACAAGACGAGTTGGGCGAACTGGTTGATTCAATCAATAACCTTTTGATATCAGAATTTGAAATTGGGCAAAAACTCCGCCAATCTCAGAGAATGGAAGCCGTTGGCCAACTCACAGGCGGAATTGCCCATGATTTCAATAACATCCTCGGCATAATTATGGGCAATCTGGAGCTCATCGAAAGGCGCGTGTTACAAGACACGAAAACATCCTCTTTCGTTGCAGAGGCGCTTAACGGAGTTCATCGTGGTTCTGAAATAACCAGAAAATTGCTGGATTCTTCGCGCGTGGATGTAGGGGAGGAAAAGCTTGTTTCGGTAAACGAGTTTGTTAAAGGGATGGGAGAGCTGATTGCCAAATCTTTAGCTGTTTCTGTCAAAACGACGACCCATCTAGGGGAAAACATCTGGCCCGTCAGAATCAATTCCGGCGACCTGCAAAATGCCCTACTCAATCTCTCTCTGAATGCCCGCGATGCCATGCCAGACGGAGGTAATTTGATTATCGAAACATCCAACAGAATTCTTGATGAAGACTACGAACTTCTTAACTCTCAAGCAAAGGCTGGAGAGTACGTGATGATTTCCATCAGTGATACCGGAACCGGAATGCCCGCGGAGACTCGTGACAAAGCGCTCGAACCTTTCTTCACTACGAAGGAAGAAGGTAAAGGGACCGGGCTAGGGTTGAGCATGGTCTACGGCTTCGTTCGTCGCTCAGGGGGGAGCGTGAAAATATATTCGGAAGTTGGAGTGGGAACCACTATCCGTATATACCTACCCAGGGCCTATGGAAACGGGGAGATAGAAGATGAAAATCAAACACGCAATTTGCTCCCGCGTGGCAATGAAATCATCCTGATTGTCGATGATGAAAAAGCCATTACCAGTGTAGCGGCAGCGAACCTTGAATCGCTGGGGTATAAAACTCTCACATCGGAATCCGCCAAACATCAACTGCTTGATGATAACAAGGATATTGATCTGCTTTTTAGCGACATAATCATGCCCGGAGGCATGGACGGTTATCAACTGGCTCTGGCCGCACATAAAATGCGTCCGTCTCTCAAAATTCTGCTGACCTCCGGATTTACCAAAAAACGAGAGGAATACATCAACGGTGAAAAAAGCTACTTGATTGAGCTCGCCTCAAACCTGATCGATAAACCGTATACCCAATCGGAACTTGCCCAGGCAATTCGCAAGATCCTGGATGAGGCACGCTAGGCGGTGGAGAAATTGACTCTTGATCGTTGATGATGACGCCGATTTTGCGAAGGTTATTAGAAATATCGCGACAGGTGTTGGAATAGAAGTGAAAGCAACGAATGATCCCAAGGACTTCTCCAATCTATATTCCATCGACGTGGATATTGTTGTTCTTGATGTTTTCATGCCTGAAATCGACGGAGTCGAATTACTCAGGTACCTCTACGATAATCGCAGTGATGCAGGTGTTATTCTCGTAAGCGGTAAAGATACACACGTTCTTCGTTCGGTACACATTGGAACGGGGTTTAAACGTATTGGGCTCTTTTCAAAAACCATTCCACATCCAGGAATTTGAAGATGTCCTGACTAATTATACGAAAAAGTCTCAGAAGCAGTTAACCGCGTCAGATGAACTACCACCCGTAGAAGAATTGCAGCGGGCAACGGATAATGAAGAACTGTTTCTCGTATACCAACCACAGGTAAACATAGTCGAACGCAGCGTCGTCGGTTTTGAAGCGCTGGTACGCTGGAAACATCCAACCAGAGGAATGATTCTACCGAGCTACTTTATTCCTATTGCCGAAGAGAACGGGCTGTTTTCAGAAATCACGACGATAACCGCAAAAATTGCCATCCAGCAGCAGGGAATGTGGAAAAGTCAGGGTGACAGTTTTCGAGTTTCAATTAATATTTCCCCAAAGATCCTCGACGAATTAGATTTACCTGAGAAACTCGAGACCTTGGCCTTAAAAGCAGGCGCCGATATAGAACATCATGATTGAAGTGACTGAAACTGCGCTGATGTCAGATTTTGCTAAATATATGGATATTTTAGCTCGCCTGCGAATGAAGGGGTTTAAACTTTCTATTGATGATTTCGGGACCGGGTATTCTTCTTTGCAGCAACTCATTCAAGTACCGTTTACTGAACTAAAGATCGACCAGGCATTCATCAAGCATCTGGATACGGATGACAAATGCAAGCTAATCGTTGAAACCTCGATTTTGCTGGCACAGAAACTCGATATGAATGTAGTTGCCGAAGGTATCGAGACTGAAACCGTTTGGAATACTTTGAAGGAACTCGGCTGCAACGAAGGGCAAGGGTATTGGATGGGAAGACCGATGGCTGCGAACGAAGTTGAAGGCTGGATAGCAGATTGGTCAAAACGCTAAAATTGCACCGGATTCTGTTTAGAGAATGGACTTCGAAAGCCACCAGACGCCATAGCTGGCTAAACCTCGACATGGTCAATCCACAAGTACGGGTAATCACAGACTGCGATTGAGAACGTTCGATGGCGAAGATCAGTATCTTCCACTAAAGAGACAGTCGAGTACGGAGAGACGGTGTGCAGCTTAGGCGCCGTAAATTAATAAACATCCCAACTCTAGTGACCAGGCGCCCGTCCAGCAAGGCGCGAGAAGGGCGAATGGCCAGCCATT
>RCMY010003930.1_pt1 | contig 13019 bp, 10 predicted proteins | sample 2041341 | NCBI WGS metagenome assembly RCMY01 (sample SAMN09708234, study PRJNA481090) | Marine sediment metagenome, whole genome shotgun sequencing project. | reverse complement strand
ACTTATTTCATTGAATATCATTCAACATAGTTTGTCTCATTTGTAGAGAACTTTCCTAAGTATTTTTAGTGCCGTAAAAGGTGAATTAATGGAACTATTAAAAGAACGACAAATGGAACTGAGAGCATTTACTTGAAACATTTCTTGAATTTGTTCTGTAAAACGACCGTGGCCGTTGCAGAAGTGGTCTACGCACTAGAGATTGAATCGACTAGGCTATTTTTACAGAGGCTTTAGGAGAACTGGTCTTGATAGGATCTGTTGGCGAATAATGGTCAGGTAGGCTTGGAAGACATCCATAACCGTCCTTAAATTATCAAGGGAGGGCTTCCTTCCCCCTTTCTTAAGATACTTTTTCAAGTTGAAAGCAATCGCGGCCATGAGCATGACCTTATGTGCACCGGCCTTGCCCAAGACGCCTATTTTCCTTAGACCATAGAACTGGGTCAAACTACCGAATACGGGCTCCACCATACTTTGCCTTAGTAGATTCATTTGTTTGCCCCTCTTACTATGTTGTCGGCCGTAGGCCCTCAAATATTGTTCGTCATAGATAGTTCTGATTATTTTTTTACATTTTGAATTTGGTACACATTGGGATTTCATAGGGCAGACCTTGCAAACTTTCGTTGCTGCCCAGTAGTTTTTCAGTACGGTACCGTCCCGGTTTGTACGGAATCCTTTGAAAGGCAGGGGCTTGTTCATCGGACAACTATATTCATCCTTTTCTTTGTTGTATGGAAAACCTTCTATTTTAGGTTTATATCTCCCGAAAACGGGTATCCATCCGGTAACTTTCCTCTGTTCGAGAAAATCGTAGTTGGAGCCATTGGAATAACCTGCGTCCGCCAGAAGATCCGTCATTATCAGCTCATTTTTCTGCAAACGGTTTTGGATATGCAAGCTGATATCGGTCAGGTACTGGCTGTCCCTGCCATCGGCAAAGTCGGCCTGGATATGGGAGATGACACCTTCCGCGGTATCCACCGCCATACTGCAATGGTAGTTCAGCTTTCTGGCCTTGCCCGGCTTTACCGATATACGGGCATCCGGGTCGTGGGGATTATAGTGCGTCTTGTTACTGAGCAGCCTTGCTTTTTTGTGGGACGCACCGGCAGGGCGTACCGGACTGTCCCTCAGGTTTCGGTGGTGTTTCTCCACGCGCTTCAACTCATGCTCGGGAGCGGAGACACGCGCGGGCGATACGGTTCCCAAATGCTTTTTCGCAGTTTCTTGATTTTCTTCCGACACCTTTTTAAAGTGTTCGTCCATGGGGGTCGCCGGCATTTTCGGCACTACGTTTTCCATGGATGCGTTCGCCTTTATCGGGGCAGAATCCACCGCCTGGGTATGGCCGGATACCATCCCGCTGTCGACACACAGGGTAAATACCTTGTTGAACAATGCTTCAAAAAGGGATGCCGGGTAAAGTTGCCTCGTCCTGCTGATCGTTGAATGCCATGGCAGCTCCTCGTCTATGTCATAACCCAGAAAGTAGAGCACGTCCATTCGCATGCAGCAATGTTCCACCAGTTGCCGGTCGGAGGTTATGTTCTCAAGGTATCCCGTGATCAACAGCTTAAAAAAGACCACGGGATCGATAGAGGGGTTGCCGGTCCTGCCGTAAAGTTCCTTCGTTTCCTTATAAAGAAAACTTAGGTCAAGCGTTTCACGGAGTCTTCTGTAAAGATTTTCCTTTGGAATCCGGTCCGATAACCGGAAGCTGAGGAAGAGTTTTTCGGTATAATTCTTTCTGCCTTGCATACCTTTAATTTATGAATTTTCGCACATTTATGAAAGCAAGAATTTATATTTATCAGAGTTCTGCAACAGCCACGACCGTTTAACGCGACAAAAGTTGCTGGTTAATAATCGTAGTCTTTTCGCAGAGTTTAATTGCCTTAAAAAGTCTAAGCTTTAATTGCTTGCGCTTAATTAGGTACTTTTTATATATGTCTTTAGCCTTTCGTTTTATTAATTCTCCTGCTATATTTTCTTTAATCGAATTTTCTTAAATTTTTTTCCCATTGGGTTACATAAAAAAAACTTTGCGCACGCCAAAAACGGTAAAATTAAAAAAGATTAACTTTAGAAGGCTAAGTAATCCTATGGATAAGATTTTTGTAGATAATCTACAGAACATAGTACTAAATCATATTGCCGATGAAAATTTTGGTGCAGGTAATCTTGCTTCACTTTTAGGCTTAAGTCCATCTCAAACATTAAGGAAAGTCAAGGCTGCTACAGGCAAGTCAGTTAATCAATATATTAGGGAAGTTAAATTAGCAGAGGCAGCTAAATTAATTAGGGAAACTGACTTAACATCTGCCGAAATTTCCTATAGAGTAGGGTTTAGCAGCCCATCTTATTTTAATAAATCATTTCGTAAACGTTATGGAATAACTCCTGGAGGCTATAAAGCACAGGAATCTACCCAGAAAGAAAATGATTCCATTGTCGCACATAAAGCAGTCCGAATTCAGAAAAAATCAACCAAGGGAAGGTTGATTATCCTTAGTTCAATCATAGTACTATTATTGGCGACAATGGCAGTTTACTTTTATCAAAACCCTAATACTAAAAATATTTTTAAAACTTCTAAAAATGTAATAAATGACAAATCAATAGCGCTACTCCCTTTTAAAAACCTTAGCAGTAATAAAGAAAACCAATATTTTGCTGATGGTATCAGGGACGTAATTTTAAACCACCTTACTAGTATTAAAGAACTGACAGTAATTTCTGGACCCTCAATGGAGCAATATCGTGAGACTGCGAAAACAAGGCCTGAGATTGCGAAAGAATTGGGGGTATCGTATATATTAGAGACAAGCTTTCAAAAAAATAATGATGAAATTAGAATCATCACACAATTGATAGATGCTGAAAATGGTGAACATATTTGGTCAACCGATATAAAAAAAGAATACAGTGACATTTTTGAGCTACAGAGTACTATTGCTAAACAAATTTCGAAAGAATTAAATACTGAACTTTCTGATGCAGAGCGCAATCAAATTGACAAAAAACCAACTACTAATCTAGAAGCGTATAATTTATATCTAAAGGGACTTCATTTTATACATATTGGTTCAGCAAATAAAAGTATAACGTATTTTGAACAGGCAATAGAAAAAGACCCTGAGTTTGCACCTGCGTACTCATATTTAGCAGTAGCATATGCGCAATTAGCGTACCGTGGCATACTTTCTCCTGTTAAAACAAATAAGAAGATCAAAGAACTAACTCAGAAAGCTATTTCCCTAGATCCTAGCGTTGAACAATCTCATATTATGCTTGCACAAGTGCTGTTCCGGTATGATTATAATTGGAATGCTGCGGAAAAAGAATTTGTAATTGCGCTTAAATTAAATCCGAAAGATGCTTTCGCTCACATATTATATTCTAAGCTTCTAAATTATTCTGGTCGTATTGAGGAATCAAGAGTACAAATAAACAAAGCGCAGTTACTTAATCCTGCTTACTTCGGTAGTTATTTCGTTAGTGCTGAATATTATTATTATACTGGTGATTATAAAAAAGCACTTTCTGAAAGCAAGAAAGGGCAGGAATTAACCATTAAATTTACTGGGGATGGGCGGTTAAATTTCGAAATTTACATTGCTCAAAAACAATATGAAAAAGCTATCATTGAACTGCAAAAAATATATAATGAGGTTGAGCCCAATAAAATAAGTACTATATACGAACAATTTGGAATAAAGGGTGTTTACAATTGGTGTATTAAGATTGATTCTATAAGCGAAAATTACAATGCCCCTTACTATCTGGCCCAAAAATATGCATTTATCGGGGAGCACCAGAAAGCACTAGAGCAACTAGAAAAATCTTTTGAAATAAGAGTTTCAAGACTACCTCGTATCATTAGAGATCCTAATTTTAAAAACCTTAGATCAGAGCCAAGATTCAAACAAATTCTAAAAAAAATGGGTTTGGATGGTCACTTTCCTAATTGAATTTTCCAGAACTATTAAATGTCATCTATAAGCAGCTCATAGTCTTTGTAGCTAGTGAGTCCCTTTTTCGTTTTAAACAAGCTTTTTTTGATACAAAGAGATTCTCTTTTTTAGCCAATTTAACAGGTATACAGGTATTTAAAACTTCTAAATGCTGGAAAATTACAAACACTTGTTCTCAAAATTACAAGAATTACCCTCTTAAACACAAGTACTTGCATCTTAGGTACAATAATCAAAAGTCCATTAAGCCTTAGTTTTGATTAACTAGTTTAAAGCTGTCTAGAGCAGCGTCATCAGGTACTAAAATAGTACTAACATGTTGAAAGATCTATCATTTATGAAAAATCGCCGGTTATTTTTCATGAATGTAGAGTCGTCTAATTCTTGTACACATTTTGACATAAAAAAATCCTATTACAGGAGGAAGTGGGAATGGTAATTTTCGGCACATAGATGTGTTGGGAAAATTTTTAATAACCCTCGAACAGCCGAAGTCCATTTGGCATTACGTACTCAATGACCAGCTCAGCCGGGAATGGTACTTTGCTAGATACAAACTATAAATAGTGGTTGTGAATCTGGTTTTCCATCAGGTGCATCTCTACATGCGGACTTTGATATTGCAAGGTATTGTGGTGTTGCATTATTGTTTAATTCCTGAGAAAAAATGTCACTACAGCGCAACATACCTTTTAAGCAGTGCTTTACACTTCTTTTCAAAATCAATTTTGAGGTTAGTGTCGCAAGTTGAATTGTAAAGAAATACTGCTATCAATTGGAAACAAGGTGAAAGCCTTTCCTTCGTTATTCTCCTACAATTGCAGTGTAACCGATCATTAAACCGTCAGCGACGAAACTTGAACTACTATGAAAAAGTGTAATCGAAGTCTAACAGTTAAAATATAGTATCATGAAAAAGTTTTTGATCGGCACAATGTTTATGGGCCTTGCCAGTCTAGTGTATGCACAAAATGCAACCATTGAAATGGATGAGGTAAAACTCTCGGATGTTACCGTAAAGCCATTGAATTCTGACTATTTAGATAAGGTAGACGAGTCTTTACCACTTTGGGTCATTAATTTTGAAAAAAAGGTATCCCGTTTCAACATTAAGGAATCACCTTTCTTCATTTCCTTAGGATTTAGTAAAATTCATTTTACCCATGGAAAAGGTACAATTTCTGCTACTTATGACCATAACGGAAAAATAATGTGGACTCAAGAGTGGTATCACGATCTTGTGCTTCCCCAAGCAGTCAGAAATGCCGTCTATCGTGCCTATCCTGATTATAATATGCAGAACAACATGTATCGCGTTTCTTACAATCATAAAAAGGGCGCGAAAAAGGTTTTTAGGATACACCTCAAAAAAGGGAGTCAAAAAAAGCACCTTACATTCAATGCGGACGGGAATCAGATTTGATAGTGCTATTATCATGTTTTTTTTAATAGGACCTATGGAGAACCGACCCAGAAGTTCCATAACCAGGTCAATCTAGTTCGTATTTTTGCCCTGTATTTGTTCGATTAGACTAATGGCATTAACCCGATTCCGGTTTTCTATTAAATTGACCATTTAAAACATAGACTGGAAAATTAATTGGGTATCTCTTAGCTTTTTCCTATAGATATTGTTCAAAATAGTTTTGTATATCTTGGGTTAAAAATGTGTAAATGGTTTTTTACATAAGTACATTTAAACGGCCCCTGCAAGTAAACGAATAGCCATTTTTGGAAAGTCTATTTTAACGTGGGATTAAGTATACCCTTATCTTTATTAAGATTTGTCAACCAGTTCCATTAAACTTTGGAAAGGTGCTGTTGCTGGGCGTCATGTTGTTTCCATTTCTACAATCCTTCACCTCTAGAAACAGTCTTTAGAGCGTTTGATGTCGGTCGGGTCGGTGTTGTACTCTCAATAAATAAAATCCCGTCATATCGAATACCCGGACTTGCTTTTCGTATAGAAACATCATGGTTTAACCAGCCAAAATATTGAAATATTTGCGGCGAATCTAACCAACTCTGCACCAAATCATTAGATACAGTGGAGCGTAAATTTAAAAATAAATCTCCCTTCATTGCACGGGACAGATACCAAGCCACATAACCCTCAGGGGCAGGGGCAACTTTATTCGTTTTTAGATCTCCAAGCGATTTATCGGGTAAACGAACTCTTGTCTGATAGGAACCTTCGTTAAACTCAAACCCCATTGCATAATAAGCATCACCGAATTTTTTTCTGAACTCATAACCTAAATTAGGCTCCCCGCTTTCCGGTTCCCCTATGCTTACATGAACATTATGTTCCCAAACTACAACTTTTTCAACGGACTTATCCATTTCCAAGATTTGGAACAAATTATTTGCCATAATTCTGGAACGCACCATATTGCGTGTGGTGGATTCGGGCATAGAATCTTGTATGTTATATCGAAACCATTTTTTCATCACACGTGTATACATAAGTGTCTCATCAAATTCTCGGTCATTCGATGAGGCTGTAAGTTTCTCTTTATTTTCCCTTAGAAAATCAATTAAATCCTGCAACTGGGGCATGGTTTCTTTTAGTTCGTCTTGAACTTCATCAGTGCGAATTACGCCTTTCTCCTTTTGAATGACCGCCATGGTCTGGAAAAGCGAATCAACATCCGAAACGTTTGTGGTATTGTGCTTTTGCAAATAGGCCAACACTTCTTTTGCGCCTATTTCATTATAGGAATAGTCCAATCCGTAAAATCGTACTTTTTTCTTATCAGGGACACTTTTATTATAGTCTCGCATCCAGTCTATCAAGACGGACATTTCTTCGGTATCCCAAACAACATAGTTTTGACCGGTCAAAACGGTCTCTCTATCCCCCTTACCATGCAGGACATACTCATTAATGGGCACGCAGCCAGCGTAACCCGTTTCAATGGCAAAAGCCTGAAAACCCATCTCCTTTACCAAAAATTCCAGCAAACGATGTTTTACTTGAAAAAATTCTCTAGTTCCATGGGTGTTCTCCCCTAAACCCACAATTTTAACATCTTTTAGTATCTTTTTTAAAGGTTGTAAATCAGAAAAACCATTTTCGGCCTCAGTATGTTCAATAGGCATACTATTTTGCCTGAGCCATTCAATGATTTCAGTATCGGTTTGAAATGCTGTTTCCTGTCCGAAGGAAAAATTGTTCAGCAATAGACCGATCAATACGATCCAAAAATTAGATTGAAATGTTCTTTTCATGCTTACTGATTTAAGTTCACCAAATAGGCCATTAATTCAACTAGTTTTGCTTAAGTTCCATTAAATGAGATAGATGCAAGGCATCTTTAACTACTGATTTTTGTATTGGATCTACTTTTTCATTATAATCTTCAGCTCCAAAACCAACTCCTGAAACTACTCTTTCTTGTCTTTTGCCCCGCTGGGCTTCTATCAACTTGGCGATATCATTGGCCACCAACTGAGGGTTAGGTGCATCAGGTGATTGAAAAAAGCCATCAAAGTATTTAAGCAGACCGGCAGGCTCATTCTTTTGATCACCGTAATCATCAAAGACGGCTTGATCCGCTTCCTTGGGGCCTGAATAGAGAAGGTTTGTTCCAAAAGGGCCAGGCTCCACCAAACTAACTTCGATGCCCCATGGAGCCAATTCATAGCGTAGTGCCTGTGAATAAGCCTCCACGGCATGTTTGCTGGCACAATAAATTCCGAAATACGGGAATGTCAAGCGTCCGGCTATTGAGGTTACATTCACGATCAATCCTTCTTTTCGTTTACGCATGTGGGGAGCGACCGCTTTTACCATTCGTAGTATTCCAAAGAAATTGGTTTCGAACTGGTCTTTGGCTTGGGCTATACTATATGCCTCGGTAATGCCAACGCACATATAGCCAGCATTATTGACCAGATGGTCTATTCTATTGTCTTCTCGGACAATAGTTCGTATCGCATTTGTAACCGAGGCATCTTTGGTCACATCTAGCTCAATGACCGAGATATTCAGATCTTCCTTTTTAGCGATTGCGAGAAGTTCTTCTTTTTTTGACGCGTTTTTGGTTTCTGTATTTCGCATTGTTGCCCATACTTTATATCCTTTTCGGGCCAATAATAAGGTAGTCAAATTACCGAAACCGCTACTACTACCTGTGATGACCACATTTTTCATTTTTATTGTTTTAGATTAATTGTTTATTTGTAAAGTTGAATCGTATGCCAGATTAAAAAGCCTGATTTATTGCGTTCTCTTTTTTCTAATTTGGAAACGTAATCGTATCATTGATTTCTTCTTCGTCTCCCAATGTTATCGATAAACTAGCTGTAGCGTCTGCAGTTTGTACGATATTGATTTTATAATGCTGATTCGCTTTTGCATTAAGATATGTCTTTGATAGGGTAAACGGTATGCCCGAAGAATTGGTGGCCGTAATAATGACATTTAATTCGCCAACGGTAATATTCAATTCACTGGTAAGAAAATCAACTTTTAGTGTACTAAGATATCCCGTTCTTCCATCATCAGCTATTGACCAATTTAAAATCGAATCTACATCAGGATCAATAAACGTTTCAACATATTCCACTCTAACCGATATATCGGGATATGTTAGGGCCAAATCACTTGATAGATTTATAGTTGCGGCCAAGTCCAATAAAGCCAATTCAATATCCAATGGAATATTTGACCCTGCCACCACATTAAATAATTCGATTTCAGCGCCATGAACAGGGGTGTCGAACCTTGACATACTAGACAAATAGTTGGAAATAAAAAGGGAATAATTTCCGGGAATCAAAACTATATTGGCTGGTAGGTCGCGATAGTTGTCAGTTATAAAAGTCCCAGTAAAATCAGTACTCGCTATCTGTACAACCATCTCATCCAATAAATCTTCCAATGCGGGCGGTTTTCCTGTTGTCACTTCTATGATATCCTTTACAAAAGCGTTAAAAGAAACCGTGCCCATCTCAATAGCATCATCGATAGTTTCTTCCGAGACCCCATCATCTATAATTGGGGTAGTTTCTCCATCATTGCTCTTGTCGCAAGCGACAAAAAATATTCCAAGGGTCAAGACCAAGAAAAAAAGTTTCATTTTTGTTTTCATAATTCCTATTATTTAAAAGTTATAAATTGATTTATTAGATTTCCTTTAAAAAGTTTGGGGTTATGGAGTACTACTAGTTCATCATTAAATTCAAAATGAAGATACTGGAACGAACAGCCGGGCGGGGGGTAAAAAAACGACTAAAATGCAATCTGACTTAAGAATGATTGGGCAGCCTCATTCTGAAAGCCCAAATATGACGAAAGGGTGGTTTGGGTCAATGCCCTAAATTGCTTGCGAAAATGTGACTTATCGTAGTATTCATATTGGCATAATAGATCGATCAAAGGGGTATCGGTGTGGTTAAAATCATTTACGATATGATTGACCTTGACAATGGTAGCATACTGATGAGGCCGAAGGCCAATACGTTCCTTAAAAGACCGTTGAAGGTGCCGTTCGCTTACCTTTAGCATTTTGGCAAGTGCATTTGTACTTATAATTCCCTTGCGCTTAATAATCTCTTCAACCGCCCAGTCTGTAAATACCGAATCTTGCCGAGTTGATAAAACTTGAGAACTAAACCATTGTTCAAATTGTTGAACACGACTGCTAAAAGAAGCCCTATCCATCTTTTCATGCAGCTCCCTAAGATTTTTGTCTATATGGTAATCCGCCTCTACTACCGAATTTCTCAATTCGTTAATGGGCATTTTAGTCAACTGGCGTGTTGCCGTAGGACGCAAAACAACCCCAAACAAATCTACATTCTTGGAGTAATCCATAGAATACAAACTATCAAATTGACCACTGAGATATACTGGATAATCTAAAAGATGCAAGCATTTATTCCAGATATTAAATTCCAGAGAGTCCGAGAAATTAAATCCTAAAAACGTGCATCCGGTAGGTAGGGTAGTTTGCCGGTTTTGATTAGGATTATCCTGTCTACAATTTGAAATACGTTGTTGAAAATAAAAAGATACGTAGGGTTCCAATAGCTTAGAAGGTGCTCCAGTAACAAACTCTTGAATAGCCATATTTCAAAATTTAATTTGGATTCTTATTACACTGAAACAGGTATTCGAATTGATTGAGAAAACTTAAAGTTTTCCGTTAACTCAGCCTATTTTGAATGTTTCGAGAGGGAGCTAATTAACCATTCACATCGTAATCGCGGGAGGAAGAAAAGGTGATTGATGTTATTTGCTTTGTAAGGATTTTGATTCCTATAAAATTGCAAAATAGAAGTGCCGTACGCCAATCGCCAGTGTTGTAAAAACTTAAAAGTTTCGGTACGGGTTTAAACTTATGTTGCATTACATAAAATTATGTTGCAATCGGCATTTGAAGTATCAATTTCGAATGGGATAAGCGTGTGGCCGAAACCCTACCTTTTTGACCAAGGCATCGAATTCAGGCATGCCATGTAAGGGATACAATTGTGGTTCGCTGACCAACCAAGGAATCTCCATTTCATGATCGTCGACAGCAATGGTCAACCAATTAAGGGCCTCTTTGTTCTCGTTAAGGGCGGCGTGTATTATAGCAATAAACCATGCCGCCGATCCCGCGTCGGTTTTAGCTTTAAGTTCTTTAAGTTCGGTCAGTAAATCCCTCGCTTTTAGCTCATTCCCTTTTTTTGCATAGGCGGCGCCCATCCATCCCAACATTCTCGGAAATCGCATTCCCCCATTATCGATCGCTTTTTGAAAGAGTTCGATCGCCTCGTCATAGGCCCCTGTATTGAGCATAAAAAATCCTGAGCCATCCAGCGTAAAATGATTGGAATATGATTTTAACCTTGTCTCAACAAACTCACGCCCTTCTTATGGTGGTTCGCATAGTAACTAGAAAGCATCATTTGGCTGTTCAAGTAAAAAGGATGCTTCTCATTAAGCTCAAGAGCTACCTTATATGCCTCATCGTGCCGATTTTCCATATGCAAAAAATTAACCCACATAGCTAAAACAACTGGGAAATCAGATTCCAAAGCTATTTGGAAATTCTTCTCGGCTGCGTTAAAGTCCCAATCCCCGAATAAATTTTCTGCGGCCTTACTGGAATAGGCCTCCTTAAGATTAGGATCTAGCATTAAAGCCTTATCCAAATAGGGCCTTCCCAACCGGTAGGCTTCTTCTGCTGTTAATTCACCGCTCCAGACCCCTGCCTTCATACTATAAACATGGGACATGCCAAAGTAGGCCAAGGCCAACGTTGAATCCAATGCTATGGCCCTTGTAAAGTACGCTGTAGATTTTTGTAGGCCCTCTAGACTAAATTGGCTATAATGGTACCAACCTTTGAGAAAGTTATCATAAGCCTCAGGGTCATAAGAAGCCCTTTTATCGATTATAGATAGCTCTTGAGGGGTCAGCTTCGCTTGCAGTGCCGAAGCAATATTCTTTGCAATATCATTTTGAATTTGTAATAGTCCTTCCGATTTTCTGTCGTAATTCTCGGCCCATATCTGATTTTTAGTTGTGGAGTTGACCAACTTCACTTCCATACGGAGTGTATTTCCATCATTCTGTACACTACCTTGAAGCACATGTGAACCTTTATAACGATTATCTATATCTTTCATAATATCGACTTCTTTCTTCGAAAGGTCAATGGCAGCGGATGAGATAATATGAAGTTCTTCAATTGTCGATAAATGACGGTTAATGGCATCGACCATTCCTTCGGTAATATATTGGTTATCCGAATTGTTACTTAAGTTTTTAAAAGGCATTACCAATACCGCTTTGGAGTTTGAAGTTGTGGTAACATCCTCTTTGGTCAAAAAAAAGAATAATACCAATATAGCCATAAGCGCGAAGCCGACAGATGCTATGTAGAAATACTTCTTAGTGGGAACTTTGTTCTTGGTCGGTCGTTTAATGGTTTCATTTGATGAAGATACCGCATTGTTATAATGCTCCTTTGCGCGACTTGGCGGATAACCAAAATATTCGGTAAAGCATTTGCTGAAGTACGACGCACTGCCGAAACCTACTTTTTCGGCTGCTTCTGAGGTGCTGAACTCATCCTTTTCCAACAATTCCAATGCCTTTTGTAATCTGTATTCCCTAATAAATCGGCTAATCGATTTACCATCTATTTTTTTTAATTTGCGATGTAACTGTGAGCGGCTGATACCCATCATTTCGGCCAACTGCTCCACTCCGAATTGCTCGTTGTCGAGATTGTCGGCAATGTAGGCTTCCATCTTTTGGGTCAGTGATTCCCTCCTGTTGTATGTTGGGTCCGCTTCTTCCAATACTAACTTATTCAAATAAAGGGCATTGTCTCCCTTCCTGTAAATATAATAAAGAAAAAGCTTACAGCTTGTGAACTAGGGCAAACATATTCTCAATATTATTTTCATAATCCCTCTATCCCTTCTATGTCAAAAAAATAGAATATTTGGCGGACTTATTTTTGGACATGGAAATGAAGTGCACATCTTTATATGGGGTATTGATAAGGTTATTGAAAAACTTGGTAGCCAAACCCCCGCACTTAGCGTCTTTCCTGATTCACTGGGAACGACTAAGATCTTGTTATTAGTATTCATCTGAATAAAGACCAACTGAAGTAAATGGTTATAATCACAATACAAAAAAAGAATAAGAAGGAGTTGCTAGAATGTCTTTTTTTCTGGACTAGATTTTCTACTCTATGTTGACCAAAATAAGTCCGGTATTTCTGTTTTTCTTAGTATTCTCGTTAATTGACACTTTACGGGATACAGAAAGTACATTTAAATGGCCGTTTAAATGTCAACGATTGCTTATTTCTGGAAAGTCTAATTATAGGTGGGTTTAAATGTATCCTGGAAAATTAACGAGATTTCAGTTTACACTCTCTTTTTATACACTAAAGCTAATTGATAAACCTTTTCAATCTTATCACCGTTTCCCCAACACTAATTAGTGTCTGTCTATTGAGTCCGAGCTAAAATCGAATTTTTCTAAAATTCCGTCGGCCTCCCACATTGGTTTTTGTTTATCGATCG
>RCMY010003929.1_pt1 | contig 13019 bp, 11 predicted proteins | sample 2041341 | NCBI WGS metagenome assembly RCMY01 (sample SAMN09708234, study PRJNA481090) | Marine sediment metagenome, whole genome shotgun sequencing project. | reverse complement strand
GTTTGAGGGCGTCAATGACAGCGATGAAACCGATTGTATAAAAACAAGGCTAAAATTACTCTCTCCCTATGGAGAGATAGGGAGAGATAGGGAGAGAGAATTATGGCATATTTTCCAAATATAAAGGACATTGAGGCTGCTGCGGAGACTATCCGTGAAGTTGCCCGTGTTACGCCGTTAGATGAAAGTATTCGGCTTTCAAAACAATATGAAGCCCATATCCTTCTAAAAAGAGAAGACCTTCATCGCGTTCGTTCTTATAAGATCCGCGGGGCATTCAATAAAATCAGTTCACTTACTAAAGAACAACTGTCCAAAGGTGTAGTTTGTGCTAGTGCTGGTAATCACGCGCAAGGCGTAGCCTTTGCGTGTAACCATTTAGAAATCAATGGCACCATTTATATGCCATCGGTTACCTCCAAGCAGAAAATTGAACAGACCAAAATATTCGGTGGGCAAAACATTACAGTGGTACTTGAAGGGGATACCTTTGATGATTCGTCAAAGGCTGCCCTAAAATTTTGTAAAGAAAATCAAAAGAACTTTGTTCACCCTTTTGACGACGAAAAAGTTATAGAGGGTCAAGGTACCATAGGTTTAGAACTATTGGAGCAATCAGCTGAACCAATAGACTATATATTCGTCGCCATAGGTGGTGGCGGACTTGCATCTGGACTTTGTGCCGTATTCAATACATTATCTCCAGAAACTAAAATTATAGGTGTTGAGCCTGATGGTGCACCTTCAATGAAGACGTCCATCGAAAAAGGCAAGAATACTAGACTAAAACATATTGATAAGTTTATTGATGGGGCCGCGGTACAACGAGTAGGGGATTTGACTTTTCCTATTTGCCAAAAGTATCTGCATGAAATAGTGACAGTTCCTGAAGGTAAGGTTTGCCAGACCATCTTGGATTTATATAATCGGGATGCCATTGTTGTAGAACCTGCCGGTGCATTGACGATATCAGTACTTGATGAGTATAAGGATAAAATAAAAGGCAAGAATGTAGTTTGTGTCGTTAGTGGTGGCAATAATGATATTACAAGAACTGCAGAAATAAAAGAGCGTGCCTTGTTATACGGTCAGTTAAAACATTATTTCATTGTTCGTTTTCCGCAACGTCCAGGGGCATTAAAACAATTTGTTGCGGAGATTCTTGGTCCTGATGATGATATTACCCATTTTGAATACTCTAAAAAATCAAGTAAGGAAAATGCTCCGGCAATCGTGGGTATCGAATTGAAAAGTCCGGCTGACCTTATACCATTGGTTAATAGAATGAAAGCTAATAATTTTTATGGGGACTATTTAAATGATAAACCAGATCTTTTTCAATATTTAGTGTAAGCGTATCACAATTGAATACGCTTTTATTACAAAAAATCAACGCTAACGTTTTCTTAAACACAATGTTCAATTTTTCTATTGAAGATCGTTTAACTTCGCACTTTAATCTCAAACAGTGATAAATAATGGCAATACCTAAAGCATATAGCATAACAGAAACTATTGATCAAAGTACTTATTTGGTAAATGGCGAATTAAAGGAATGGACAGGGAATACCTCTAAGGTCTATTCTACAATTTCATCTACTGATAAATATGGGCCTACACTATTAGGAAGCATTCCCGATATGGGTGAAAAGGAGGCTTTAGAGGCTTTGAAAGCTGCCACTGGAGCTTATAATCGCGGACAAGGTGCATGGCCAACGATGCAGGTCAAAAATCGTATTGCTTGTATGGAGGTTTTTGTTGAGAAGATGAAAACCAAAAGGGAAGAAATAGTGAAATTGTTAATGTGGGAAATAGGCAAGTCCCTTCCCGATTCCCAAAAAGAATTCGACCGTACTATTGAATATATATATGATACCATTGAGGATTATAAACAAATGGATCGTGATGCGGCTAAATTTCAAAAGCACGACGGGGTTTATGCCCATATCAAAAGAGGCCCTTTGGGGGTTGTTCTATGTCTGGGTCCATATAATTACCCATTAAACGAGACCTTTGCACTATTGATTCCAGCGATCATCATGGGCAATACAACAATCTTTAAACCGGCCAAACACGGTGTACTATTGATTACGCCATTGCTTGAGGCATTTCAGAGTAGCTTCCCTAAGGGAGTTATAAATATAGTTTTTGGAAGAGGTAGGGCAGTGGCCACACCAATTATGCAAACAGGAAAGGTTGATGTATTGGCGTTGATTGGTAATAGTAAATCGGCCAATGCCTTGCAGAATCAACATCCGAAGAGTAATAGGCTACGATTGGTACTCGGATTGGAGGCGAAAAACCCTGCAATCATCTTGCCCGATGCGGACCTCTCGTTGACTATAGAGGAATGTTTGGCAGGAACTTTATCTTTTAATGGACAACGTTGTACGGCCCTAAAAGTGGTATATGCCCATGAGAATATTGTAGACGGATTCAATGCGCAATTTGCAGAGCGTGTAGATGCCTTAAAATTCGGGAATCCTTGGGACGATGGGGTTAAGTTGACCCCTTTACCAGAACCTGGAAAACCGGATTATATTCAAGAATTGATTGATGACGCCCTTTCCAAAGGCGCAAAAATCCTGAATAAAAAAGGGGGTAAGCGATTTGATAATTATATATGGCCTGCTGTTTTATATCCGGTAACAAAGGATATGCGCGTGTATCAAGAAGAGCAATTCGGCCCTGTTATCCCTATTGTGCCATTTAGCGATATTGAAGAACCTCTGAATGATATGGCCGAAAGTAACTATGGGCAACAAGTGAGTTTATTTGGGAAGGATGTATATGCGTTAGCGCCATTAATTGATACTTTGGTGAATTTGGTATGTCGTGTTAACCTGAACAGCTCTTGTCAGCGTGGTCCCGATGTTTATCCATTTACGGGAAGAAAAGATTCTGCACAGTCAACTTTAAGTGTTCATGATGCCTTACGATCATTTTCCATAAGAACATTCGTTGCCTTTAAGGATAATGCATTGAACACAGAAACTATTGAAAAACTACTGGAAACCAAGCTTTCAAACTTTGTGAGTACAGATTATATTCTTTAATTGATTTTGTCATTCCCACGCCTTACTGAACTTGTTTCAGTATAGTGGGAATCCATGAGAATTAGACTTTACAAGTTTTTATTTGGCCTATTATCAAGACCACCAGCTAATCTAGTTGCCTAAAACTAATGTCTTGGTGTCTCGACTCTGCTCGAATTGATTGTTCTTAATAATCCTTGAGAATAAAATACCTACCTGTGTTTTATATCTAAAATTGAAGGTCATTATAAACCTTTATGCCAACACTTCATCAGCAAAAATCATATGCCATGTTAACCTTTTACCGGTAGAGACATTAAAACATATAACTTTAAAACATGAATTATGAAAACTAAATTATTTTTTGGAATGTTGGTCCTTGGTCTCTTGGTAATGGCCTGTAATAAAAGCCATGATGATTTTCCAATTTTAGAATCACCAAAGGCATTAGAACCTATTGACGAAATTGTTGAAAAGGGATTTGTTTCTTTAAACCCCATAGTCAAAGATGTAATCGAGATAACAACAGGAAAAGCACTTACATTAGAAGAAGCTTTGGATGAAATGGTGGTTCAAATTAAGGAAACCAATATAGCGGGCATGATTGTAGTGAATAGCAATTATCGTGATCTTCCTATTGAAATACCCCTTGCTCCAGGAAGTTACGAATTGTTGATTTCAAATTATTCTTTTTCACCATCACGCTTTGACATCCCAGTATATGGTGCAATGCGATATTTTAGTGTAACCGCAGGGACAAATACACTGCTAGATCTCGAATTGGCATTGTTGGATGCGGCAGTAACCATTAATTTCTCTAATGAGTTAGTAACTTCATATCCGGATATTGCTGCTAGAGTTGAATATATACAGGAAGGTTTTGGCATTGGCCCCAATTTAAATTGGACAGCTGCTGATAACGGCCTTACTGGGTATCTAGACACATACGATGGGGATTTTTATTTGGATATGTTTTATGCTACAACGGGTACTTTAAACCTAGAAGTTACAGCGACAAATCCATCAGGAACGCCTGTAACAGTTATTAAAACATATTACGGCGTTGTTGCTAATCAGCATTACAATATTAATATTGAACAAACTGATGCCACTACAGCAAGCTTGACGGTTACTTTGAACGATGAGGAGTTAATCAATGACACCATTACGTTTCCGTTCAATTGATTTTAAGGGAAATTGATACAACTTGATTAAAAAAGAAGCCCCTTAGATTCAAAACCTAAGGGGTTTACATATTTTCTCTATCAATTTAGTTCTTGACTGAGCTCGAACGGACAGTGATTTTGTTTATATGTTTTGAGCCAACCAATCTCCTACTTCGCTGGTTTTATAGGCTTTTTCGCCATCAGATAAATCTTCAGTAATGATACCTTCTGCCAATGACTTATTTACAACATCACGAATAGCCTTTGCTTCATCATTTAAATTAAAGTCCTCAAAAAGCATAGCTGCTGATAAAACAGTTGCCAACGGATTGGCAATATCCTTACCTGCTGCCTGTGGATAAGATCCATGGATAGGCTCATATAATGATACTTTGCTTCCTACCGAAGAAGATGGCATTAATCCCATTGATCCAGAAATAACTGAAGCTTCATCCGTTAAAATGTCGCCAAATAGATTGGCTGTAATCATTACATCATAAGTGCTTGGCCATTGTACCAATCGCATAGCAACGGCATCAACAAATTCGTAGCTAACCTCTACTTCTGGATAGTCCTTTTCCATGGCCTGAACTGTTTCTCTCCATAAACGTGATGATTCCAATACGTTGGCCTTGTCAACACAACAAAGTCGCCTAGAACGCTTCATTGCCATTTCAAATCCCTTTTTAGCCAAACGTTGAATTTCGAATCTATGATAGGTCATGGTATCAAAAGCAGTATCACCATTATCTTTTCGACCGCGTTCCCCAAAATATATTCCCCCGGTCAATTCCCTCAGGATAATCAAATCAGTACCTTCGATACGTTCTCGTTTTAAAGGGGATTTGTCTATTAATGAAGGGAAAGTAAAGGTGGGGCGTACATTGGCAAACAAACCCAATTTTTGTCTCATCTTCAGTAACCCTTGTTCAGGTCGTACTTTGGCAGATGGATCATTGTCAAAGCGAGGATGGCCAATGGCACCAAATAAAACAGCATCTGCATTTGCACAAATTTCATGGGTTTCATCGGGATAGGGTTCACCAACGGCATCTATGGCCGCAGCACCTGTCAATGCAGGCTGCCAAGTGATTTCATGTTTAAATTTTTTTGCAACTGCATTTGATACTTTTACAGCTTGATCTATTACTTCAGGACCTATTCCGTCTCCTGCTAAAAGGGCTATGTTTAGTTTCATTAATATATCTTATTTATTTTCATTCCCGTGAAGGCGGGAATCTTCTATTCTTTTCGTTTTTCGCATTGCGCTGAACGCTACACGCTTTGTTTTGGTTATTATAAGATTCTTAGTAATAGTTCATAGCGCTTGGCGCACTGCGCACTGCGTTTCGCTCTTAAATTATATTCAACATTTTTTCAGTGGCCTTAATGGCTGATACAGTTTGATCTGAATCCAAACCGCGGGTAATGAAATCCTTATCATTATTTTCCCAGGAGATTATGGTTTCACAGAGTGCGTCAGAATGACTTCCTGGTGGAATTCGTACTGCATAATCTGTAAGCTTTGGAAAATCCTTTTTCTTTGATTTATAAATCTTGCGTAGGGCATTCATAAAGGCATCATATTGTCCGTCTCCCTGTGCATGGGCTTCATGTAGTTCACCATCAATTTCAACAGCAACAGTTGTAGAGGGCTTTAGCCCTTTGGAATGGGTGAGAACATAAGACTTTACAAAAACCCGTTGTTGATAACCCCCACTGTTCAGAACATCGGAGATTATATAGGGTAAATCTTCTTTTGTAACCCGTTCCTTTTTATCTCCAAGTTCAATAATGCGTTGGGTTACTTTCTTAAGTTCCTCGTTATTCAAGGTCAGACCCAATTCCTGTAAATTCTTTTGGATATTCGCCTTTCCTGATGTTTTTCCTAAGGCATATTTACGTTTTCTACCAAATCTTTCAGGCAATAAATCATTAAAGTAAAGATTCTTTTTACTATCTCCATCAGCATGTATTCCAGCTGTTTGTGTAAACACATTTCCACCTACAATTGGTTTGTTCGCCGGAATACTGAATCCAGTGAAAGCCGATACTAATTTACTCACTTTAAACAATGAAGATTCATTGACAGCTATCTCTACCTCGGGTAGAAAATCATTGATTACAGCAACAGCACTTGCCATTGGAGCATTACCTGCTCGCTCTCCCATGCCGTTTACCGTAAGGTGTAAGCCATGACAGCCTGCTTTTACAGCTTCCATTACATTGGCAACACCTAGATCATAATCATTATGTCCATGAAAATCAAAATGAGAATCAGGATAACGTTGTACTATTTCTGAAAGAAATTCAAATGTCTCAGTATAAGTCAGAATCCCCAAAGTATCAGGCAATAAAATACGTTCTACAGCTTGTTTCGTTAAAAAATCCAAATATTGAAAAACATAGTCTTTTGAATTTCGCATGCCATTGCTCCAATCCTCTAAATAGACATTTGTTTTGATTCCTTGCTTTTTAGCGAGTTCTAAAATTTTAGCAATATCCTTAAAATGTTGTTCAGGTGTTTTTTTAAGTTGATGTGTAAGATGGTTCAACGAACCTTTGGTCAACAAGTTTTGTACTTTCGCGCCTGCTTTTTCCATCCATTCCAAAGAAACACCGTCATCAACAAAAGTCAGAATTTCAACACGATCAAGATAACCTTGTTCCGCTGCCCATTGCGTAATTTCCTGAACAGCTTTCAATTCACCTTCAGAAACCCTTGCAGAGGCTATTTCTATGCGATCTACTTTGAGTTCATCTAGGAGTAGTTTGGCCAGTGTTAATTTTTCGGAAACAGAAAAAGACACTCCAGAGGTTTGTTCCCCGTCACGAAGCGTGGTATCCATTATTTCAATCCGTCTCTTTTTCATATACTCTAGAAAGCTATTAAAGTGGGGTATCTTTAGCGTATTCGCTTATCTCTTCCTTGATGTTCAATAAAAAATCGATATCATCAAAACCATTGGTCATGTTCGCTTTCTTATAATCATTAATGTCAAAGCTCTCGCTTTCGTCCGTGGCCAAAATGGTAATTGATTGTTCGGGTAGATTCACTTCCACTTGTGCTTCTGGATTCGCTTCAATAGCAGTAAAGATTTTATGTAAGAATTCCGGACTCACTTGAACGGGTAAAACTCCTATATTCAAGCAATTGTTTCTAAATATATCCGCAAAGAAACTGGAAACCACACAACGGAATCCATAGTCATAAACAGCCCATGCTGCATGTTCCCTGGAAGAACCGGAACCAAAGTTTTTACCTCCAACCAAAATTTTACCACTGTAAATCGGATTGTTGAGTACAAAATCCCTTTTTGGTGAATTATCAGCATTATAGCGCCAATCCCTAAAAAGATTATCGCCAAATCCCTTTCGCTCCGTAGCCTTTAAAAATCGGGCTGGAATTATTTGATCGGTGTCCACATTCTCAATAGGAAGTGGAACTGCCGAAGAAGTTAGTATGTTGAATTTATCGTATGCCATTTTTTTTCGCTTTGCGCAAGACGCTAATCGCTATGCGCTGATTAATTTATTATATCTTTTGAATTAAATTGTTCAAACTCCGTTTAACTTTATTGACTTCATCGTTTAATTGTGTATTAGATGTTTCGTTTAAATACCCCAGGTCCTTGGCTAGAAAAGTAAAATATTCTAGTTCTTAAGCAGAACCCCTGGATATAGTCAAAAAACGTTTAAACTCTGCATCCGATTCCCTGCCACAACCTTCTGAAATGTTTGAAGGTATGGAATAAGCCGATCTACGCATCTGACTTATTATGCCAAACTGCTCTTCTTTTGGGAATGCTTTTGTCACTTCATAAATTTTCAATGTTATCTTGTGTCCTAATTTCCAAACATCATATTTACGATAATCTCTCATTTCAATTTGCGTTTATCGCACGGCGTATTGCGTTAGGCGTTAAACAGCTTCCATTTCCATTAATTCACGGGGATCGGTTACCTTACCAGTGACCGCAGCCGCAGCAGCAACCAATGGACTGGCCAATAGGGTTCTAGACCCTGGGCCTTGGCGTCCTTCAAAGTTTCTGTTAGAGGTGCTTACTGCATATTTTCCGGCTGGTATCTTGTCATCGTTCATGGCCAAACAAGCGGAGCAACCAGGCTCCCTTAATTCAAACCCTGACTCATGAAGAATATCAAGCAATCCTTCTGCTTTGATCGCTGCTTCAACTTGGTGTGATCCAGGAACCAACCATGCCGTAACATTATCAGCTTTTTTCCTTCCTTTTACTATAGAGGTAAATGCCCTGAAATCTTCAATTCGGCCATTGGTACAACTTCCAAGGAACACAAAATCGATTTTCTTGCCCATCATACTATCCCCTTCATTGAAATTCATGTATTGTAGTGACTTTTTATAGGTGGCCTCACCGCCCTCAACAGCATCCGCAGTTGGGATATCATTTGAAATTCCGATGCCCATACCTGGATTTGTGCCATAGGTAATCATTGGCTCTATATTGGCAGCATCAAAAGTGATTTCCTTATCAAATTCTGCACCTTCATCGGTGTAAAGCGTTTCCCAATAGGCGGTTGCCTTGTCTAACGCAGCACCTTTTGGTGAGAACTCACGTCCTTTTACATATTCAAAAGTCTTGGCGTCAGGAGCAATCATACCACCTCTGGCACCCATTTCAATACTAAGGTTACAAACGGTCATTCTTCCTTCCATGGTCATATCGCGAAAAACCTGACCTGCATATTCAACAAAATAACCTGTTGCACCTGAAGTAGTTAGCTGGGAAATGATATAAAGTGCTACATCCTTTGGAGTAACACCTCTGCTCAAGGAGCCTTCAACATTTATCCGCATACTTTTCGGTTTGGTTTGCATAATGCATTGTGTGGCCAAAACCATTTCAACTTCAGAAGTGCCAATACCAAAAGCTATGGCACCAAACGCGCCATGGGTAGAGGTATGTGAATCACCACAAACAATTGTTGCCCCCGGTTGTGTAATACCATATTCTGGACCCACTACATGTACAATTCCGTTTTTCTCATGGCCCAATCCCCAATATGAGATACCATATGCCGCTGAGTTTTCTTCCAAGGCTCTTAATTGAATGGCAGAAAGTGGATCTTCAACAGGTAAATGTTGGTTTATAGTCGGGGTATTATGATCTGCAGTTGCAAAGGTCTTCTCAGGGTGAAGGACCTTAATTCCCCTGCTTTTCAATCCTAAAAAAGCAACCGGACTCGTTACTTCATGCACCAGGTGGCGGTCAATGAAAAGTACATCAGGGCCATTTTCAATCTGTTGAACAACATGGGAATCCCATACTTTATCAAATAGTGTCTTTTTTGAACTCATAATTCTATTTATTCTAAGCAAACAAAGCTATTAAAAGTAGTGGTTTTAGGAAATTATTGTGTCTAAAAATTACGATGTTCAAACAGATATAACAGTTTAACATGTTTCGATGTTACTTTAACACAATTCTAGCCTTATAAGGTTTCAACTATGAATGCCTTGGGGTACAACAACTAAAAAATCAATCATATAAAAAAAACTAAGAAATTATTTATGCTGTGATTGGTAGCAGTACTTTGTTCTGGGGGCTTGTCAGCCCAATTGGATTTACCCCATGGCCGCCTACCGTCAGGTAGGTTTGCGGAAATGACAGTATCATGGGAAACCTCGCAGCATGCTGTGGGGAATTCTTTTCTACTACAAACCTTGAATTTCATTCATTATGGCGAATAAATTGGTAAGGATTAGAGCTTGTGGGTATATTTATATAGATTGTCGTAAGACAAAATAGTCCTAAAACACGATTATACCTACAATTATGAAATTCCAATCTTCTGTATTGACCATTGTGCTGTTTTGGCTATTTGGCCTAAATGTTTTACAAGCATCTACCGCACCTATAGTAATTGAAGCTAATGAGGATATTACGATAACACTCTTTTTTCCTTCGAATATCATAAAGGTGGTACAGCCGGCAGTGAACTTTAAGTTCGAATATGAAACAAATGGTACCATGGGTACGCTAAAGGCAAGGAAAGGGCTTCCAAGTAATTTGACCGTGATTACCGAAGAGGGGTATATTTACTCCTTTTTATTGAGCTATTCCAAGGAGGTTTCTAATTTTACTTTTGTATTGTCGTCCGAAGAATCTATTGGCACTTTGAATGTTTCTTCCAAAAAGGGAGCTAATGCCTTAAAAGTATCCTCGGTGCAAGAACTCCGGGAGGAAGTAGTAACCGTTGAAGAGATTATATCAATGGAGGTTGAGGATAGTGCGGAAGGGGAAGCGTCATTTGTAGCTTCCTATCCTGCCAACACAAAGTCAAATCAAGCGACAGGCAGCGACAAACCAGAGGGAAATGATTTATATGATGTAGACAAACAAGCTTACTTCAGTATTTTCTGTGAAAATAATTATTTGCAAAAAGCTGATTTTGAAAAAAATCATACTACCGTAAATCGAATTGGGCTACAGCTCAATAATATCCTCTCCGACCGTGACGAATTGTATTTTGTAATGGAAATCAAAAATAATTCATGGAGTGATTTTAAGGTAAAGACACTTCGATTTTTCGTAAAATCTCTAGAGCTGAAGAGTAAATTACAGATTGAGGAACGCTTGGTGCACAACCTACTGGAAACGGTTCCCGCCCATAGTGTGAACAATCTGGTTTACGTCTGTAAGAATTTTAAATTGGCTGCTGGTCAAAAGGTATATGTGCTACTAGAGGAACTCGACGGCAAACAGCGATCGGTAATGTTGCCTTTGAATACAGAACAAATTAATAGGAGGTAGTTGTTCTAAGATATACAATCAATGACAATTTCATTCATTTCCTCACCAATTGTTTTTTTGTTGCATTGGGCACAACTCCTTTGTAATACCACCACAAAAAAACAAAATGTTCATCATTATCCTAAAAATTCCATTTTCCATGGTTCGGCTACATCGAGAATTGTCTTAGTGGCCGTAGGTTTTTTATACGTTTTATGCGGCCTACATGGCTAAAGTGGGCGTAGAGATTCCGTAGTCTATATAGTCCTTTAACCTCAATTCTTATTTTTCTTCCATACTTTATATTCCTCGGTCTCCAAGGATTTTAATGGGTCTATACTTTCAGTACCGTCTGTATCTGTTTTATAGACTATTTTTTTATACCGTCGTTGGGGTTGGTTTGGTTCCCTGGGGCGAATAGCATACATTCCGCCTACTTGTTCAGGAAATAGCTCCTCTGGTTTTTGAACGATGAACAACACATCTTCCCTTCCACCGTATTCACTGGGCACTTTGTATATCAATAATTCAGGATCTTCATAATTGCTGTACCGTTTTATGCGCAGGGTGTCGCCCAACGGCATTGGTATTTCCAAATACCACCAGCCAGCTGAAAAACCATATTGATTGAGCCCTTGGTCTACTTTTTCGAAATAAGTAGACTCGTACCCTACCATTTTAATAAGGCTGGTGTCCCTCCTTGGGTGGCCGATGCGATAAAACTCGGGGGCCATATCCGGGAGTTCCAACATACGTACATCTTGAACTTCTTTGGGAGGGTATTGTTGTTTGATTTGAATATTATTGGCTTCCCCCATTTTATATGCTGAAACAAAGTACCATTTTTCATTTATTTTAAAATAGTAGTTACTCATATCAATATAGACATATTGTGCTTTGTCGTATAACTCTTTAAATTTCAGGAGCCATTTTTCGGGGTCTTTTTTTTTGGCCTTGAATTCGTAAGGATTATCTATCTCTTTGTTGGAAAAAGGGTCTATATATTTATATTTGGTCGTATCACCATTGATAGCCCAATTATTGTACTCGTCAATATACCAAAGCGTTCCATCCTTTAAAATGGAATAAACGGGCCCTTCATCAAGAATATTACCCAATAAATCCACTTTTCGCCTATGATGTACGGCATCTTCTTTTATACGGGGGTTGGTCTTTCCGTAAATATTTAGATTATTGGTTATGGTGTCCAAAAAAAGTTCTGGAATCTCAAAATCCATGTTGAATATAGTCGTCACCTCATAGTTTTCACTGCTAGTATATTTGTGCAATTCTTGAAATTGTTTAAATTCTATTTTCTGTGATTTCATTATGCAGCTGGTTGAGAATCCAACTATAAAAAAGTAGGTAAACAGTTTCATTGTCATTGGTATGATTATTGTTTGCTCTCTATCCATTGTTTGTACTCCTCGGTTTCAAAAGATTTGGATTGCAAATGGATTCAAATTCCAATCACCCAAAAAAAGTAGTATAAACAAGAATAAGTCCAAGAATAGAAAAATAAGTGACCAATTTTTGAGAGATGAATCTTTGTAAATAATCGATGAAATGAAGGCTATAATATTAATAAGAATTGCCCCTCCTATCATTTTTATCGTTTGTTGAGAAAAGCCATAGTCAAGAAATATAAGGGTCACAAAATTTAACAATACTAATATTTTAGTGTTTCTTGATACCTGATCGGCAGAAAACAATTTCATATCAATACCATATTGTTAGTAGTGTTAATCCCGCATCGGCCTCAGAAACCTCTCCTCAGCATCGACGCCCCCCTTGATCGAATTAAACTGGCTTAGGTAACTGTCCGCATTACTTTCATGAAGACCGTATTGTTTTTGATCAATGTTTCTAGGCCGTACTGCGTACATTCCACCATATTCCCTATCTGGATACATCTCGTTGGGTTCCTGAACGATAAAGACCACATCATTACGGCCCCCTTGGGTAACGGGTATCTTATAGAACTGCATATTCATACCCATACTGCCATGTCTTTTAATTTTAATGGTATCCCCTAAAGGCATATA
>RCMY010003928.1_pt1 | contig 13021 bp, 12 predicted proteins | sample 2041341 | NCBI WGS metagenome assembly RCMY01 (sample SAMN09708234, study PRJNA481090) | Marine sediment metagenome, whole genome shotgun sequencing project. | reverse complement strand
CCAAGGTATCAAGGGGCTGGCAGTTCTCACATCAATCCCTATAAGGTCACATCTCTTCTGGAAAGCCTCGAGAAAGAATCACTCAAAATGCAGTATTTTGAAGGATACTCCCTTGAATCAGATGAAATTCCTGATGAAACGGAAGAACTGCTCCAAACACTCAAGAAAGAGGATGTAGTGATTATTGCAGCGGGATTGCCAGACTCCTATGAGTCAGAAGGATTTGACCGAAAGCATATGAGACTGCCTGAAAATCAGAACGTGCTGATCAGATCCATTGCAGCGAAGTCAGACCATGTGGTTGTAGTTCTTTTTGGCGGTTCACCAGTGGAAATGCCTTGGCTGGATGATGTTTCTTCTTTACTGCATGCTTATCTTCCAGGGCAAGCTGGAGGAGAAGCCGTGGCTGATCTATTATTAGGGCGCCACAATCCTTCAGGAAAGCTTCCAGAAACATATCCCGTCCGGTATGAAGATCACATCACCTCACCCTATTATGGGAAGGATCCTTATCTTGCTCCTTATCTTGAAGGTATTTACGTAGGGTACCGGTATTTTGACAAAGCCAATAGGAGGGTTCAGTTTCCGTTTGGATATGGTTTATCCTATACAACATTCAGTTTTTCCAGGTTGTCTATAAACCGGTCTAGTTTTGATTTTAAAAAAGACAAAGCAGTGGAAGTGCGTTTTTATGTGAAGAACACAGGGGATAGAGTTGGCAAAGAGGTCTGTCAGCTGTATCTTGCGAGGAAAGGAAGTCCATCCTACAGGGTCGAAAAAGCCTTGAAAGCTTTCTGCAAGATCAAACTGGAACCTGGGGAAGAGAAAGAAATCGTGATGGAGCTCCAGGAAGAGGTGTTCAAGGAATTCGACCTGAATCTGAAGAAAGAGGTCCTTTATGGCTGTGAGTATATTCTTTATGTCGGCAGTTCTTCTCAGGATCTTCCATTAAGGGCTTCTTTTGAAATCGAAAGTTCTGTTTTGGATACTTACAAAGCGCCTGCCTTCTATACAGATGTGAAAGGTGTGCCAGAACCTGAACAGTTTGAGATGCTTATTGGGAGGAAACTTCCGGCAAAGGAGCTTACTAGGCCCTTTACCGTCAACCATACACTGGAAGAGATGAAAGATGTTCCTCAGATGAAGTATCTTATAAGAAAATTGGAAGGCGTCCTACGGAAGGCTTCCGGGGTCAGCAGTGACAATGATGATGCGTACCGTGTAATGCATGCGATGTTTATGCAGACACCAATCAAAAGGTTATCTCTTGTGGCTCCGGATAAAATGCCGAAGCATCTGGGAGAAACTCTGGTGCATGTCGCCAATGGGCGCTATCTGAGAGGACTCCAGTCGGCTTTAAAAAGAAAGTCTACAATCGATCATCCATAAAAAAAAACAGTCATCGCCAGATCATGGACGATGACTGTTTTTTACTCTTTGGGCTGATCTGGAGGTATGCTGCTTTCACTTCCTGGCTCTGAGTGTTCTTCTTTAAACTTCTTTGCTTCTTTCGCAAGTTCAAGAGCTTTTCTGCGTTTTTCCTTCAGTTCTTTTCTCTTTTTTTTCTGATGATCTATATTTGGTTTGTAAACCAGGTATAATCCTGAAACAGCACCTATGTAGATCAAAAGACCTACCAGCAGCGCTACATAAAATTTGGTTTCCATGGGGATCACCTTTCAGAATAATCGTATAGTGAAAACATGATCATTCATCCTTTCTTTCATGTTCTTGCCTCATGGCAGGAATGTTATGTTGCAGCAAAGGTTTCTTGCTTTTATTATAGCACTGTTTTCCACTGGTGATGAAGTCCATTATTGAAGAAACATGTTATAATCTGATAAGGTGGTGAGTATTTTTATGGAACCTTTAGCAAGTCTTTTGAGACCTAAAACATTAGGGGAAGTATTGGGCCAGAGTCACCTGATTGGAGAAGGAAAACTTCTGACCAGTATGGTGAAGAGCAATACGTTGATGAATATGATTTTTTACGGTCCTCCTGGAATAGGAAAAACGACCGTTGCAAGACTCCTTGCTGATCTGACAGACAGGAAGTTCATTGCGCTGAATGCTTCAACGGATTCTCTGAAGGATGTGAAGAACGCTCTTGAAGAGCTGAATATGTTTATGGGCCAAAAAGGTCTTTTGCTGTATATTGATGAAATTCATCTTTTCAACCGGAGAAATCAGCAGATTCTCCTGGATTACATGGAAAGCGGAAGGGTGGTTCTAATCGGGTCGACAACAGAAAACCCACATTTTGCAGTTTTTAAAGCCCTTGTGAGTAGATCTATTATTGTGGAATTCAAACCACTATCCTTTCTGGAGATCGTAGAAGGTCTTGAGAGAGGGATTTCATTTTATCAGGAAAACCATAAGGTGGAGTCTATAGAAGTCTCTGAAGGTGTTTTAAGAGCATTGGCGAGCCTTTCAGGCGGAGACATGAGGAAAGGACTGAACAATCTTGAACTTCTTTTCCTGGCCAAAGAAAGATTGAATCAGAAAGTGCTTCAGATAACAGAAGAAGATGCCGAAAGAATTCTGCAGCGGAAGATGATCAACTTTGATTTGGATGGAGATGAGCATTACGATCTTCTCAGTGCATTTCAGAAGTCTATACGGGGCAGTGATGAAAATGCAGCACTGCTTTACCTTGCAATGCTTCTGAAAGGTGGAGATCTGATTTCTGTAAACCGAAGACTTCTTGTCATTGCAGCAGAAGACATTGGCCTTGCGAATCCTCAGGCAATTGCCATTGTGAAGGCCTGTACAGATGCAGCTCTTGTGCTGGGTCTTCCGGAGGCGCGGATTCCACTGGCACAAGCAGTCTTGCTCCTTGCTACGTCACCAAAGTCCAATTCCGTCGTGACTGCTGTGGATGCAGCCAATCAAGCACTGGAGTCCGCAACATCCCTGGAGATTCCGGCTCATTTGAGGGATGGACATTATGAAGGAGCCAAAGCCATGGGAAGAATGCAGAAATATAAGTATCCTCATGCATTTAAGAATAATTATGTGAAGCAGGAGTATTTGCCAAAAGAACTGCGTCATAAGCAGTTTTATGAGCCTGGAGCCAATAAATACGAAGAGGCTACAAGGATCTACTGGAAGCAGATCAAGGAGGAAAAGTGATCTTTTAAAAAGTTGACACTTTTAGTCGGAATTGATACAATTTATGGATGATAAGCCTTGGAGGTGTTACATTGAAACTTTCAACAAAAGGAAGATACGGAGTTAAAGCGATGATGGATCTGGCGGTTCATTATGGTGAATTGCCAACGTCAATTAAAAGCATCTCAGAACGCCAGGGGATTTCTGAGTATTATCTGGAGCAGCTTTTTGCGCCTTTAAGAAGAGCAAAACTCGTGAAGAGTGTACGAGGCGCACAAGGAGGGTATATCCTCAATAAACTGCCTAAAGACATCACGATTCTGGAAATCATGGATGTTCTGGAGGGACCGGTGGAGATTTCCGATTGTCTCACCAATGATGAGTGTGATTATCTGGATATTTGCGCAACAAGAGTATTGTGGAGAAAAATAAGAGATTCCATCAATTCTGTCATGGCGGGCATCACACTTCAGGATATGCTGAATGACTATAAATCCATGCAGGCAACGCCGATTAATGAGAGGATATTAATCCATGAACAATAAACATATCTATCTGGACAATGCAGCAACAACGAAATTGGATATGGATGTCTTTCATGCTATGACGCCATACTTGACAGAGCATTATGGGAATCCGTCTTCAGTATACTCCTTCGCAAGAGAGAATAAGTCCGCAATGAAAAGGACCAGAGACTCTGCTGCAAAAATCATTCATGCGAAGGCAAAGGACATCTATTTTACTTCTGGTGGTACAGAAGCCATCAACTGGGCACTGAAAGGCGTCTTTTTCTCCCAAAGAGATAAAGGAAACCATATTATTTCGGTAAAAACAGAGCATCATGCAACACTCCATGCTCTGGAATTTCTCGAGAAGATGGGCGCTCGTGTAACATATCTTGATGTTAACGAGGACGGCACTATTGATCTAAAGACCCTCAAGGATGCTATGGGGAGCGAAACAATCCTTGTAAGCATCATGGCAGCGAATAATGAGATAGGCACCATGATGCCCTTAAAAGAAATCGGCTGTCTCTGTAAAGAGAAGGGGATTATCTTCCATACAGATGCTGTACAGGCCATTGGGGCTATGAACATCGATGTGAATGAGATGCATATTGATTTTTTATCGGCTTCCGCTCATAAATTTCATGGGCCAAAAGGGACAGGATTTCTCTATGCCAGAAGCGGTATTGTTTTTGAGAACCTGATTCATGGCGGTAATCAGGAACGAGGAAGACGTTCAGGCACGGAAAATGTTGCAGGGATTGTTGGCATGGGGAAGGCTTTAGAAATTCTCATGGCCGAAATGGATGAAAAAAATGAGAAACTGAAGAAATTACGGGATCGGCTTTTGGATGAGCTTCTCTTGATTGAAGATTCAATACTGAACGGCCCGGAAAAATCTGGAAGACTCCCCAATAACGTGAATGTTTCATTTAAAGATGTGGATGGGGAGAGTCTGCTTCTTAATCTGGACTTGGCAGGGATTCTTGCATCCTCAGGCAGTGCCTGTACATCAGGAGCTATTGACGCGTCTCATGTTCTCCAGGCAATAAATGTGCCGCAAGAGTATATACATGGCAGTCTGAGACTTTCAGTATCAAAATACAATACAGAAGATGAAATAAAAGATGCGGGAGAGAAAATCCGTGAGACGGTGACAAGACTCCGAAAATTAAATCGGAGATGATCCTTGTTCGTGTGTGGCTAAAGTAAGAAAAAAGGTGAAGAAATGAAAAAAAGAGTAGTACTTGGTATGTCTGGTGGAGTAGATTCTGCTGTTGCGGCATACCTTTTAAGAGAACAGGGTTATGAGGTCATCGGTGTCACCATGCAGGTGTGGCAGGATGACAACGGATTTAAGGAAAGGGAAGGAGGCTGCTGCTCCCTTTCTGCCGTGGATGATGCAAGGATGGTGGCGGATACACTGGATATACCTTTCTATGTGATGAATTTCAAAGAAGTGTTCCGTGAGAAAGTCATTGATTATTTCATGGAAGAATATATTGATGGCAGAACACCCAATCCGTGTATCGCCTGCAACAAATATATCAAGTTTGATGAGCTTCTCCATAGAGCTGAAACCTTAGGTGCAGATTATGTGGCGACGGGTCATTATGCAAAGATTTATGAAAAAGACGGAAGAATGGTCATCGAGAAAGCTGAGGATGATACGAAAGATCAGACGTATGCTCTCTATAATCTAACTCAGGAGCAGCTGAGGAAAACACTGATGCCTTGCGGAGAATACCGAAAGACCAGAATCCGTGAGATAGCAAAAGAAATGGATCTTGGTGTTCATAATAAAAAAGACTCACAGGAAATCTGCTTCATTGATGACAATAATCATGGGCGATATATTTATGAAAAGAAACCTGAACTTAGGGTTCCAGGAAATTTTGTGGATCCGGATGGAAATGTTCTTGGGCAGCATAAAGGAATCGCTTATTATACCATCGGTCAGAGAAAAGGCTTGGGACTCTCTATCGGGAGACCGGTATTCATTTCTTCTATCAACAAGGATACTCATGAGATCGTTCTGACAGATGAGTCAGCGCTCTTTAAGAGCACCCTTGTGGCAGACCAGGTGAATTGGGTTTCTATAGAACAGATCAGAGAACCTTATAAAGCAACCGCAAAGATCCGGTATTCTGCGAAACCAGCTGCTTGTACCATCTATCCATTAGAAAGCAACAGGGTAAAAGTAGTATTTGAGGAGAAGCAGAGAGCCATGACCAAAGGACAGGCAGTTGTGTTCTATGAAGACAATCTTGTTCTCGGTGGAGGCACCATTTACGAAGTGGAAGAGTAATGTAGGGAGATGTGTGAAAACGCATCTCTTTTTTATTGCTTCTGTTGACCCTGTTGTTGATTTTGAATTATGATAGAAATATAGAAGTATATTTAGAAAATAAGATATATAGAGGAGAGGGGATATGAGTAGTACTAAAAGGTTCTGGCTGCCCTATGCATCCTATGACATGGCAAATATTAAAAACTGGCTGGAGGAGAAAGCGGAAGAAGGATATATTCTCAAAAAAATGAAACCGAATTTCCCGGTCTTTGTGGAAGTGGACAGAGGTAGCGCCATCAAATATCATCTGGAACCAACGGTGAAGGATCGCAGCAAACCTCTTGAAGAAATTATAGAGACTCGAAAACAGCGGGGGTGGCAGTATGCAGGGACACTACCGGATTTTTTTCATGTCTATTATGCGGATAAGGCAACAAGTGAGTTTAATCATCAGCCTGAGGATATCACTCATAAACTAAAAGAGAAGCTGAGAAGCGATAAGAAATCCCTACTTCTCCATTTGCCGCTTTCATTATTGGTTGTTTTTACGGATCTTTTAAGTATGAACAGATCTGATACACCATCAATTTGGTTTTTTCAAAATTTTAACTGGATGCATATGATGCTTTTGTTAACATTTGTTTTGTCCGGTTCTTTTAAATTAATTTCATATCAAAAATTGAGAAACTACATAAAATCAACCAACCGTAAGGAAGAGTCAGGAACATCCTCCTCCATCCTCAAATTACTTGTTTTTTTCGGGAATGCTTTGATTGGTGGTCTCCTTCTTTTCTTTTTTTATCAGATTCTGTGGGGTGAACTGAGCCAGGAAGGCGCATACACGGCTCAGAAACAGGAGGGTTATCCGATGAAGGTGCTGCAGATTACAGAGGATTATTATAATGCTCAGGATACCAGCAGTAATTATGGAATAAGTCCTTATGTCTGGACAAAAAGTAGTGTGCTTCTGAATAAACAGATGTATGCATCTTATTCCTCTTATCAGGATAACAGACATTTAGAGTTTTCAGTACAATACTTTCGTGGAATGACTACTGGGATAAGAGAGAACTTTCAAAAAGAGATGATGGAGATTATTAATAAATCAGAGAATGTATCTTTTAGCTCAGAAAATGCAGATGGGGTCGTGGTGAGTTATCTCAAGTCCCCAGAGGTGGTCAGCTCATTTTTTGCTTTTGAAGAACACCTGATATACATGAGGACACCGATGGAATTCTGGAATCTTGAATACAACTTATCTTATTTAGAGGCTTTTCAAGAGGACCTGGAAACTGTAGGAGAGAAAAACAAGTAGAAAGAAAGGATGGAGTCTAGATGAAACAGAGAACTTTAGGGATAATACTGTTATTCCTTGCTGTTGTTCTTTTTTATTATTTTGTTTTTACAAATGATACGTTCCTGATATTTGCTATGATGCTGATTATGGTTCTGTGGCTTCAGCTCTCTGGCGGCTGGAAGCCGAAAAGAAAAAGCGAAAAGAAATAAGAAAAAGCTCAGGGTGCCTGAGCTTTTTACTTTATATAAACTTAGAACTGATCAGTATCGCGAAGGTTTCTGTCCAGTTCATAGGGTTTTTCGGCTTCATAGGGATTATTTTCCTCTACGTCCAGCGTATGCTCCTGGACTATATGATCTTTATTTTCAGGATAAAGAGGATCCTTCCGTTTTATATCATCTGATGCAGTGACTTCACGCTGGAACTTTTCACGGTTCAGGCTTTCGTTTCTGTAGTAGCTGTCATAGACTGCTTCTCGTCTGTTGTCATCCTCGTCTACTAGAATAAGAATATCGCCAGCATTCAGATGGTCCTCATATTCTTTTGCTTCAACTTCAGGCACACCAGCATCTATAAGAGCACCCGCGACACCACCTACAGCACCGCCAGCTAAAGCACCAGTAATGGCGCCTACAATTGGACCAGCGGCAATGATTGGTCCTGCACCGGGGATTGCGAGTGCGCCGAGACCTAGAAGTAGACCGCCGAATCCACCGATTGCTCCGCCTGTTGCAGCACCCGCTGCCAACGTGCTTCCATCAGCATTTTCCATGATGCCATCTTCTACTCTATTCTTTAGTGCATCATACTTCACTTCATCTTTTGTGATCACCGAAATTTCCTCTGGTGCATAACCTGCATTTTTTAGACTTTCGATGGTATTCAAGGCGAGTTCCTCAGATCTGAATATTCCTATGAGTTTTTTCATGTGTTACCTCCTGATAGTTTGATTTGTTTTAGGTATGGGTCTAGTATAGTTCGCTTCTACGAACAAACCATGACGACTTTTTGAATGTCCTTGAAACGTTCCTATAATAAACTCTGAAGAGGTTCATAGAATGGTTAGACTAGCCCACTCTTTATGAAAGGTGAGGATAGAGTGTAACAACCATGTTGATAGAAAAAGTACAAAGGTGCAGGATGTTGGAGTCGCTCCCTACTGCATTGTGTTTTATCTGGAAGAGCTAGACAGGTTTGGTGGTTTGGTAGTTTCAGGCCAGTTTTAAGCCAGTTTTATTATGAAGGAGAAGAAGACTGCCTTGACAAGGATTTGTTTCCTCCGTATAATTTGAAGATGAAAACAAAATAGAGGGCGTAGAAGAGGAGGAGTACTCCGAAATAGAACCATATAGAGAGAAGACGGCTGGTGAAAGTCTTTGGGATATTCGGATGAAGCTGCCTTGGAGCTATAGTATGAAAGTGATGAATGCGTGCATTCATAACTAGGGTGGTACCGCGGAAGTGTAGCTTTCGTCCCTTGGAGGGATGAGGGCTTTTTTTATTGCAAAAAATATGGAGGGTTATTATGGAAAAAATGACAACCAATGAAATTAGAAAAAAATATCTTACATTCTTCAATGAAAAGGCGCATCTTGTTATGGACAGCTTTCCGCTGGTCCCTAAAGATGACAAATCACTGCTGCTGATCAATGCGGGAATGGCTCCGCTGAAACCTTATTTTACAGGGGTTAAAGTTCCACCATCCAAAAGAGTTGTGACATGCCAGAAATGTATCAGAACTGGAGATATTGACAATGTGGGCAGAACCAAGCGTCATGCCACATTTTTTGAAATGCTCGGAAACTTTTCATTTGGAGATTATTTCAAGAATGAGATTATTCCATGGGCATGGGAGTTTGTGACAGAAGAGCTCAAAATCGATAAATCCAAGCTGTATGCCACTGTATACCTAGAAGACGATGAGGCCTTTGATCTTTGGAAAGAAAAGACAGACATTGATCCAACTCATATCTTCAGATTAGGAAAAGAAGATAATTTCTGGGAAATCGGTGTTGGACCCTGTGGACCTTGTTCGGAAATCCACTATTATAAAGGAACTGACAAGATTACCACCAGCGAGGAATTTGTTGCAGCTTCCGACCGGGACGAGATGACAGAGTTCTGGAACCTTGTTTTCACACAATTTGACAAAGATGAGAATGGTGTATATCATCCTCTGGCAAACCCCAACATTGATACAGGTATGGGACTTGAAAGAATGGCGACCATCATGCAAGGAGTAGACTCCATTTTTGAGATTGATATTCTGAAGAACATCCTTGCAAGAGTTTCGGAAGTCACGGGCAGAATTTACGGAGAGAGCAAGGAAGCGGATGTTTCCATGAGAATCATCGCAGATCATAGCAAGAGTATCGCATTTCTCATCGGTGATGGAGTGCTTCCTTCTAATGAAGGAAGAGGATATGTGCTAAGAAGGCTGCTTAGAAGAGCCGCTCGACACGGACGGGTTCTAGGCCATGAGAAGCAGTTCCTCAATCGAATCGTAGATGCTGTGATGGCAAGTTATGGAGAAGCTTATCCTGATTTGCTGGAAAGACGCGAATACATTGAAAAAATCGTGGACTTGGAAGAAAAGAAGTTCCATGAGACACTTGATGCTGGAATGGAGCTTCTGATCTCTTTCTTGAAGGAAATGGAAGGCGATGTGTTTAGTGGAGAGCATGCATTCAAGCTATATGATACCTATGGATTCCCATTGGAACTCACAGAAGAAATTCTGGATGAGAAAGGAATCAAACTTGATAAAGAAGCGTTCAAAAAGGAAATGCAAAGCCAGAGACAGCGTGCGCGAGCAGCGCGTGGAGAAAGCTCTTACATGGGGTCTGAAAATACAGGAGTGGATGTGCTGCAGGAAGAAGTAGTGACAGTTTTCACCGGATATGGCAGCCTAACTGAAGAGGCAGAGATTCTACGCGTGTATGATGATGAGGCTTTAAAAGAAACTCTTGAAGAAGGTCAGGAAGGATATGTAGTATCTGACAGAACGCCATTTTATGCTGAAATGGGTGGACAGGTTGGCGATGTAGGCATGATCTCTTCTGATGTGTTTGAAGCTGAGGTGCTGGATACCAGAAAGAGCAAAAATGGGAATACTGTGCATAAAGTACTGGTGAAAAAAGGAACACTTTCACCTGGGACAGCCCTTTTTACGGTAGAAGCAAATGTTAGAAAGAGTATAGAAAGAAACCATACAGCGACACATCTGCTGCATAAAGCTCTGAAGATGGTGCTTGGAAATCATGTGAATCAGGCTGGTTCCATCGTGCTTCCAGACAAGCTCAGATTTGACTTCAATCATTTCCAGCCCATGACGAAAGATGAGCTGAAAAAAGTGGAAGACATTGTAAACAGTGAAGTGCTTATGGCAACTCCGGTGATCACTGAAGTCATGTCCATGAGCGAAGCTAAGTCATCAGGAGCTATGGCTCTTTTTGATGAAAAATATGGTGAAGAGGTTCGAGTGCTTTCCGTGGGTGAATTCTCAAAAGAACTTTGTGGTGGTACCCATGTGAAGAACTCGGGAGAAATTGGCCTCTTCAGAATCACCTCGGAAGCAGGCATTGCTTCTGGCGTAAGAAGAATTGAAGCGGTTACAGGATTCAATGCCATCAGGCTGATGAACGAGAGAGAAAGAATGCTCGATGAAGTCCAGGAACTGGTGAAAGCAACGAAGAATGATATTGTGCAGAAAGTGGCACAGCATCTTCAGGAAGCGAAAACTCTTCAGAAGGAGCTGGATGAAATGCGTAAAGCACAGTCACTCTCATTTGTGGATGATCTTCTGGCTCAAAAAGAGGTTCTCGAGGGAATTAATGTTGTCCGTGGAGAAGTATTCCAGGTGGAAGCTTCGGAACTTCGTGAAATTACGGAAAAGGTTCTGGACAAACTTCAGTCCGGCGTTGTTGTCTTAGGGACCAAAGGAGAGGGAAAAGTAAGCTTCTCTGTGATGATTTCTAAGGACTTGGTCAAGAAAGGCCTTCATGCTGGGAAACTCATTAAAGACGTTGCAGCCATTGCTGGCGGTGGCGGAGGTGGAAGACCCGATATGGCACAAGCTGGCGGGAAAAACCCAGAAAAGCTGGAAGAAGCTTTAAGAAAAGTTTCTGAACTGCTTCAATCCATGGTTTAATTTCTAAGTTGTCTATACAATTTCAAAAGAATCCCTTATAATGTAGATAGTGACGTACTATTTTTAAGGGGGGTGAAGCTGCATTTGCAGCAGTATTATGAACAATAAAGATCACACCATGCAATTTGACTTTGAGAAAGACAAGAAAGATCTTACCAAAGCGATTCTTGAAGAAGTGTACAATGCACTGAACGAAAAGGGATACAATCCAGTGAATCAGCTGGTGGGATACATCATCTCGGGTGATCCAACCTATATCACCAACTATAATGGTGCGAGAGCTCTTGTCAGGAAGCTCGAGCGGGATGAAATCCTCGAAGAGGTTCTAAAGTCCTATTTGAACATTAAATAGTAGGGGGGATACCTGAGAATGGTATCCCTATTGCTTTTATGCGCAAGTTGTGTAAGAATGGTACGATAAAACCTAAAGGTTTTTTAAAGAAAGTTTGATACAATAATATTGTGTCACAAATGAAAGGATTTAAATGAATTGATGAGGTATATAGGACTGGATGTGGGCGATAGGACCATTGGGGTCGCAGTGAGCGATCCACTCAACTATACAGCTCAGGGCATAACTACGGTAAGAAGAAAGTCACTCGAGAAGGATTTGGAAAATCTTCACGAGATCTTTGATTCTTATGAAATTCAGGAAATCATTGTAGGGTTACCAAAGAATATGAACGGGACCATTGGACCACAGGCAGAAAAAGCCATGGCGTTCGGTGCAGTTCTGGAAAAAGAATTTGGCCTTACGGTGGTGTTCTGGGACGAGCGGTTGACCACCATGGCTGCAACAAGAGCCATGCTCGAAGCGGATATGTCCAGAAAGAAGAGAAAAGGGCTGGTCGATAAAATCGCAGCCACTTATATACTTCAAGGTTATTTAGATAAATTAAGCAGCACAAAATAAACAAAGAGGTGAAAATTATGGAAGATATGACAGACTTAATTGTACTGACTGATGATGAAGGAAATGAAGTCGAGGTTGAGGTAGTAACAAGACTTGAAATTGAAGATGTAGAGTATTTCATTGTATCTCCAGTAGAAAGTGATGAGGAGGAGCCTGTATTCACTGCACTGAAAGTCGTATATGACGAAGAAGGCAATGAGTTCTTTGAGACAGTTGATGATGACGTTGAAATCGCAATGATTGAAGAAGCGTACAGCGTTATTTTCGACGAAGACGGGCTGAACTGATATGACTCCAACATGTACCAGTGAGGATATTCAAAGAATTATAAACAAGCTCAAAAAGAGCGGTTACAAGCTGACCCCGCAAAGGCAGGCAATTGTCGATACAATTCTTGACAGTGTGGGAATGCATTTAACAGTGGAAGAGATCTTTGACATCGTAAAAAAGAAAAGGCCGGAAATTGGGCTAGCAACTGTCTACAGAACCATAGTGCTCATGCACGAGGAGAATCTTGTCACAAGATTGGACTTAAAAGATGGAACTGCGAGATACGAGCTGACAAGAGAGGATGAGCATCATACGCATCATCATCTGGTGTGCATCAAGTGCAGCCAAGTTCTGGAGTTTATGGACGACCTCCTGGATCCCATCGAGGAAGAAATTGGTAAGAAGTACAATTTCAAAGTTCTCGATCATAGCTTAAAATTTTACGGTATTTGTAATGAGTGCGCTAAAGAGGAAACCTTTAAGG
>RCMY010005388.1_pt1 | contig 13022 bp, 10 predicted proteins | sample 2041341 | NCBI WGS metagenome assembly RCMY01 (sample SAMN09708234, study PRJNA481090) | Marine sediment metagenome, whole genome shotgun sequencing project. | reverse complement strand
GAGCTTGGGAGTGTCCAAACTGCCAACAAAATAACAATAGAGACATCAACGCCAGTATCAACATCCTTAATGAAGGATTAAGGCTGGTAGAACCATCAAAAACCGTCGGTGCGACGGAGTTAGCTTAGTTGATTTGCCTAACCGCTGATATAGAATATCGTATCAAGTAGGGGTATTACCTAAGAAACCACCACCTCTTTAGGTGGTGGGTAGTTCATAAGCATCTATGTAGGGCATGCTGTATATTTACAAGTCGCTTCTTTGATAAAATCTCTTACAATTAATGATAAGTAATAAGGCAAGTAATCGGTTAACTTATAGAGGTTACTCTCAATAAATATTAGAGTGACTCGTCTAACAGACGACTGACTAAAAAACATATCAATAAAAACAAACCACTAGAAGAATGGATAGGCTATGCAGCGAAAAGCAATTGTAATTGGCGCCACAGGCTTAGTAGGACAGCACCTCGTTAAGCAATTGAGTGAGATATATGACACTCTAATCGTTATTGCTAGACGACCGCTGCGCTATATTAATGCCAGCATTCACTTCTACCAAGTCAGTGATTTCGATAATTTGACTGATATATGCACTAGTGTTGGCGCTGATCATAATACCGATGCCTTTAGCTGCTTGGGTACTACTAGAAAGTTGGCGGGTAGCGATGAGACTTTTCGCAAGGTAGATCACGATTATAATGTAAATTTCGCGACTTTATGCCGAGAGAAGGGCGTTGAGAATTTCTTTTTATTATCCGCTATGAATAATGATATCAACAGTCGCTTTTTATATAACCGAGTAAAAGCTGAGACTGAGCAATCCATTATGGATTTAGGCTTCAAGCAGCTATATATTTTTCGCCCCTCATTACTATTAGGAAAACATAAAGGTCGGACGCTTGAAAATATGAGCCAAAATGTTTTTAAAGTGCTATCGCCGTTGGTTCCAGAATCCTTATCTATTCATCCTATTAGTGCTAAGCGTGTGGCTAGTGCCATGACTATGAGCGCTAATGACCTATATGAGCGCCGTAAATTTAAAGCAGATACTGTGCATAACGCCATTAGTATTATCGAAAATAAACAGATGCTTGCGATGACGCGAGTAAAACACTAGTATTAAAGAACAGGCTAGTAGGGGTAAGCAAAAAATCGTAGATAGCCTAAGTAAATGCTATAAGTAAAAAGGCTTAATATAACCAACTAATAAATAAGGAGCATGACTATGCCGGACATCAATACCATGACCAAAGAAGACTTTGTGACCTGCGATTTGCTAGATGCCAATCCTGAGTCGCAAGTGTGTCTGCCCAATATCGAAGGCAAGTCGTTCTACAGCTTTGGCGGCAAAGATAAGTTCTGCGGTGAGATTGTGACGGTTAAATGCTTTGAAGATAACAGCCGCGCAAAAGGCCTATTAAACAGCGATGGCAAAGACGCTAACGGCGATGGTAAAGTTTTAGTGGTCGATGGTGGCGGCTCAATGCGTTGTGCGCTACTAGGCGATATGATTGCTCAAGCCGCTATTGATAATGGCTGGGCAGGCGTAGTGGTCTATGGCTGCGTCCGTGATGTCGACGATATGGCTCAGATGGATATAGGCGTGATGGCATTAGGCTGTATTCCCCGTAAATCAACCCGTCGCGATGAAGGTCAAACGGATATTGAAATCAGCTTCGGTGATATGACCTTGAACTCTGGTATGTTCATTTATGCTGACAATAACGGCATGATCGCTAGCGAAAAACCACTACTGTAATACTTAGCTTCTCAAATATTTGAAGAAGCTCTGTAACCAGCTAAGCATTAACTAGAGTAGCTGTAAATATAGACTCTACCCATTAGTGCTTAGCTTTCAATTTTATGTAGAGACACTTCTAAAAAACTAACTGACAAACCGTTACGGCATAACTTTTGGTCAATGCCCAAAATATTCGTATAATAACCCTTCACCTTTCAACCTCGATACTATTCTATATGCCTATCACTGCTTTGACTGATGCCTTTTATCCTATCAATGAGCGCCTATTCCCTATAAAAGCTAGTCAAAGACGTTGGCTTGCTCCCGTGCATGGCGCGGTTAGTAGCTTATGGTTAGCCAGCTTAGTTAATACCGAGTTATCGGATTTAGCTAATCGACTTAAAATCATGGATCAAAATCAGCTGAACCAGATAGAGACTGAGTTAGCGTTTTGCGGAGTTGATGCCTATGTGTTTCCTGATTGGGAAACCTTAACTTATGATGAGCTATCGCCGCATCAAGATATCGTCAGCGAACGTATTAATTTACTCACAGATATGCCGACAGCGGGTGTACTGCTGATTTCTGTACAGACCCTGATGCAAAGAGTTGCGCCGCCCAGTTGGCTCATTGGTCAGCATTTTGACTTGAGCGTTGGCGATAGGTTTGATATTAATACCCAGCGCGGACTATTAGCAAAGGCAGGATACCGAGCGGCCGAAAACGTCTTTGAACCAGGGGAGTTTGCGGTACGCGGTAGTATTATCGATATTTTTGCGATGGGTCAGCCTTTTCCGCTACGCTTAGACTTGTTTGACGATGAGATTGACACTATTCGTTTCTTTCATCCACAAACTCAGCGTACCCTCACCGAGGATGATCTGCGGGCAATGATGTCAGGTAATGATAGTAGCATGGGTGCCGAATCACTATCGCTATTACATAAGCTCCCTGATATCTCTAAGCCCATTCAAGAGTTTCAAATATTACCCGCCAAAGAATTCCCGTTAGATGAAGGCCGCGAAACTTTCCGAACTAACTTTGCCACTATGTTTCCTAATGCTAGCAGTCGTAAATTTGAGCTGCATAAAGACGTGATGGCAGGGATTGCTAGTAGCGGTCTAGAGTATTATCAACCGCTATTTTTTGATCTAAAAGACTGGCAACAAGAAAGCAGCTTATTCAATTATTTGCCTAGTGAGGCGTTATTTATTACCGATGAGCTAATTGGCGAGCGTCAAGTCGATTACTGGTCACAAATTCAGCGCCGTTATGAGGAGCGCCGACATGATATAGATAAGCCAGTATTAGCCCCTGACTTGCTTTACATGCCTGCTAATAGCTTTAATGAGCAGCTTAATCAGTATTCAAGAGTTATTGTCAGTGCTCGAACCGAATTAGCTAGCAGTCACAATGTCGAAGAAGCTAATCAGGGTGCAGCAGAAATCAATAAGATGCAGGGTCTAGTAACGCTCAGCGCTCAAGAGCCACCGCAGTTATCTGTCAATCATCAAAAATCGGAGCCCTTAGCGGATCTGTTAGCATTTTTAGAGCTACAGCGCCAAACAGCGACGCCAGTATTGATAGTCGCGGAAACTGCCGGTCGCCGTGAAATCCTTATCGAGTTATTCAAAGGCAAAATTGATATTAAGGCTTATGGTAGCTTTAAAGACTTTTTAGCTATCGACCATAGCAACATCAATAAGCATAAGAACTTGCCTCATGTTGGCTTGACCGTAGCGCCTATTGAGCGCGGCGTTTATGTGCCTGAGCGCTTAGTCGTTATTAGTGAAACGCAATTATTTGGTCGGCAAGTATTGCAAACGCGTCGCCGCCGTCAGAGTGGAGTCTCAGAAGAGTTCTTAGTTAAAAGTGTCACTGAGCTGACTCAAGGTAGTCCCGTTGTCCATATCGAACATGGTATAGGGCGCTACAACGGCTTAATTATTTTAGATGTAGGCGATGGCGAGCAAGAGTTTATTCATCTTAAGTACGCTGACGATGCCAGTATTTATGTGCCTGTTGCCAACTTGCAAATGATCAGTCGCTACAGTGGTGGCGATCCAGCACTAGCGCCTTTGCATAAGATTGGTAGCGGTAAATGGGATAAAGCCAAACAAAAAGCCTTGCAGCAAATTCATGACGTTGCCGCTGAGCTATTGAATATGCAAGCCAGACGAGAAGCAAAAGTCGGGATTCATTTCAAGATTGAATACTCACAATATGAGCTGTTTGCTAGCCAGTTCGCTTTTGAAGAGACTCCCGATCAGGCCAATGCTATTTATGCGGTGATGGAAGACATGAAGCAGAATCAGCCGATGGATAGACTGATCTGTGGCGATGTCGGTTTTGGTAAAACGGAAGTCGCTATGCGCGCTGCTTTTATAGCGGTAAGCGCCGGTTACCAAGTGGCAGTATTAGTGCCAACTACTTTGCTCGCGGGTCAGCATGAAGATAACTTCCGTGACCGCTTTGCCGATTGGCCAGTGCGTATAGAGACCTTATCGCGCTTTGGCGGTAAAAAGCACCAAGAGACAGTACTAGCAGACTTGGCAGCAGGGAAAGTAGACATTGTTATTGGTACTCATAAATTACTCCAAAAAGATGTGAAGTTTTCTAATCTGGGACTAATGGTAGTCGATGAGGAACACCGTTTTGGTGTACGGCACAAAGAGCGTATTAAAGCCATTCAGACCGATGTTGATAGCTTATCAATGACGGCTACCCCAATTCCGCGTACTCTCAATATGGCCTTATCTGGTATGCGCGATATGTCTATTATCGCCACCCCACCAGCACGTCGTCTAGCGATTAAAACTTTTGTTATGCAAAAGACTGACGCGTTAATGAAGGAGGCCATCTTGCGTGAGTTATTACGCGGTGGGCAAGTGTATGTACTGCACAATGATGTGGCTAGTATTGAACGCATGGCAGAAACTGTGCGTGAACTAGTACCTGAAGCCAGAGTAGGGGTGGCTCATGGACAGATGCAAGAGCGTCAACTTGAGCAAGTTATGCAGCAGTTCTATCACAAGAAGTTCAATGTACTCATTTGCTCGACCATTATTGAGACGGGCATCGATGTGCCTAATGCCAATACTATTATCATTGAGCGCGCTGATAAGTTCGGCTTAGCGCAACTGCATCAGCTGCGTGGCCGCGTTGGTCGTAGCCATCATCAAGCCTATTGCTATCTATTAGTGCCCTCTTTAAAAGGTCTGAAAGGTGATGCTAAGCGTCGACTACATGCGATTGAGCGCGCTAATACTTTAGGCGCAGGCTTTATGCTGGCTAGTGAGGATTTGGAGATTCGCGGTGCTGGTGAGATATTAGGTAAACAGCAAAGTGGCAATATGCAGGCGATTGGTTTTAGTCTATATATGGACATGCTAGAGCGTGCTACTAAAGCTATCAAAGCGGGTAAAGAGCCCGATCTAAATACGCCATTGTCGCTCACTAGTGAGATTAACCTACATAGCTCAGCGCTGATTCCAGAAGAATATGTGCATGACGTGCATCAACGCTTACTGTTCTATAAGCGCATTGGTAATGCAGATGACAAAGAGATGCTCACTGACATTCGTACTGAGATGATTGATCGCTTTGGCACTTTACCGGATCAAACTAAGCAGTTGTTTGCCGTGCATAATTTGCGCTTACAAGCTGAACCACTGATGATTAATAAAATTGATGCCAATAGTAATAGTGTCAGTTTAGAGTTCGCCCCTGATACGCCAGTGGATGCCTTAGCTATTATCAAACTGATTCAATCTGATAGTAAGCGTTATCGCATGAATGGCGCCTCAGGCATACGCTATAATGACCCTGATAAACTTGAGAATGCGCAACAGCGAGTGACGGTTATTCAAGAGTTATTACAATACTTTGATAAGCATAGAGTAGCCGAGCCAGCTTAAGAATGTCGGTAGCGGATTAAAAGCAATTGATTACACGTCTGCACCGATAACTGATAAAATAGAGCCATTATATTTCCGCCCTATTATCCTATTCTAAAATTAGAGAAAGAGTCATTATGTTTCAATTACATCCTAAGCTTGCCGCTGACAGTTTTTTGGTAGGGGATTTTCCGTTATCAACGTGTCGCTTAATTAACGACTGCCAATTTCCTTGGCTGATTCTAGTACCACGTGTCACTGGTATCAAAGAGTTATATGAGCTGTCAGAGGCCGATCAAACTCAGTTTTTACGTGAGTCGAGCTGGTTATCGAGCCAATTGGCCAAGACTTTTCAAGCTGAAAAAATGAATGTGGCAGCACTAGGTAATCAGGTGCCACAGTTGCATTTTCATCATATAGTTCGCTATCAGAACGATATTAAGTGGCCGGATCCAGTGTGGGGCACGCCAGCTATGCCTTATACTCAAGAGGTATTATCGCAAATGCAGCAACCGTTGATGATGGCGTTACGGGGTCACCATCAAATGCCTTTTGATTGGCAAATGTAATTTATATAATGTTCAATACGGCCTAATAAAGTCATACTCTAATACTAAAACCAGATTTCAAACTATCTGGTTTTTTTCTTTTTAGCTGATGGATAATAAAATAAATTACAATATAATGTATTTTTATAAGGGTATAAATGACAGGTGGTATGTTTTTGGTTACCATTGGCTTAGGTTCTATGGCTTCATAATATTATAATGGGTAAGCTCAACGGTTACATGCTACTTAATATGGTCTAAGAGCTTATCGTCATGTTCATAATCCTTACTTTTAACAATTACTTTTCACTATTTTTTAATAGAGCGAATAAAAAGCATGTCACTTTTAGAGACGTTAAAACCAAAATTTTCATTTAAAACAGGTGAAGGTTTTAATTTTAATTATCCTGAAGTTTATGTTTTGATACTTAGCGTTGCTCTTATTGCTTTATATTTTGAATTCAGTCCTACTTCGATGGCGCTTTTTGTTATTGTCTCTCTACCTGGTTTGATGATTCTTATCTATAACTATCGACGTCCAGCAAATTTTTGGACTTCAAACGCGGTGGTTATTTTATTATCAACCGTTATTGGTGTTATGCAATTTTGTGCCGTGATAGCACTGAGTTTGGCTCTTCTGATAGCCGTGCGTATTATTATTAGTGCTGCAGAAAACAGAGTTAAGCTTTTGGCTTCTTCAATTATCACTATGATCGTTTTCTGTTATGTCAGTATTACACTAAGCGGCTCTAGATTAGATTGCGCCCAAAGTTTTTTACCGCCAACTATACTTTTTGCTAGTCTTTTAGTGGTACTAGCCCAGTTTTGGGTTATCTATCAAAAATATACGAGCTATAGCTTAGTGGTGGATCAGTCTAAGGAGCGACTCAGCACTATGGTGTCAGTAATAAGTAAGCTGACGCGTTTTGTGCCACCGCAGATATGGCAACCTATTGTAAAATCAGATAGTAGAGTTCAAGTAGCGAATAAACGTGCCAAATTGTCTATTATGTTTTCAGATATTGTCGGTTTTACCGAACTGTCAGACAATTTGAGTGCCGATAATCTGGCAGATATTTTGAATACTTATATGGAAGTCATGACCAACATCGCGAATAAGCATGGTGCGGTATTAGATAAATTCATTGGCGATGGCATGGTCTGCTTCTTTGGTGAACCTAAAAGTAGTGGAGTGCGGCAGGATGCGCTAAATTGTGTCGCTATGGCGGTAGATATGCGCCGCGAGATGCGTACCTTGCGGATGAAGTGGCGACTAATGGGCTTTAAAGGTCTTTATGTGCGCATTGGTATTACCACTGGCTACTGTCATGTAGGCAACTTTGGTAGTAATAATCGCCTCAGCTATACTATCATTGGCAAGGAGGCTAATCGTGCAGCGCGTCTTGAACAAGCGGCAGGAAAGGATGAGATTCTAATAAGCCAAGCTACCTACGATTATATTTGTCATGATTATGACTGCAAATATGCTGATAGCTATAAATTAAAGGGCTTTGATCATGATATTGTTGCTTGGAAAGTAATTGATCCTGATGCTAATAAGCATGAGTCGTCAAAGTGGGTCGATCATACTTTACCTGGATTCAATCTGCATCTTAATTTTAAAGATATGAAAAATTATGATTATCAAGAGATTAGAAATCGTTTAAACTTTGCTTTAGAGCGTATCGAAAAAGAAGAGAGCAATTCAATATCTGATCTTAAAAAGTAACAGGGATGCACTTAACAAAAAAATAGCTAACCTAGATAGGTTAGCTATTTTTTATTGGCAATAACTACTTGCTACTGTAGATATTACTAATGAGTTTCTTTATCTCGTTGCTGTAGCTTTTAATGGTTTTCTTTGGCATGATTAAGAGTGTATTTTGGAATTTCGATAGTTAAATCATCCTCTTCAATCATCACCTGACAAGACAGACGTGAGTCAGGCTCCAGTCCCCAAGCACGGTCTAATAAGTCAGCTTCGATATCGTCCATCTCATCTAGACCATTAAAGCCTTTACGTACTACTACATGACAGGTGGTACATGCTTTTGACATCTCGCAAGCATGTTCGATCTTGATACCTTTTTCAAGTAAGGCTTTACACAAGTTACTGCCAGTTTCAAGCTCAACTTCAATGCCTTCTGGGCATATTTCAAAATGGGGTAGTACGGTAATCTTTGGCATAAATAATCGTTCCACTATTTATTAATTAGAATAATTTGAAATAATAAGAATTAAAAATCTCAACTTTAACTTTGCAAGTCATAAATTCGGTAAGCTAACAGATCTATAGGCTACCAGTCTTTGGCACTAGTGCCAGCCATGCTGGTTTTGACGCTCTGATTCATAATAATAGCGGCAAAGGCATCACTAAATGGCTTAAGCTTAGCTTGCTGCGCCTCGATATCGGCTAAATTGTCACTAGTTAAAGCCAATTGTAAAGCTTGCATTTGCGTAGTCAAAGCTTGCTTAGCATCCTCAGCCAACAAGTTTTCAAAGTCAATAATAGCTGACTGTAGGGCTAATAGCTCTCGCTCAGCTTCCACTTTAGTTTCTATTAAAGAGCGGGCATTTTTATCTTCTTCAGCATGCTTAAAGCCCGCCATTAATAATTGCTCCTTTTGCTCATCAGATAAACCATAAGCCGGAGTGATCTCAATTTGGCTCTCTGTACCCGTACTAGTTTCTTGTGCGCTTACTGTTAGTTGGCCATTAGCATCTATGCTAAAAGTAACCTCAATACGGGCAAAACCAGCTTTCATTGGCGGAATACCAAAGAGCTCAAAGCGGCCTAACGAGCGACAATTATCAACGGTTTCGCGTTCGCCTTGCACTACATGAATGACCAATCCGGTTTGTCCGTCTTGATAAGTAGTAAAGACTTGACGCTTCTTAACAGGAATAGGGGTATTGCGTGGAATTAGCACTTCAACTAAGCCGCCCATGGTTTCAAGACCAAGCGATAAGGGCGTAACATCAAGAAGTAGTAGACTATTATCGCTACTGCCATTCACTAATTGGTGTGCTGTTTGTGCCGCACCTAAAGCGACTACTTCGTCAGGATTAAGGCGACAAAGAGGCTCTTTACCAAAAAATTCAGCAACGGTTTTTTGGATAACCGGCATGCGGGTAGAGCCGCCTACTAAGATCACTTCATCAAGATCTTCAATAGATAATTTAGCATCGCGTAGCACTTGTTCACAAACGCTTAGAGTGCGGCGGCTGACAGGATGTGCAATCGTCAGCAAATCCTCACGACGCAATGACCCTTGAAAAGACTGCTGGTTAATGACTAAGTCGATAGTTACTTGTTCGTCTTCGGTTAGTGCTTGCTTATAAGCTTTGGCTTGCTGAGCTAAGATGGACTTATCATGAGAACTAACATCAGCAGGGTCTATGCCCAACTGTTTGATCAGCCAATTAGTCAATAAGCGGTCGATATCATCACCACCTAGCGCACTATTGCCACCGGTTGCTAGTACTTCAAAAACGCCATCGGTTAATTTTAGAATAGAGACATCAAAAGTACCGCCGCCCAAATCATAAATCAGATAATAGCTTTCGGCATCATTCTCATTGGGTTTATCGAGACCATAAGCTACTGCTGCAGCCGTTGGCTCATTTAGAAGTCTTAGGACATTGATACCTGCAGCCTGCGCTGCATCTTTTGTGGCTTGGCGCTGAGCTTCATCGAAATAAGCAGGAACCGTTATTACTGCGCCTTGGATACTATCAGCAGGCAAGGCGCTTTGTGCACGCTCATTGAGGGCGGCCAAGATACGAGCAGAGACTTCAACTGGAGAAACCTCACCTTGTGCCGTTACGAATGCTGGCATATCTTCTTTGCGGCCGCTTAGCTCATAAGGATGTGAGAACTTAATATCAGCCTGACTTCGACCCATAAAGCGCTTCGCTGAAATAATAGTGTTCTTGGGATCATTAGGCAGATGAGCTAAGGCTTTATCACCCACTAAAGGGCTACCCGTAGAGGGATAGTAAACGACAGAAGGGAGTAAAGTATCGGTCTGGTCTTTTGCCGGTAGCACTTGCGCTTTACCTGAACGTACTACCGCAGCCAATGAGCGTGTAGTACCTAAATCAATCCCAAGGCCAAAACGGTGTTGATGGGGCTGGGCACTTTGGTTAGGTTCAGCAATTTGCAATAAAGACATAAGACAACTCAAAATAAAATGAAAGACGATTTTGACGATAGCCAATTATACGGTATTAGTGAGACTATTTTAACTGTGGGGTTTTTAATAAAAAAACAAGCTCATAACAATCAATATCAACTTGGCTCTCTATAAGAAACCTATAGACATTGGACATAAGCTTATAGATCTACAGCTATTAAACATATAGATCATCATCATCAGCTTGGACAGCGTTAGCTAGTTCATCCAAAGCAATAGTGATGTCAGCGTTTAGCTTGACTAGGAACTTAAGTTTTTGTGTAGCATCAATAGATGTTTGCCAGTCTTGTTGTTGGTAAGCTTGCTCAAAACGTGTTGACTGCTCATTCAAGCGTTCAGTAATCTGCGGATGCAATCGTTGCAATGCCGAACCATCTTTATCTTCAATAGCTTCTTCTAGGTCGATACGCAATTGCATGGCATCATCCAAAAACTCTAAATCGGCAATCGATTGCTCTAAGGTCTCTGCTTGTCCAGCCATATCAAGCATATAAGCGGCTCGGCTATCAGCATTACTCAGTGTTTGATAAGCTTGATTGATAACAGCGGAAGCTTGCTCAGACTGTTGCTGTAAGTTTTGATTACTAGCATTCATATCAGCAGCGTCAATCTTAGCAAGATTATCAGGATGGTAACGTTTTTGTAGGGTACGAAGACGATGATCTAAAGTCTCTTGTGATAGCTCAAACTGTAAAGGTTGCTCGAATAACACAAAAAAATTATCAAACTTAGCCTCTGACTGAGCATTATCGACGGAAGTCATATCCTATACCTTACTTTGGGTAACACTGATTTATTTTTATAATTAATGATTTATTATCTATTTTTAGTCTATTTAACGATAGACTATTTTAAATCGTAAATGATTCACCGCAGCCACATTCACCTTTTTGATTAGGATTAGTGAACTTAAAGCCTTCGTTCAAGCCTTCTTTTTCATAATCCATCAATAAGCCGTCAAGATATACCAAGCTTTTAGGATCAATAAAGATACTAACACCGCGACTATCATAGCGGGTATCATTTTCGTCAGGAGTATCTACAAATTCTAAAACGTAGGCTAAACCTGAACAACCGGCAGTACGAATACCTACGCGGATGCCTTCGCCAGCACCTCGGCTATCCAAAAAGTCTCGAACATGCTGAGCAGCGCGTTCTGTCATTTCAATCATGCCAACTCCTATAGAGTGTTTACAGATTATATTATGTTTACTAAGTTAAAAAGCATTCTATAAAATAAAGGTGACTCATAAAACAAAGGCAACAATGGCATAAGCTTTATTGTCACCTCTGTAGTATTAGAAAACAGCTTTCAAATACTAGTTTTATAAAGTTGATAACGTCTCGGACAAAAGCTTAGTGAGCCGCTTCTTCTTGGACGTCACTTGCACCGTGTTTGCCTTTATAATCGCTGATAGCCGCTTTGATAGCGTCTTCTGCTAATACTGAGCAATGCACTTTTACCGGTGGTAACGCTAACTCTTGCGCGATATCATTATTTTTAATCTCGCCAGCCTGATCTAAACTTTTGCCTTTCAACCACTCAGTTACAAGCGAGCTTGAGGCAATAGCAGAACCGCAGCCGTAAGTCTTAAAACGAGCATCTTCAATGATACCGTCATCACCAACTTGGATTTGCAGACGCATAACGTCACCACAAGCTGGAGCACCGACCATACCGGTACCAACATTTTGGGCATTTTTATCAAGATTGCCGACATTGCGTGGATTTTCGTAATGATCAATAACTTGGTCACTATAGGCCATGGGGTTTTCTCCTGGTTAGGTGATGAGTAATGAATTAATTGTGTTCAGTAAAACTAATTCAGGGACTCATCTATAATTGGGGTCAAACTTACAATAATTTATAAATGGTTATTCGTTTATTCTAGTTAAATCTCAGTTCAATATTAGTGCTCTGCCCATTCTACTGAGTCAAGATCAACACCGTCTTGGAACATATCCCAAAGAGGGGATAGGGCACGTAGCTTATCGACGGCTTCATGCATCTGTTTAATGACAGTATCGATATCTTCTTCTGTAGTATAGCGTCCAAAGCTAAAACGAATAGAGCTATGAGCTAGCTCATCTGGACGACCAATAGCACGTAATACATAGGAAGGTTCTAGTGTTGCTGAAGTACAAGCAGAGCCTGATGATACGGCTAAGTCTTTCAGCGACATCATCAATGATTCACCTTCAACGAAGTTAAAGCTGATATTAACAATGTTAGGTACGCTATGCTCAAGATCGCCATTCAAATAGATCTCTTCAATATCTTGCAAGCCATCCCATAACTTTTGACGTAGTTTGGCAGCATGAGCGCGATCTTCTTCGCGTTTTTCTTCAGCTAAGCTAAAGGCAGCTCCTAAACCAACAATCTGGTGAGTGGGTAAAGTACCTGAACGCATACCGCGCTCGTGTCCACCACCATGTTGCTCAGCTTTTAAACGAATACGAGGCTTACGACGCACAAATAAAGCGCCAATACCTTTAGGGCCGTAAGCTTTATGACCTGAAAAACTCATTAAGTCAAATTTAGCCGTTTCAGCATCAATTTTCACTTTGCCAATCGCTTGCGCAGCATCTACGTGGAAAATAACGCCAGCAGCACGGGTGATTTCACCGATAGCTTCAAT
>RCMY010007736.1_pt1 | contig 13023 bp, 9 predicted proteins | sample 2041341 | NCBI WGS metagenome assembly RCMY01 (sample SAMN09708234, study PRJNA481090) | Marine sediment metagenome, whole genome shotgun sequencing project. | reverse complement strand
TAGGATGTCTAAGGCGGATGTCCATTTCAAATGCGAAAACTTTCAAAAAGGAGGAGCCTATAAAATAAGAGGGGCTACGAACGCCGTCTTGCAATTGACGGATGCCCAAAAGGATAAGGGAGTAGTCACCCATTCCTCCGGAAATTTCGCCCAAGCCCTTTCCCTTGCCGCAAAAAATATCGGTACCGACGCTTTTATCGTAATGCCCTCGACCGCCCCACAGGTAAAAAAGGATGCCGTAGCGGAATACGGAGGGAAAATCATTGAATGTGAGCCTACGCTTGCCGCAAGGGAAGCCGCTGCCCAAAAAATCGAACGGGAAACCGGGGCGACTTTTATTCATCCCTCCAACGATGAAGATGTAATAATAGGTCAGGGTACCGCAGGATTGGAATTGCTTGAAGAACTTCCAGATTTGAACTTTATCGTCGTCCCCGTAGGTGGAGGAGGCCTTATTGCCGGAACAAGCTTGGCCGCCCATTATTTCGGAATCGATTGCAAGGTCATTGGTGGCGAACCTTTCGAAGTCGACGACGCCTATCGCTCCCTTAAAAGTGGTAGAATAGAATCGAACGAAACAGCGAATACCATCGCAGATGGACTCAAAACACAACTCGGCGATAAAAGTTTCCCTATTATTCATCGGTATGTAGATAGTATCATCAGGGTTACGGAAGCCGAAATCGTTAGGGCCATGCGGCTGATGTGGGAACGTATGAAAATTGTGGTAGAACCTTCAAGTGCGGTGGCCTTGGCCGCCGTTTTGTCCGATAAAAATCGTTTCGCCGGAAAGAAAGTAGGGATTATTATTTCTGGGGGGAATGTCGATTTGACGAAGCTCCCTTTTAGACGGTAACAGCAGGCAGTCAAAAATTCAACCCTTGGACGAAGTTTGCCGAGCGCCGTCGAAGTGCTCAGGGCAGGGGTTCAATAGTGCCGTTAGTGCGTTCAAGATTCAATGTGACCTATTGGGCTTCACTGCTTTTTATCGTAAACCTTGAACAGGTACCAAGTAACGATTGAACCTTGAACTAAAACCAGCGGATACATGAAAATAGATTTTATGTAATCCGGTAAATAATGTATTTTTAAACAAAATCAGAATCGCTATGGGAACCAGAAGAAATTTTCTAGAAAAAATCACTATTTCAACAGTCGGCCTATCCCTTTTACATTATCCTACCAACCTTATTGCTGCTTCGGACAAACCCTATCAAGGCCCAATGCTAAAGGTCGCCCTGATGGGCCTGGGCAGCTACGCAGGGCGGGTCGCGAAAGCCATGGAAGATTGCAAGAGGGCCAAAATAACTGGACTCATAAGTGGTACCCCCTCAAAACTTACGGAATGGGGCGCAAAATATGATGTTCCCGAAAAAAACCGCTATAACTACGAGAATTTCGATGCCATCAAGGATAATCCCGACATCGACGCCGTATACGTAATAACCCCAAACGGACTCCATAAAGACCAATCCATTCGAGTGGCTGAAGCGGGCAAGCACGTTATCTGCGAAAAACCAATGGGTGTGAACGCGGAAGAAGGTCAAGCCATGGTCGATGCCTGCAAGGCGGCCAACGTAAAACTATTGATCGGCTATCGTATGCACTATGAACCGAAAACGGTCGCCGTTATCCAAATGCGCAAAGACGGGGAGTTCGGACAACCAAAATTCTTTCAGGGCCAATCGGGTTTTACTATTGGCGACCCCACCCAATGGCGGCTCGATAAAAAACTGGCCGGCGGCGGGGCGATGATGGATATCGGCATCTATTCCATCAACGGCGCGCGGTATATGCTGGGCGAGGAGCCCGTCTGGGTAACGGCTCAGGAAACCAAAACAGATCCCATAAAGTTCAAGGAGGGTATCGACGAAACCATACAGTTTCAAATGGGCTTCCCCAGTGGGGCCGTAGCCAACTGCCTGTCTACCTACAACATGAACAATTTAGATCGCTTTTTTATGACCGGAACCGATGGTTTTGTCGAAATGCAGCCCTCCACAGGTTATGGCCCGATAGAAGGCCGCACCCATAAAGGCCCGTTGAACCAACCTCACGTCACGCACCAAACCTTACAAATGGACGGTATGGCGGCATTGATCTTTGACGGCAAACAGCCCATTGTGCCCGTAGACGGCGAAGAAGGGGTGAAGGATATGAAGGTTATTGATGCGATATTCGAGGCAGTAAAGACCGGGGATAAAGTTGAGATAAAGATTTGATACATGTACTTCTTCAAAAATAAAACTCAGACGTGTAACTTAGATCATCAAGGTTGAAGTTACCTAGGAAGGTTTAATGAATATCAATACTCCATAATCTCAATCTTTCTAAAATCAATGGGATGGCTGTTTGACTGTAGCGAAATATAACCACCTGTTACGGCTGCATCCCCATTTTCCATCAAGGTCTTGGCGGTCTCGTTTTCAGGGTCGTAGGTCGGGTTGGCGTAGCTTAGAATTTCCTCTCCGTTGACGTAGTGGGTAATTTTTCCATCTTTGATATCGATTTCCATCGTCACCCATTGATCGCCATGAAAGGTTTTCTCGATAACGGGTTGAATACAGGTAGTAGCATTCTTTTCGCCGTTGAATTCAAAAAACATACCATTGGCACACGCGGCACCTACAGGTCGGTCGTCGGTTCCATTACCCCCATGAAAGTTGTATTCAAGGCACACCGGAAAGGCCTGATCGAGCTTTTGGGTCTCCGGCGGTTGCCCGTGAAATTGTAGACCGCTGTCACGATAGCCCCATTCCGGCGCGCCCGGCGCGGTCTCGCCTACAAAGCGATACTCCACTTTCAGTCGATAGTCCGATAACTTTTTGTTGTAATACAGTGTGCCGAAACGGTCTTTGAGGTCATCGCCATAACCATCGTATCGGATACTCAGGATTCCGTTCTCTACCCTGGCCGTATTCCCAAAATTTTCCCCTAGCGGATATCCCGTAATCTTCATCGTAAAGCCTTCGAGGTCTTTTCCATTAAAAATCGGGACCCAGTTTTCTTTCTTTGGTTTTTCTGTGGATGCCAGGTGCGCATCCGGCTTATCTCTTTTTTTGTCGCCACAGGATATACATCCAATAACCAATAGAAATACCAGTAGTTTGTTCACGTTTGAGTTCATGAGTTGTTTTTGATAGAATATTCCTAAAAGTAGACATAAATACCGTTGGAAAGCTATTTGGCAATGCGGAACCTTTCTTCTATAAGCAATATTATAAATAGGATATAATCCAATATATTGGAAATATTCCATATATTAGCTGTCTTATTTTTAGGGATGCTATGGATAAAACAATACTTCACATTGATCTTGATACCTTCTATGTTTCCGTAGAACGGCTGATCAATCGTGAATTGCAGAACCGACCTTTGTTGGTGGGCGGTACGGGCGACCGGGGTGTGGTGGCGGCCTGTAGTTACGAGACCCGCGGGTTTGGGGTGCATTCGGGCATGCCCATGAAAATGGCGCGTGAACTTTGTCCCGAAGCCGTGGTTATTCGGGGTAATGCGGGTACGTATAGCAAGCATTCGGATGTCGTCACAGAGATTATCAAGGAACAGGTGCCGCTGTTCGAGAAATCGAGTATCGACGAATTTTACGCCGACCTTACCGGTATGGATCGTTTTTTTGGGGCTTACAAGTATGCTGCCGAAATGCGGCAACGGATTGTCAAGGAGACGGGCCTTCCGATTTCTTTTGGTCTATCCGTAAACAAAGTGGTTTCTAAAGTGGCCACTAACGAAGCAAAGCCCAATAACCATTTAAAGATAGATCAGGGATTCGAAAAGCTTTTTTTAGCCCCCTTATCCATCAAAAAAATACCGATGGTAGGCGACAAGACGTATCAGACCCTTCGTAATCTGGGGCTACGGCAGGTAAAGAACGTGCAAGAGATGCCCGTTGATGTGATGCAACGTGTATTGGGTGCCAACGGAAAGGTAATCTGGAAACGTGCGAACGGCATAGACCATACGCCCGTAATACCATTTTGTGAACGAAAGTCCATTTCAACGGAGCGTACTTTCGATAGGGATACCATCGATGTGGTAAAATTAAAGGGCGTTCTCATTGCCATGACCGAAAATCTGGCCTATCAGTTGCGGCGGGGCGAAAAGCTGACCGCTTGTATCTCGGTCAAGATCCGCTATTCCGATTTCAATACCTATTCCAAACAATTACGGATTCCCTATACCAGTGCCGACCACATCTTGATTCCTAAGATTCTGGATATGTTCAAGACGCTTTACAATCGAAGGTTATTGGTACGCTTGGTCGGTATCCGGTTTAGCCATTTGGTCAGCGGCAATTACCAGATCAACCTGTTCGACGATACCGAAGAAATTCTCAACCTATACCATGCAATGGATACCATTAGAAAACGTTACGGCGATAAAAGCGTGTTGCGAGCCTCCGGTCTTGGAGCAAAAACTATAGGACGAATGCAGAATCCGTTTAACGGGCTGCCACCTGTGGTGTTGGCGCATCGTAGGCAGTAGCAAATGTACCTAAACTGTCACACATATTACAGCATGCGCTACGGCACCTTCTCGGAGCTGGAGCTTCTGCAATTGGCCAAAGAGAACCAGGTGACTCGATTGGCGCTCACCGATATCAACAATACTTCAGCGGGACTCAATTTTGTCCGGAAGTCGGCAGAATATGATATCACCCCCGTTCTGGGCATCGATTTCAGGAACGGGGTCGACCCCTGTTTTGTGGGGATTGCCCAAAACAACGAAGGCTATTTAGAGCTGAACGACTATCTTTCAGAGCATCTGCACCAAGGAAAGTCGTTTTTAAAAAGCGCCCCCGAATTCCAGAATGCCTATATCGTTTATTCTTTTGAAAAAGTAATACAGGAACAGCGAAAATCGTTCGCCGATTATGAGTTTATCGGGATTTCCATCAATGATCTGAGGCGGCTCCCGTTTTCCGGATTACTTAAATTCAAGGATAAACTGGTCGTGCAACAGCCGGTCACCTTTCGCAACAAACGCGATTTTAACGCCCATCGATTGCTACGCGCCATCGATAATAATACCTTGCTCAGTAAACTGTCGACCATGGATCAGGCTTCGGAAGATGAGAAAATGTTCCCTATCCAAAATTTAGCGGCCGCTTTTTCGGAGTACACTTTTATATTGGAAAATACGGAGCGGCTGTTAAATTCCTGTTCCATTCATTTTGATTTTTCGGAAGGTCGAAAACCGCAGAACCTTCAATTCTATAATGCGACCGCTGAAGAAGATGAAGCGATGCTAAAAAGGCTTTGTAGAGAAGGTCTTCCGTATCGCTATCCTGAAGGTGGAGCTGATGTGATCGCACGTTTGGAAAAAGAACTGGAGCTCATTATAGGAATGGGCTTTGTCTCCTACTTTCTGATCAATTGGGATATTGTCTCCTATGCCCAAAGGCAAAAATTCTTCTACGTAGGACGGGGCAGCGGTGCCAATAGTATCGTGGCCTATCTCTTACAGATCACCAATGTAGATCCCATGGAACTCGATCTCTATTTCGAACGGTTCATTAATCTCTACCGTGCCAATCCACCGGATTTTGACATTGATTTTTCGCACCGCGATAGGCCGACAATGACCCAATATATTTTTAACCGGTTCGAAAACGTAGCTCTTTTGGGTACTTACGTCACCTTCAAATGGCGGGGTATGATACGGGAACTGGGTAAGGTCTTCGGCCTGCCCAAAGAGGAAATCGATAGCCTTTGCGATGGTGATTTTCAAGCTTCCCGGCTGGATAAGGTCTCTAACTTGGTGGTAAAGTATACCCAATTGCTACAGGGTATGCCAAACTATCTGAGCATCCACGCCGGAGGTATTCTGATTACCGAAAAACCCATCCATTGGTTCTCTGCGACCAATATGCCGCCCAAGGGTTTCCCCACGACTCAATACGATATGGTGATTGCCGAAGATGTCGGGCTGTATAAGTTTGATATCCTCGGACAGCGGGGACTATCGAAAATTAAGGAGACCTTGGATATTCTGGAAAACGACCGCCCCGAGGAGTTCGCCAAATTCGACATCCACGATATCAAGGCGTTCAAAAAAGATCCGGTCATTAATAACTTGGTCAAGACGGCACAATGCATGGGCTGCTTCTATGTGGAGTCTCCCGCTATGCGTATGCTGCTCAAGAAATTGGAAGTCGACACCTATTTGGGTCTGGTCGCCGCTAGTTCGATTATCCGTCCCGGGGTTGCGAAAAGTGGGATGATGCGGGAGTATATCTTGCGCCACCGTAACAAGGGTAGGGCCGAAGAAAAGGCGCATCCCGTTATGTTGAATATCATGCCCGAGACCTACGGGGTCATGGTCTACCAAGAAGATGTCATCAAGGTAGCACACCATTTTGCGGACTTGGATCTCGGGGAGGCCGATGTGTTGCGCCGCGGTATGAGCGGTAAGTTCCGTTCGCGAGCGGAATTCCAGCGTGTAGAAGAAAAATTTATCGCCAATTGCCGGAAAAAAGGCTACGATGACGCCCTTATTTTCGAAATCTGGAACCAGGTCGCCAGCTTTGCGGGGTATGCTTTTGCCAAAGGACATTCCGCTTCCTATGCCGTTGAGAGCTATCAAACTTTGTTCTTGCGCGCCTATTATCCGTTGGAATATATGGTCGCCGTGCTCAATAACGGCGGCGGATTTTACCGCTCGGAATTCTATGTGCACGAGGCTCGGATGTTGGGGGCAGAGATTCATCCGCCATGTATCAATACAAGTAATAATGGGAATCGCCTCCATGGAAAAAACCTGTATCTCGGCTTCGGCTACTTGCGCGAGCTCGAAGACCGGGTATCGGAGCGCATCCTAAAAGAACGAGTGACCAACGGAATTTTTATTTCCCTAGAGGATTTTTTAGATCGGGTAACCCTATCCATAGAACAGGTCAGCATCCTCATCCGTATCGATGCTTTTCGTTTTACGGGTACCAACAAACACGAACTTTTGTGGAAGGCGCATATGTTCTTGGGAAAGACCCAAAAAATCGACCACCCCAAACTGTTCAGGCCCGACCATCAAGATTTTGAGATTCCCTCTTTACATACCACCGATCTCGAAATGGCCTTTACCCAGCTCGAGCTGTTGGGGTTCGCCTTGTGCAGTCCCTTCGAACTATTGGTCGACCCTCCAAAGAACATGACCGGCAGCAAGGATCTGGAACGCTACTTGAATAAGCATATCGATATCTATGGCTATCTCGTCACGGTAAAGAATACCAAGACGCATAAGGGAAACCCCATGCAGTTTGCCACCCTGATCGACCGGCAGGGCCAGGTTTTCGATACCGTATTGTTTCCGCCCGTAGCCGCCAAATATCGATTCCGAGGCAAGGGCATCTACCGCTTTTACGGCAAAGTGGTCAGCGAATTCGATTTTCTGAGCATTGAGGTCATTAAAATGCAGAAGGAAGATTATGTACAAGACCCGCGATATGCGGATATGAAGACGAGTACAAAGGCGTTCGAAAGGAAGAATTCCAATACTGCCCTAAATGATAGACTTGAACCAAGTTAGCAAGAGTTATGAAGTTGAAGCACTTTCTAAGGAGGTTTATCATGGGCATTTCGACCTACGATTATATTTGGCACAGTCGATTCCCGCCCTCACTTCAACTAAGCTTAACCAGTGTGAGAAACGACCAAAGAAGTGCTAAGGGATTTCCGCAGTAGTTTATCCTCAGCGGAGCCTGACAAATGAAGTCTTAAATACCCAAAAAGGGTCCGATCAATGACGACCGGACCCTTTTATCGAGAACACTATATGAAAATGAAAAAATTAACTCCGTTTTAATTACAGTACAAACATAGCGCAGAATAGATGCGTCGCAAATTATTTGTTGTGAAGTGGGCGAAAGTTGTGGTGTAGGAGTGGGATTTTGTTGTTTACTGAAAAGCAGCATGCCCGGTTATATCCGCCCCGGTAATCAGCAGATGGATATCGTGGGTACCTTCATAGGTAATCACACTTTCAAGGTTCATCATGTGGCGCATGATGCTGTATTCTCCAGTAATACCCATACCGCCCAAGACCTGCCGAGCTTCACGGGCAATCTTGATGGCCATATCGACATTGTTGCGTTTGGCCATCGAAATCTGGGCGGTAGTCGCCTTGCCTTCATTTTTTAATTGACCCAATCGGAAGGCCAATAATTGTGCCTTGGTGATTTCGGTAATCATTTCGGCCAGTTTTTTTTGCTGCAACTGAAAAGCTGCAATAGGTTTTCCGAATTGTTCACGCTCCTTGGCATAGCGAAGAGCGGTGTCATAGCAGTCCATTGCCGCACCGATAGCTCCCCAAGCTATACCGTAACGGGCGGAATCTAAACATCCTAAGGGCGCTCCAAGTCCACTTTTGTTCGGTAGCAGATTTTGCTTCGGCACCTTTACATTATCAAAGATCAATTCTCCGGTAGCGGAAGCGCGCAACGACCATTTGTTATGCGTTTCCGGAGTGGAAAACCCTTCCATGCCGCGTTCTACGATTAGACCGTGTATTCTACCTTCCTCATTTTTTGCCCAGACCACTGCGATATCGGCGAAAGGGGAGTTCGAAATCCAAAGTTTGGCGCCGTTCAAGAGGTAGTGATCGCCTGCGTCCTTAAATTTAGTTTCCATGCCCCCTGGGTTTGAACCGTGGTTGGGCTCGGTTAATCCGAAGCAGCCCATCAGTTTGCCGGTCGCCAGTTTGGGCAGGTATTTTTTACGCTGTTCTTCGTTGCCATACGTATAAATAGGATACATCACCAAAGACGATTGTACTGAAGCGGTAGATCGTACCCCACTGTCGCCGCGTTCGATTTCCTGCATGATAAGTCCGTAACTGATTTGATCGAGTCCGGCGCCGCCATATTCTTCGGGAATATAGGGACCGAAGGCTCCGATTTCCGCCAGACCGTTTAAGATTTGCTTGGGGAATTCTGCTTTCTGCGCGTATTCTTCAATGATAGGCGAGACATCGCGCTTGACCCATTGCCGGGCGGCATCGCGAACGAGTTTGTGTTCTTCGGATAAAAGGTCATCCAAATTATAGTAGTCGGGCGCTTCGAACAGATCGGGTCTCATAGAGGTAAATTTCATTCAAAGATAACGAGGATTTATAAGATTGTTGTCGAAGGATGTCACATTTTCAGGTAAAAATCGCGAGTCAGCGCTCGGTATGCCTCGGTGTAGGTATGGCGTTCGATTTCAATGGTAAGTTCATCGGTGGCTATATGGTCTAGATTGGTTTCGAAACCTCCGAATTGCAGCAGACTTCTTTTGATTTTGGTCGTTGGATTTCCTTTGACATGGGTAATTTTTTGAGGATATAATCCATAGTTGGCCGCAAGAACTAAAAAATCTCTTTCTTCCTTAAAAGGGATGATAGTTGCGAATACGCCATCCTTGGAAATTAATAGGGATACACCATTTAATAGTTCTTCAAAGGGAAGCGCGGTATTTTGCCTAGCGATATCACGGGAAAGGTTCCCGCTCGACACATCCTCGGAATAAAAAGGTGGATTGCAAACGATCAAATCGTAAGAGTCTTCCCATTCCGCAACGAACTCGTCCAAGCCGGCGTGATAGCAGAACAAGCGATCCCCCCACGGAGAATCTTCAAAATTCTCAACGCATTGTTCGTAGGCCGCTTCGTCGATTTCTAGAGCATCGATAGTTTCCGCCGTGCTTCGTTGGGCGAGCATCAGGGCGATAAGTCCCGTTCCCGCACCGATATCCAAAATGGTATTTGGATTGGCGTCCAAAGACGTCCATGCGCCCAATAGAACCCCGTCGGTACCGACCTTCATGGCGCAGCGGTCTTGGTGTATGGTGAATTGTTTGAATTGGAAAGGTTTATGCATGCTTTGATGGTTCTGTTTTCGGGCTTCTGTATTTTTAACATTTAAAATCGAACCTTTTTTGAAAACCTTCGTATATACCTATTACGTTTTATTCGACCTGACCCGGTTCACGGGTTTCCGAACCTTCCATATCCTTTAAAGAATCGCCTAATCTCGTACGCATACCATCGGCGAGTTCCTTGATTTTTTCAACGACTTCTGGATGTCGGTCCGCCACGTTTTTGGTTTCGCTTTCGTCGTTTTCAAGGTCATAGAGTTCGATTTTGGCTAAATCGACCATTCGATATTCCCCGGGCAGGCCATCTTTGCCGGGTTCTTGCCCGTTCATAGTACGATAGGTATGCGGAAAATAGAGCTTCCATTTTCCGTAGCGTACCCCGTGAAGCTCGTTGACTCGATAATAGTAGAAATAGGCCTCTTGCGGACTTTCCTCGGATTCCCCAGTCAACACCTTCCAAACGTTCATTCCGTCTATGGTTTTTTCGGGAAGCTTTGAACCGGTTATATCCGCTAGGGTTGGAAGGATGTCGATAGCCATAACGGGAACGTCAATAACCTTTCCCGCAGGAAGCTTTCCAGGCCAACGCGCCACAAAAGGTTCACGCTGTCCCCCTTCCCACGCCGTGCCTTTGCCTTCACGATAGGGTAGGGCGCTTCCGGCATGGTTGCCATAGGCCAGCCACGGGCCGTTATCGGAAGTGAATATGACCAAGGTGTTATCCTCTAGGTCATCATCCTGTAAAGCCTTCAAAATCTGCCCGACCGACCAGTCAATTTCCATGATAACATCCCCATAAAGTCCACGCTTAGATTTTCCCTTAAACTTGTCAGAAACGTAGAGCGGCACGTGGGGCTGGGGATGCGGGACGTAGAGGAAGAAAGGCTTGTCTTTATTTCTATGGATGAAATCCACACTGTGTTCCGTAATCTGGGTGGTCAATTGGGTCTGATCGGTCAAAGTGTCCATAACGGTTTCGTTCTTATACAGCGGCAACGGCCCGAAATTAAAAACTGGCCCTTGCTGCGGATGTAAAGGCCACATATCATTGGAGTAGGGGATGCCGAACCACTCATCGAATCCGTTTTTGGTAGGAAGGAAATCAGGGTGGTCGCCAAGGTGCCATTTCCCAAAAATAGCCGTGCTATATCCGTTGGCCTTTAGCATTTCCGCCAAAGTTGTTTCAGAAGGATGCAAACCTTTCTTGCTATCGGGCATCATAGCGTTGTGTATGCCGATACGATTCGGATAACAACCCGTCAGTATACCTGCTCGGGAAGCGGAGCACACCGCTTGAGCTGAATAGAAACTGGTCAACTTAACGCCATCAGCCGCCATTTGATCAAGGTACGGGGTGGCGATATCGTCCGCTCCGAATGCTCCTACATCGCGATAGCCCTGATCATCGGTAAAAATAAGGACAATGTTCGGCGGTCTTTCTTTCTCGGTTTCTGTGTTCTTGTCTTTCGTTTCCGATTTACAGGAAAAAAAGAGGATGGGCAAAAGTAAAAAAAAAGGGTACCTGAACATGGCTTTTGAATTTTAGATGGTAAAGTGGATAACTAGTTTAAAGTATAGGCCTACCAAATACGCCTTTAAACCTAGGGACACTTTCGAAAGGTTTTTTCAGGAGCCCCCTATCCCATATAAAGTTCCACTAAGCCATCAGGCGTAGAAACTTTTACGATTTTGTTTTCGCGATCTATTCCCGTGAATATGTCGTCGGTAATAGGAATCAGTAGTTCTTTGCCGTCTTTTTCGACCTCAAAAATAGCTTGTGAAGTAGTGTCGTTAACGCCGGTAATGATTCCGATATTGCCATGTACGACATCCTCAACGGTAAATCCGGTAATTTCGTGGAAGTAGAATTTATCGCCCTCCAATTTGGGTAGCATCGATAAAGGGAGAAAGAGTTGGTGGTTCATGATACGGTCCGCAGCGGGCTCGTCCTTGACTTCCTCAAAATCGATACGAAGCAGTTGGGATTTGTGCAATCGGCAGCGGTCAATAAAAAATGGAACCAGATTACCCCCTTTCATGGCGATAAGCACTGATTCCATATTTTCGTAGATTTCAGGCTCATCGGTCTCGATTTTCACGAGTACCTCCCCCTTATAACTGTATTTTGAAACGATTTTACCGAGGTAGAAGCAATCTTCCTTGCGCATCGTTTTTTACTTTATTTCTTGTCGGTCGCTTTATCATCTGCTTTCTTATCGTCTGCAGGTTGTGGCTTGTCGGCATCTTTTTTAGAAAAGTCTTCGTCCGAAACCACTTCTTGAACACTGGGCGCCTCTTTTTTAGAATCGTCTTTTTTGATTTCTTCCTTATCGGCTAACGGTGCAGCAAAATTATCTTTGGCATTGTCCCTATCCGTTTGGGCGGCTTCCGGGGTTTTGACGACCTCTTTGGTTTCTGGTTCCGCTGCGGCCTTTTTGTCGTCAGCTTTATTATCTTCTACTTTCTTGGTCTCGGCTTGTTTAGATTCTTCTTTTTTGGCCTCGGGGGTATCGTTCGCGGATTTTTCCGCCGATTTTTCATCTTTTGCCTTTGCTTCCGGTGCTTTTTCCTCGCTTTGCTTTACATCCGCTTTGGGTTCAGGAGCAGTCTCGGTTACCGCTTCCACTTCTTCTGAAGCATCTTCACCTTCTGGAGTTTCGGGAAGTTCAGCTTCAGTAGCTGCGGCAATACGTTTTTCGTTGACCTCTTTTTCAGCTTTAAGCGCATCGGCCTTGGCTTTCTCTTTCTCCTTGTCCAATCCGCTTACCTTATCGGCAATCTTACCTTCTTTCTCGTCTAGCCAAGCATTGAATTTTTCTTCTACTTGCTCCTCGGTAAGTGCGCCTTTACGAAGACCTCCTAAAAGGTGGTGTTTCATCATCACACCTCTATACGAAAGAATATTCCGTGCCGTATCGGTAGGCTGAGCTCCGTTTTGAAGCCATTGTACCGAATTATCAAAATTTAAATCGATAGTAGCGGGATTGGTATTGGGATTATAGGTACCCAATTTTTCCAAATACTTACCATCTCTTTTGGCACGGCTGTCGGCCGCAACGATCCAATAGAATGGTTTTCCTTTTTTACCGTGTCTCTGAAGTCTAATCTTTACTGGCATATCACATTAATTTTGCAGGGTGCCCGACCCTAGTTATTA
>RCMY010003926.1_pt1 | contig 13024 bp, 12 predicted proteins | sample 2041341 | NCBI WGS metagenome assembly RCMY01 (sample SAMN09708234, study PRJNA481090) | Marine sediment metagenome, whole genome shotgun sequencing project. | reverse complement strand
GACGTCGCTCAGCACAGTGGTGGCCTCGATGGTCAGGCGGACGGCATCTCCGAGTTCTTCGATCTCGGCGACCGTGCCGAGTTCTTCGACGATTCCGGTGAACATTCAGTGGTCCTCTCGCGTGGACGGGGTGGGAATCAGGGTGAGGCGAACGTTGGGGGCTTCGTCATCGGACGTCAGAACCGTCACGTCGCTGATGACCGGCGTCAGGGCCTTGTCGAGGGTCGTGATGCCGAGGTCCGCGACGGCGTTGCGCCCTGCGCCGAGGAGCGTAGGGGCCACGTAGGCGACGATCTCGTCGACGAGTCCGGCCCGGAGGAAAGCCGCTGCCAGGGTCGGGCCCCCCTCGAGGAAGACATGCTGCCGGTCGAGGTGGAACAGTTCCTGCAGGGCCGCTCGGGGGTCACGAGTGCGTAGGTGCAGTCCGCCCCCGTCGTCGAAGATGCGGGCGGATGGGTCGAGGTCCCGCTCACCCATCGCCACCCGCAGGGGTTGGTTGGGCAACGCGTTGTCGTCCTCGTCGCGCACCGTCAGTTGCGGGTCATCGACGACCACGGTGTTGGTGCCGACGAGCATCACGTCAGCCAACGCGCGGAGGCGGTGGGTGTCACGTCTTGCGGCGCTGTTGCTGATCCAGCGCGAAGTTCCGTCAATGGCCGCGCTGCGGCCGTCGAGGGTGGTCGCGAACTTCCAGGTCACGAAGGGCCTGCGGTGCTCGACAGCGAAGGTCCAGACCCGGTTGAGTTCGCGGGCCTCCTCGGCGAGCAGACCCGTCTCGACGTCGACGTCTGCGGCACGAAGGGTCTCGGCTCCCCCGGCTGCGACGGGGTTGGTGTCGGTCTGCGCCACGACCACGCGGCGTACGCCGGCCGCGATGAGGGCTTGGGAGCAGGGACCGGTGCGCCCGGTGTGGTTACACGGCTCCAGGGTGACAACAGCGGTGGCGCCATTCGCGGCGGGACCCGCGGCAGCGAGGGCGTCGGCCTCCGCGTGCGGCGTACCGGCCCCGCGGTGGAACCCCTCCGCGATCACCTGGCCCGTGGCACTCAACAGCACGCAACCAACCCGCGGGTTGGGACCCAACGGAACGTCCGGGGACGCCGCCAGAGCAAGTGCGCGACGCATCGCGTCCTGCTCGACTTGCTGGTCCATGGGCCTCTCCGTTGTCCGTCACGGACTCCGGGGCCGACCAAGCGACTCAGCGGCGCATACGCGCACCGAGCCACCTGCGTGCACTTCCCATCCGGACTTTAACCGTCGGTCCAGGAATCTCACCTGATCAACCGGTCATTGGCTATGACCGGGTCGCGGACTTTCACCGCCGGCTCGGAATTACACCGACCCCAGAGCACGCGAGTAGTTCACTCGTCGGCGCTGATTCTGCCACACAGCGTGCGCCGGTGGCGGGTGACGTCCAGCACGTACCCTCATGAGGTGAGTCCCCGCCGTCCACCCCGCGACGTCGAGGGCCTCAACCGAGTGCTCAAGCTGTTGAGCCTGCTGATGGTTGTTCTCACGGTGGGAGCCTTGGCCTGGGGTGCCTGGCGAGTGTGGAACGAACTCAGTCTCACCTCCGGCGGCGAGCCCGCCCAGCAAGCGCTCCTCTTCCTCGCACTGGCCGCCGCTTTCGCTGGGGTCAGCGTGGGTTGCCTTCGACTGTCCCGCGACGACGGCACCGGAACGTGGTGCGAGCAGTGCCTCACGCGTAACCCGCTCGACACTCCGGTGTGTCACACCTGTGGCGCCACGTTGCCGCCGAGTCGGCGCTAGTTGGAAAAGGCGCGCCGCCTCAGGCCTCTGTGGGCGTCAAGACGCGCCGACTCACGCTTCGGCGATGGCGGACTGGGCTGCTTGACGTAACTGGGTGACCATGGCGTCGGGGTCTGCTGCGGAGTAGACGGCGCTGCCGGCCACGAATACGTCTGCACCGGCCTGCGCGCAGCGCTCGATGGTCTCAAGGGACACTCCGCCGTCGACCTGAAGCCAGCACTCGAGACCGTGCCGGTCCATCATCGCTCGGGCGGCACGAATCTTCGGCAGACACAGGTCGAGGAACTTTTGGCCACCGAAGCCGGGCTCCACGGTCATGATCAGGAGCATGTCGAGTTCAGCCAGCATGTCTTCGTACGGCGCGATCGGTGTGGCCGGCTTCAGCGCCATCGACGCCCGGGCTCCGGCCTTGCGGATCTCGCGAGCCAACCGAATCGGCGCGCTGGCCGCCTCGACGTGGAAGGTGACCGACGCACAACCGGCGTCCACGTAGTCGAGGGCGTGTCGATCGACATCGGCGATCATCAGGTGGGCATCAAGCGGAATGTCCGTCGAGCGACTCAGCGCCTCGACCATGGTCGGCCCGAAGGTCAGGTTGGGCACGAAGTGGTTGTCCATAACATCCACGTGCACCATGTCGGCGCTGCCGATTCGGGCCACTTCGGCACCGAGATTGGCGAAGTCGGCGTTGAGGATGCTGGGCGTGATCTGCAGATGCCGGGAGCACGACGCAGCGGCGGTGGAGTGGGTCGACATGCACCGAATCGTATCGGCGTTCCAGTCTGCCGGCCTCCATCGGCGTCGGAGCCCAACGTGGGCTGCGACACAAAGTAAAGAATTCACCGCTAAACCCTCAAGTACAACCGAGCGTCGTCCGATATCACGAGAAGTAAGCACTCGTCTCTATGCCTTGGGAGGTGAGCAACGGTGCTTCTTGTTGGTATGCCCGAAGACCAACCCGCTGCCGATGACGACAGTGGGTTCGTTCATGTCTTTCCCGATTCCGGAAGCTTCGACCACCGCTCCCCCCATTGGGAGCGATCCGGTCGCGCCCCGAAACTATTGCGTCCTCTGGCTGACCGATACCTCGCCCTGGCTGGCGGGGTTCAGATGTGGCTTGACATCGTGTTGCACATCCTTGGCCCGATGGTGGTCGGCTTCGTCATCTACTTCGCCCTCGGGTTCGGCCCTGGGTGGATCCTGCAAACGATCTTTTGGGTCATCCTGTTCTTGTTGCTGCTGACCTCACTGCTGATCGCCGTCGAATGCGCCCGGGCTGCGCGTTTCCCCGAGCCACCCGTCCGCCGGGAACTCACCGATGCCGAGCTTCCGCACATGGCGGTCGTGGTCGCGGCGTACCTGCCGAACGAGACCGAGACCATCCTCGACTCCCTGAGGGCCCACCTCGCCATGGACTACCCCCACGATCGACACCTCGTGGTGTGTGCCTACAACACTCCCCACGATCTCCCGATCGAAGACAACCTGCGCACCCTCGCCCGTGCCGACGCTCGGGTCCTCCTCCTGCGCGTTGAGGGGTCCACCTCCAAGGCCGAGAACGTCGAGGCGGCCCTGGACCTGATCTCCGATCACGTGAACTTCGTCGGCTTCTTCGACGCCGATCACCAGCCGCACCCCTCCGCTGCTCGGCGGGTGGCGCGTTGGTTGAGCGACGCCGCCGGTGACAAGCGGTTCGACATGGTTCAGGGACAGTGCCAGGTGCGCAACGTGGATGACTCGTTCGTGACCCGCACGGTCGCGGTCGAGTTCGTCACGATGTACGCCGTGGCCCACCCCGGGCGCACAGTCTTCAACGACTTCGGGATCTTCGGCGGATCCAACGGTTGGTGGCGAAGCGAGGTCATCAACGAGCTCGGCATGGACCGCGACATGCTGACCGAAGACATCGATGTGAGTGCCCGCGCACTGGCGCAGGGCTACCGACTGGGCACCGACCCACGGGTCATCAGCACCGAGGAGGCGCCCACCACCTGGTCTGCTCTGTGGCGCCAGCGGATGAGATGGGCCCAGGGTTGGTGGGAGGTCAGCCTGCGTCACACCCGTGCTCTCGTGATGAATCACTTCTTGTCCGGTGTCCAGCGTCGTGGAGTCGCCCTGCTCATGGGGTGGCGGGTCCTGCACCCGTGGATCGCCACTCAGATGGTGCCGCTGACCGTCGCGATGCTGCTCTCTCCGTACGTCGCAGACTTCAAACCGTTCCTGATCTTCTTCCTCGTCACCGCCATCACGGTCCTGGGCCTCCCCTTCCTCCAGGCCGGGGTCGCTCGACGTCTGGCTCCCCCGGGCCTGCGGGATCGGCGTTGGCTCTTCCTCCGTTTCGCTCTGATCTCGACGTTCTTCTACTCCGAGTTCAAGGCCGTCACCACCCGCACCGCCGTCACCCGGGACCTGCTCGGAACCCACACGTGGGAGATCACTCCCCGCACCGGAAGGACCTCCCCTTGATCGGCATGCGGCCGCGCAACGCGCAAGGCTTCAAACGCTCCTCAGTCAGCCCCGGATCCAACGCCGCGCTGCGGGTCCGTGGCATCGAGGGGTGGCGAGGGGTCGCCGCCCTGTTGGTGGTGGTCGTCCACGTCTGGACGAACATGGGCACCGATGACAGCGGCCTGGGTCCTGGGTACTACACCAGCGAGTTGGTCGGCTGGTTCTTCGGCAACATCGACATCGTCGTGGATCTGTTCTTCGTCCTGTCCGGCGTGTTGCTGTGGCTACCCTTCGCCCGAGCGGCCCTCGACGACACCGCCCCGGTCCCCAACGCGCGCAACTTCCTCTACCGCCGCGTGCTGCGCTTCATTCCTCTGTACTGGTTCATCGTGGTGCTCATGTGGTCGAGCCGGAACTACGGCATCGGCACCGCCCAGTGGCTCGACCTCGTCGAGCACATCCTGCTGATCCACACCTTCGACTCGGAGCGGATCTTCTACACGATCGGTCCGGCCTGGACGCTCTCGGTCGAGTGGATGTTCTACCTCAGCCTCACCTTCTTCGGACCCCCCTTCGTCCGGTGGGTTCGGGAGCGGCCCACGACCGGTGCCCGGGTAGTGCGGATGCTTGGCACCTTCGCTGTGGTGGCCAGTCTCTCGGTGCTCTACAAGGCGAATGTCGCATGGGTCTGGAACATCCCCGTCGAATCCTGGGCCTGGCGCTTCGGTCCGGCAGCCAAAGCCGACACCTTCCTGATAGGAATGGCGGTCGCCACCCTGGTCGTGCTGCTCAACGGCCGCCAGGTGCGAGGCCGCTACCTCCCGCTCCTCCTCATCGCAGGCCTCGCCTGCTACTGGCCTGTGCGCGTACCCCCCGGGGCCGACGCGAACATGCACTTCGAAGTCATTCGGCACACCGCCTCGGCCGGCATGTTTGCGCTGATCCTGCTGGGCGTCATGACCACCCGCTGGGACTGGGTGTCGAAGGTGGTCGACAACCGACTCGCCCTACGCCTGAGCATCATCGCCTACGCCCTGTATCTACTCCACGAGCCAGTGCTCCTCACCCTGGCTCAGCTAGGTCTCTACCTCTACGAACCGACGGTGGGCGCTTTCCTGCTCAACCTGGTCTGGGTGCTTGCCCTAGCCATCCCTGTGGCCTGGCTTGGTCACCGTCTGGTCGAGGAACCCTGGACCGACCTGGGCGCGCTCCAGGACCGCAACGGTCACCGCAAGGAGATTTATCCCGACATCGTGCATTACGTGCCCATCAACCGACTGGGAACCTCTGCACCCGGGGCCCTGCGACAACGGATCCTCGCTGGCGCCGCCGAGGCCGAAAGTCCTGACGACACCGAACCCAAACAGGACGTGGCGTGAGGCCGCGCCGTGCTCTGCGGACCCGTCACCTGGTGGTGACTGTCATCTGTGGGTGTCTCGTCGCGCTCGGCGCCGGGCCCGTTCGAGCGGTCCTCTCGGACGGTGAGGCCGGTCGTCCCCCTGCCGCGGGCGCCAAGAACGAGCCGACCGACCAGTCACGTGACGAGATCAGGGGGCCAGGGATCTGGGACACGACCGGGGCCGCTCGCAGCCTGCCCGACGTGACCCGGCTGTCGCCTGAGGAGGCGATGCGTCTGCGCCCCGACCCGACCCAGTATGTCGTTCTGACCGGCACTCTGACCGGCGAGATCGGCTCCAGGGTCCTCCCCGGCGTCGGCGTTCTGGTCACCGAGCGCGATCAGGAACGGGTGGCCACGTTCAGTGAGCTCCCCGACGAGGTTCAGGTGTTGGAGCAGGTGTCATCCCGCCGTCTGGAGAAGGCGGGAGTCGACGCCGTCAGCGGTCCCCGCGGTGACCTCGGCGCGGTCGTCACGCAGGAGATCGCACCACGCATCACCTCACGTTCCGGCCTGGTGGCAGGGCGCGTAGTCAGCGACCTAGAGGGCCCGGGCCTGCTGGAGCCGAAAGGCAACGGACTGGACCTCACCACACGCGGCCTGGCTTACGCGGTGACCGCTCACGCCGTGCCGCCGGGCAGCCGAGTCGTCAGGGTCACCACCGAGGCGGCACAACTGTCTGTTCTCGCCTTCGCCCACGGGGACACCGAGGGAGCGGTCCTGATCCACAACACCGGCGCTGGTCGTCGCCTGGTCATCGACCTACTGGTGGAAGAAGCGGTGCATCGCTATGTCCTACGGGTGGCCCCGCGGTCACTGACGGCGATGGTTCTCAGCTGAGGAGCTAAGCCCTCACCCCTGCGGTTCCTGATGGACCAACTCGGCTTCCAGATCAGCTATCTCACAGCCCAGCATCTCTAGACTCAGCGCCATGGCCAACGCCAGTTTGGGCGAAGAGGCCAAGCTGAGCTCGCGATGGTAGGTCGGATGCTCCGGTGACGAGGGCCGCTGCCACCCGATGCGCTCGAGATGCGCCTCGACGTCAGGTGTCATCTCCCACTCTCCGCCGAACGACGTCGAGCCAACGCACTCACCGATCAGGTAGTCCTGCGCCGCGGTCACCTGAACGTATCGGCGAGGGACCTCCTCATGGACCAACTTGTGAAACAGGTGCTTCTTCACTTCGGGTCGACGGTCCCCGACGATCAAGGTGTCGTCGAGATCCAAGCCGATGATCGCACCGGCCAGGCGGCGGTTGATGTCATCCCATGTGCCCTTCATCACACCACTCTCTCACTCTTCGGGCTGAAGCGCCTCCCCGTTCGTGGCGTCCCGATCTGCCCACTCGAGCAGCGGCGCGATCTCGTAGGCCCCGGAGTCCATCTCGGCATGCAGGTCGCCAAGATCCGCGAAGCGCTGCGGCATCGTGAAGATGGTGAAGTCATGAGGGTCGCAGTCGTCGATCTCGTCCCACCGAACCGGCGCCGATACGCGGGCGTCTGGCACCCCCCGCACCGAGTACGCCGCAGCGATGGTGTGGTCACGGGCGTTCTGGTTGTAGTCCACGAAAAGGTGATGGGGGTCGCGATCCTTGCGCCACCACGTCGTCGTCACATCGGTGGGTGAGCGGCGCTCGACCTCACGGGCGAACGCGAGGGCGGCGCGGCGTACCTCCTTGTGTTCGTGCTCAGGGGCGATGCGGACGTAGACGTGCAGCCCACTGCCGCCACTGGTCTTCGGGTAACCGGTCACGCCCAACTCGTCGAGGACCTCACGAACCACACCGGCGACCCGTTGCACCTGGGCGAAGTCTGAGAGAGGCCCCGGGTCGAGGTCGATGCGCCACTCATCAGGTTTCTCGGGGTCCTCGCGCCGGCTGTTCCACGGGTGAAACTCGACGGTGGACATCTGGACCGCCCAGATCACCGAACCCAGTTCGGTCACGCACAGTTCATCGGCGGTTCGGTTGTATCGCGGAAAGTGCAGGGGCACAGTTTCGATCCACTCGGGTGCGCCCTTGGGCAACCGCTTCTGATGGATCTTCTCCCCCGCAACTCCCTTGGGGAAGCGATGCAGCATGCAGGGCCGCTCCCACAGCGAGGTCACGATGCCTTCGCCGACCGAGAGGTAGTAGTCGACCAGGTCCAGCTTGGTGGCGCCGCTCTCCGGGAAGTAGACCCGGTCGGGATTACTGACCCGGATGACCCGGTTGTCGACTTCGATCTCAACCGCAGGCGATCCCGCACTCTTGGCGCCCATAGCTCAGGTCTTTCTGATCAACGCCATGAACATGGCGTCGGTGCCGTGTCGGTGTGGCCAGAGTTGAACGGTCCCGGGAAGCTTCCCGGCACAGTTCGGCACCATTGGCAGTAGGTCCTCGGCGTTCTCCAAGACCACGTCCTTGCGGTGCTGAAGGACCGAATGGACGACCTCACTGGTCTCAGCCAGAACGGGCGAGCAGGTGGCGTAGAGCACCACGCCTCCGGGACGGACCAGATCGAGTGCGGCACTCAACAAGCGGCGCTGGAGCAGGACCAGCGTCAGCAGGTCGTCCGGACGTCGGCGCCACCGTGCTTCCGGTCGCCGTCGCAGGGCTCCCAACCCGGTGCACGGCGCGTCGACCAGGACGCGATCCACCGACGAAGGCCTCAACGGCGGTGCGGTGCCGTCGGCGGTCAGCACACCGGTAACGCCCGACGCGCCTTTCAGGGACCGCCTCACCAGTCGACTGCGATGGTGTTGAGCCTCGATGGCAACGAGCGACGCTCCGCGCTGGTCGGCCAAGCCAGCCAGCAACGCGGACTTCCCACCGGGACCGGCGCAGAGGTCGACCCAGGCGCGGTCAGCTCCCTTCACCTCCGCTGCCGCCAACGCGGTAGCGACCAACTGGGATCCCTCGTCCTGGACTCCGGCGCGACCCTGAGCCACTGCGGGCACCGAGGAGGGCGCCCCCGCCTCAAGGACGACTCCGTAGGGCGAATACGCCGTGGGTTCGCCAGGTAGCTCTTCCCGGGTCGAACGGCCGGGACGCGCGACCAACGTGACCTTGGGTCGCTCGTTGTCGGCTGCGAGCAGATCGTAGAGCTCCTCGTCGCCGAGGGCCTGCTTCAGCTCGCTAATGATCCAACCAGGGTGGCTGTACGCGATCTCGGCGTACCGAAGCGGCGGGGTGGTCTCCACCGGGACGATCAGCTCGATCCAGGTGGCCAGATCGTTTTGAGAAACCTTGCGAAGTACAGCGTTGGCGAACTTGCCCGCTCCTGAACCACCCTTGGCACTGACGAGGTCGACCGTCGTGCTGATGGCCGCGTGCGGTGGGACGCGCATCGAGAGAAGTTGGTGCACCCCCAACCGAAGGGCGTCGAGCACCTTGCCCTCGATCTTGGAGACCGGTCGGTCGCTGCATGCGCCCACGATGGCGTCGTAGGTGCCTCGAAGGCGCAATGTGCCGGAGACCAGTTCGGTGGTGAAAGCCGCGTCTCGCGTCTCGAGGCTGAAGTGACTGATGACCGCTGGCAGGACCAGGTTCGCGTAGCCCTGGTCCACGCGCACGACCTTCAGCGTCTCGAGCGCGGCCACGCGGGCCGGGTCGAGGCGGGAGGTCTTCCCTGGCGGACGCCCGCGCGGAGCGGCAGCAGGGGTGCGGCGAGGCTCAGCCATCGGCATCGTCCTGGGGTGCGTCGCCGAACGTCACCTCGGCGCCGAGGCCGGCGCCGCGGGCCCAATCCGCTGCTGGCATCTCCTTCTTGCCGAAGGCCTTGACGAGGCCCAGCCGGACAGCCTGGGTCCCGGTCCCGACCAGCACCTCACGCTTGGAGACCTCAACGACGCCGGGGGCGAGGCTCTCCGCGCTCAGCGTGATCGGACCGATCTTGATCCGCTGACCCTCGTGCCAGGACCAGGCGCCGGGTGCAGGGGTGCAGGCGCGCACCTGACGATCGATGGCTACGGCCGGGTCGGTCCAGTCGATCTCGGCGTGCTCAACCAGGATCTTCGGGGCGTAGCTGGTCCCGTCCTCTGGCTGCTCACGTGCCTCGAGGGACCCGTCCTCGATGCCGTTCAGGGTGGCGACGAGGAGTTCAGCCCCGCCCTCGGCCAGCTTGTTCAGCATGGTTCCTGCGGTGTCGTCATCGGTGACGAGCTGGGTCATGACTCCAAAAGTGGGTCCGGCGTCCATTGCCTTCACGATGCGGAAGGTCGTGGCCCCTGTGACCTCGTCACCGGCCCACAGTGCGTGCTGCACCGGGGCTGCTCCCCGCCAGGCCGGTAGGCAGGAGAAGTGCAGGTTGATCCACCCGTGCGGGACGAGGTCCAAGGCGCTCTGCGGCAGCATCGCCCCGTAGGCGACCACAGGGCAGCAGTCTGGTTCCAGCGCAGCCAACTCGGCCTGGAACTCTGGGTCGCGAGGGTGCTCCGGCTTGAGCACAGGGATGCCCAGTGCCTCCGCGCGTTGCGCCACCGGGCTGGCCACCAGTTTTCGGCCCCGTCCGGAGGGCGCATCGGGCCGGGTGATCACCCCCACCAGTTCGTGGTGGGAGGCCGCGATGGCGTTGAGCGAAGACAGAGCGACCTCAGGGGTCCCGGCGAAAACGACGCGCATCAGATACCAAATCCTCGGGTGGCGTGGGGGCTAATTCTGACGGTGGGTTGCTCAAGCCCGAACCAGTCAGATTCTCGGATCTCTTTCATCGCGGCCTTCCGTGCAGCGGCGTCAAGCCGATCGATGAAGAGCACACCGTCCAGGTGATCGGTCTCGTGCTGGATGGCTCGAGCCAGGAGGTTCGATCCCTCGATGGTTACCGGCTCGCCGTGCATGTTGAAGCCCTTAGCCACTACGGACAGCGCCCGCAGGCACTCGAAGGTCAAGTCGGGCAGCGACAGACAACCCTCAGGCCCGTCCTGTCGCTCGGTCGAGAGGTCCAGAACCGGGTTGATGAGGTGTCCGACCTCGCCGTCGACGAACCAGGTGAAGGCGCGCAGACCGACCCCGATCTGCGGGGCAGCGAGCCCGGCGCCCGGTGCCTGCAACATCGTGTCGGTCAGATCGCTGATCAGGGTGCGAAGCTCACGATCGAAGGTCACGACCTCGAGGGCTGGTTTGCGCAGGACAGGATCGCCGAAAAGACGGATTGGCTGAATGGCCACGGATCTCCTCGGTGAGGGGGAATGGGAGCACAACGGTGAAGTCAGGCGACTTCGTCGGGCCAGTCTAGTGAGACCCCACGGGACTCACAGGGCCCCAGGGTCGACGCGGATTCGTACGGCGTCGAGTTTGCGCCCTGAGCGCACCCGTTGCACCTCGCCGAGCGCCTTCGAGAGGGCTGCTCCGTGCGCGCGAGGGACGCGCAGAACCACCCGGTCCTCTCCTTCGCCTACGCGAACAGGACCCAGGATCTCCGCTTCAGCCGGTCTGTCCAACAAGGTCACGACATCGTCGACTGCCCCTGGCTCGCCGGTGATGGTCACCAGGCGTGAGGCTGGTGGCAGATGGGCCTCGGTGCGTTCCAGAGTCTCCCGCTCGGCGAACCCGGAGTGATCCCACCTGACCAGCGCTTGCACCGCGCGATGGGCGGGGTCGGCGACGATGATGCCGGCACCCCCGTGGCGCACCAGTCCGACCGCGTTGCTCCACCGTCGCAACGCTTCCTCGGCTGAGCGGAAGCCGTCGCCCTGGAGCATCAGCCACCCATCAAGCAGCACCACGGCGCTGTAACCCTCGCTCGCGACGGGTTCCGCCCCGGGCGTGGCCACCACGATCGCGCTGCTGGCCTCCACCGATGACCGCACCCGGTCCCCCGAGGAGGACAGGACCAATGTCGAAGGGAAACTGCGTCCCAACTCCTCGGCAGTTCGGGCATCACCTAGCACCGGTGCTCGTAGACCACGCCCACCGCACTCGCCGCACGCCCACTGCGGTGCTTGGACTCCGCACCACCGGCATTGCGGGGGATCCGCTGGCCCGGACAAAGACAGTGGTCCGGTGCAGGCACCGCAGCGTGCCGGGGTCCAGCAGCGATCGCACGACAGCGAGACGGCGTAGCCGGACCGAGGCGTTTGCACCAGGACCGGACCCGCCTTGAGTGCTTCGCGGATGACGAGGTGCACCTGGCGGGGGATGCGCGCGGCCGTGGCGTGAGGGTCCTTGAGGAGATCCATCTCGGTGGCTCCGGCGACGGTGACGCGCGCCTGGTCGCGCAACCGTTGCCGCGGCACCCCCAGTTCAGCGGCCCAGCCTGTGCGCAGCAGGTGCTGGCCCTCCACGGAACGGGCGAACCCAAGGAGCAGCGCGGCCGCACCCTCGCGCTCCGCTCGCAGCAGCAGTGTCTCGCGGGTGTGGGGGTAGGGCGCCCTCGGCTCCGCGTGCAGGTCGTCGCCGTCGTCCCAGAGCACGACCAACCCGAGATCATGGACCGGGGCGAAGGCGGCCGATCTGGTGCCCACCGCCACTTTCCGGTCACCCCTGCTGACCGCCAAGAAGCGCCGGTAGCGCTCGGCGGGGCCGAGGTCCGCGGTGAGGCACACATGGCGGTCCGCACCGAGGACGGCCTCCAACGCGCTGTCGAGTCGGTCGACGTCCTTTCCGTCGGGCAGGCAAACGATGGCCCCCCGACCAGCGGCCACACTCACCGCAACGGCGTGGGCGATTAAGTCTGGCCAGTCGTCTCCTGGTGCGGCGGTGGCCACGGCGCGGGGGGCACCGGTGCCCAGATGCCCGAGAAACGCCTCGGCCCGTTCGAAGCCCGCCCACGCCGAGGTCGCCTGGGTCAACACGGCATCCGTCGGTCGCGGAGCGGGCGATGGCGCAAGCCGTGGCTGCTTCTCGATGGTCGCGTGACGGGGCGGCACGGCCAGGCGGAAGACGTCGGATCGAACTCCGGCGTAGCGCGCGGCCACGTCTGCGGCGAGGCCCGCGATGGCGAGCGAGAGCACAGGTTCGGCGCTGACCACTCGACGTAGTGGGGTCAGGGCGCCTATGTGGTCGCTGGTCTCGACCCGCTCCACGACGAACGCGTCAACGTCCTGACCGGCGAAGCGCACCTTCACACGCACCCCGGGTTGGGCTGCGGCGTCCATCGTCGCCGGAACGGCATAGTCGAAGGCCCGATCCAGATGGGCCAACGGCACATCGACCAACACTCGCGCCACCGGCAACGACGAAGCCAACTCCGCACCAGCCGCCTTCGCCGCGCGAGTTGCTTTCGACTTCGCCTGAGCCGCGGCCTTCGACTGAGCCACGGACTGACGCACCAGACCGGGAAGCAGCTCTGGCTGCTCCTCGGTCTCAGAAGGCGTCGTCATGGTGGTGTGTCTATCAGGGCCGACCGACACGACGCCGACTCGGCGCATCTTGACTCCCGTACGACGCCGAGTCGGCGCTACTTGCGTCAAGTAGCGCCGACTCGGCGGGGG
>RCMY010003925.1_pt1 | contig 13024 bp, 9 predicted proteins | sample 2041341 | NCBI WGS metagenome assembly RCMY01 (sample SAMN09708234, study PRJNA481090) | Marine sediment metagenome, whole genome shotgun sequencing project. | reverse complement strand
GACTGGACCGAAACGGTGGGTGTCGCAAAGTCGAAGCTGACGTCCTCGGCCAACTCGCCACCCGTTTCGGACGTCGTGCCGGCGGGAATCGTCACCGTGTACGTGGTCGCCATCGGCAGCCGATCGAAGTTGTCTGCATCACTTTCGAAGCGGAGCGTGCGGGTGCCGATCCATTCGAAGTGGCCGGGGACCTCGGGGCTGATCCGTACTGGCACGTCCAGTTCGTCGAGTTGCGCAAGGGTGGCGAGGGGCACCATGGGCTGATTGAACGTGATGGTGACGTAGGGGGCGATGCCGACGTCGCCGTCGGGTTGCACTCGAACCACCTCGAGTGGTCCGGCGGGCACCTCGGGTGCGGGGCTGTCGGTGTCGGCGGGGAAGGGAGCGTCGACGGTGTCGCCCACGAGGGGCGGGCGCAGCGTTTCGGCGGGACGGTTGAAGTCGAGGCGGTCGTCATCGGGTGCGATCCAGTCGGGAAGCCGATCCAAAATCGCAGCGATCGCAGCATCGTCGAGCGGTTCGCCGGTGACGAGGGCGGGCGCGTCGACGGCCTCGACGCGGGAGGTGCCCTTGCTGAGGCGAACGCCCAGCGGCTCACCCGGGGTTGTGGCGATCAGGATCGGGCCGCTCTCCGTGCCGGACTGACCGGAAGGAGGGGTGGTCTCGTCGGGGCCGGCATCTTCGGGGCTCGATGAGCACGCCGAGGCGACCAGCAACAGAACCACCCCGATAACCGTGGCGCGCAGCAACGTTCGTCTGGCAGTTCTGCCGAAGTGAGGGCTACCGAGCATGTGAGGACCTTCCCGTCGTCATCGGGATACGACGACCATGAGGACGTGATTGGTTCCCCGTGGCCGGGGAAAAAACGCCTCATCTACACAGATCGGCCAACACCTCGTCGATTTCAACCGGAATGCTGAGCAGTGCGTGGCTGTAGGTCTTTCCTTGTGCGTCACTGTGCAGGCTGAGGGTGCCGCCACCACCGAGCGATTCATGCAGCAAGAAGTTGAGCGAGGCGATGTTGGGTACCTCGAAGCGTTCGACGCTGCCGTGCACCCGGTCACCGAACGCGTGTTTCACCAGATCGGAGGTGAGGTTGTCGACCAGCCACGGGTAGATCGCCGGGTGGCGAGCGATGATGCCGACGTTGCAGGTGTCGCCCTTGTCGCCCGACCGGCCGTGGGCGATGGTTCGTAGCGGGACCGTGACGGTGGTACCGCTGAGCTCGACGGTTGGGAACGCAGGAACGGGTTTGCCGGACTCGGCTCGACCGTTGCCGACCGGCAGCGTGTCGAGGTCGACGTCGGCTCGGTAGTTTTCGCCCGCACCGAATACCTCTACTTGGCCGGTGCACTTCGTTCGAGGGATGAGACAGGGCCAGTAGGCGACCACCTCTTGGGTTGCGGGGCGACCGCCGGTCGCCGCAACCCCGGGCGGCCCCGACAAGATGATGGCGGGGAGCATTTTGGCGAACTCGCGAATTTTCGCCTTGTCCTGATCTCGGACGCCGAAGCGCAACATGACCTCGGCTGGATCGGGACGCGTCGAAAGCGGACCCCACGTGGCGTCGACGCCGATGAACTCGGTGATTGTGTCGTCGTAGTCAGGGACGCGGGACCAGAAGATCTCGCTGAACTTCTCGGCCTTGGCGATGGGGTCGGGGCCGCACAAGATGACGGCGCCCGAGGCCTTGAACCCGTCCTCGTAGCTCATCGATACCTTCAGCAGGTCGGTGGGGGCTGCGCCGCGAATGCCCGAAACTCGCACACGATCCGGGCCGTCCGCGGCGAGTTCGATACTGGTGAAATCGACGATGACGTCTGGCGTCAAGTACGCCGAAGGATCACCCATCTCATAGACGAGTTGTTCCTTCACCGTTTCGACGGACACCAGGCCGCCGGTGCCGGCGTGTTTGGTCACCACGAAGGTGCCGTCTTCTTCGACCTCGACGATGGGGTAGCCGATGTTGTCGAACGACTTCACCGTCTCCCAGTCGGTGAAGTTTCCGCCGGTGCTCTGGGCGCCGCACTCGAGGATGTGCCCGGCGATGATGCCCGACGCGATCTTGTCGAAGTCCTCGGGTGACCATCCGAAGTGGTCGATCATCGGTGCGACGGTGATGCCGGTGTCGGTGACCCGGCCGGTCACAACGAACTGTGCGCCGGCCTGCAGCGCAGTGACGACCGGAGCGGCACCGAGGTAGGCGTTGGCGCTGGTGACCCTGTCGAGTACCTCGGCGAAGTCGCGGCCGTCATCCATGTTCGACAGGTCGATACCGGCGGCGTGCCATTCGGACAGGTGGTCAAGAACATCGTCGCCGGCCACCACCCCGATGCGCGGTTCGAGACCAAGCTCGGTACCGACGGCCGCGATCGCCTCGGCACACGCTCGTGGTCGGACGCCGCCCGCGTTGGTGATGATCTCGATGTCGTGGTCCATGGCCGTGGCCATGACCTCGCGCATCTGGTCGACAAAGTCCCGGGCATAGCCGGCGGACGGGTCGCGCGACAGCTGCTTCTGCAGGATCGACATGGTGATCTCGGCCAGGAAGTCCATGGTGACCACATCGATGGGGCCTCCCTCGACCTGGCGACGCAACGCCGACAGATCGTCGCCCCAGTAGCCGCTGGCGTTTGCAATACGAAGCGTGTTGGCCATGGCCAAACGCTAGACGGTCACACTCACCAGGTCGTCACCGATGACGATCGTACCGTCGAACTTCTCGGCGGCGATGGCCCTCCAGTCGTCGTACTGGTCGGGCGTCGGCGCCGGGACCATGTGGGTGAGCATCAGCGTGTCGACGTTGTTGCGAGCGGCGGTTTCGGCGGCCTGCGGGAGGTCGGAGTGGTAGTCGAGGATGTCCTGCATCATCGGCTGGGGAATCGTCTGCACGATGTCGTACCGAATGACGGTTTGCACGTAGACATCGGCATTGGCGCAGAGTTCGTCCACGCCGGCGCAGGGGAGCGTGTCGCCGACGAGCGCCGCGGAGTTGCCGGCGTGCTCGAAGCGGAACCCGATGGTGGGATGCACCGGTGCGTGTGCGGTGGCAGCCGTCTTCACGACGACGTCCGAGATCTCGAACGTGTCGCCCGGTTCGAGTTCGATCACCTGCACCTGCGGGCCGACGGTGAGCACGTCGTGGTGGGCGATGCGGTAGCCGATATCGGGTTCGAGCGCGGCCAGTGACCGCTCGACAAACTCTGCGATGCCGACCGGACCGTAGATGTCGAGCGTGGCGTTCCCGGCGGTCATCACCCAGTGCGTGGTGATGACGTCGTTCAGTGCGCATACATGATCGCTGTGCAGGTGGGTGATGCACACAGCGGCGAGGAACGGCGGCATCGATCCTGCCCCTGCCATGCGCATGACGGTGCCCCGTCCGGCGTCGACCAGGATGTGGGTGTCGCCGGCCTTGATCAGCGTCGATGGCCCCGCCCGATTCGCGTCGGGAAGAGGCGAGCCGGTTCCGGTCAAAACGATTTCCATCGGCGAACCCTATCTTTTCAGCTTTTTGGGCACTCGCCCGAATCTGCGAGAGTGGCGTATGGGCGAAGAGCTTCAGGCATGGCAGACCGCGTTGGAGCGCCTGGGGGTGCTCGGCGCGGCGATCGAGGCACCACCGTTTCCCGTTGACGAAGCCGGTGTGCTCGAGGGTTTCGAGCACTTGGTCGACCAGGCCGTGGTGTGGCTCGCCTGGGAGACCCTTCACGCCGACCCGTCGCGGCCCTTCTTTCACCGCCACAACGATCTCACCAGCCAGTGGGGCGGCCCGAATGCCGACAACGTGTATCGCCACGCCCGCATCGAGTCCGGCCGTCGCTACCGCGTCCGTGGTCGGATGCATTCGTGTGACGAGTTCTTGTTGGCCGTGCGCGCCGGGTTCATGCATCAAACGGTGTGGGGCACACTGCAAACCGTCGTCGCGTCCGAGCTCGGCGTCGGCCCGGGCGACGATTTCGAATTGCTGTTCGGTGGCGACGAAGTGGGCGCGATCGAACTGCCCGAGGGGTCGGTGATGATCTCGGTGCGGGAGTACTACTTCGATTGGACGGTCGACGAGCCGGCCGTGTTAACCATCGAGTGTCTCGACCCCGAGCCGCGTGCGCCGCTGACCTCCGAGGCGTTCGTCGGGCGACTCGATGCTTCGATGAGTGAAATCGAGGCATCGGTCTCCTATTGGAACGACTATCTGAACGACAATCGCAGCGCTCGCACCGACAACACCTTTCTCCGCAACGACGCCTCGGCGAACACCGTGAAGGTGGGGAAGGGGCTCTCGATCGCTCGATACGAGTTCTGTTTCTGGGATCTCGCGCCGGACGAGTGCCTCATCGTCACCGCTGACGAACCCGAGGCCCGCTATTGGGCCGCGCAGCTCTACACGATGGGTAGCTTCGAGTTGGTCGATCCGTATGGCTCGATTACGAGCCGCAACCATCGCCAGCTGTACCGGGATACCGGTAGATCCAGCGACGACCGAACGCTGCGGTTCGTGCTCTCGCACACCGATCCCGGCGTCGCGAACTGGCTCGATATCGGCGAACGGCAGAACGGCCTCTGCACCTTCCGGTGGTTCTGGCCGACTTCCGACGCCAGTCCCGAGATACGCACCGAGGTGGTGAAGACGGCCGATGTGCTCGACAACCTTCCCGCGGGCATTGCGACGTTGACGCCCGCACAACGGGCCGCAGAACTCGCCGAACGCCAAGCCCACCTCCGCTGGCGCTTCCGGACCTGACGCGTTCCGGACTACAACCCGCCGCCACCGTCGGCCATCAGCGTTTCGCCAGTGAGGTACTGGCTGGCGTCGGACAGCAAGAAGGCGACGATCGGCGCGATGTCGGCGTCGGGGTCGCCGTCGCGGCCGAGCGGATGATTCGCATACATGGCGTCGAAGGCCGCTTTTCGCTCCGGCGACGCGTTCGGCTCGAGGCGGTGGGCAGCGGAGGCCGGGCAAACGCAGTTCACCGTGACGCCGTGGCGGCCCCACTCCCGTGCGGCGGTGCGCGTGAGCGAGGCGATGGCGGCGTTGGCGGCGGAGTACGGGCCGTATCCCGGGGCGCCCGTGCGGGCCATGATCGAACCCATCGTGACGACGCGGCCGCGACCCGCAGCGATGAAGTGCGGGAGCGCGGCCTGCATGAGCCAGAGCGTTCCTTTGGGGCCGGTGTCGATCAGCAGATTCAGATCGTCGTCCGAGACGTCGGCGAGTGGCGTGACCGGTCGAAAACTCTGGGCATTGGCGACCACGCCGTCGAGTCGACCGAATCGTTCGATGGTGGCCGCCACGAGGTCGATGTTGGTACTGCGATCGGCGACATCTCCGGCTGCGACGAGGTGCTCGATGCCGAGCGCCGAGAGCTCTTCGCTCGCTGCATCGAGCCGAACTTGTTTGCGCCCCAGGATGGCGACCTTGGCCCCCAGGGATCCGAGATGCCGAGCGATTCCCAATCCGATGCCTCTCGATCCACCGGTGACGATGACCGCTCGACCAGCGAGGTCGACGGGTCCGGGCCGGGCAGCGGGGGCGGGAGAGGGGTCGGCCATGACGGCGTATGGTAGCTCTCGTGAGTTGGCAACCAGGTCCCCATCCAGCGTGGGTCGATGCCATCAACAGCGGTCGACTGCCGGCGCCGGCGGCGGACGTTCCATCGGAGATTTCCGCCGCTGCGCCGGAGGTACTTGCCGACCACCACCGGCCGCTGGCGGACGGCCAAGATCTCGACGGGGCCCCCGAGGGCTTTGCCGTATTCGTCGACGCGCTCGAAGCGGAGGCCGACCTCAGCCCGCTCGGCCGGTGGGCGACCCGTCGGTACCTGCATCGGCTGCTCGATGGCCGCCGTCGGCTCGAACGTGAACTCGAAGATGGCAACGGTGCGCGGGACGCGACGATCCTCGAACCGGTTTTCGTCATCGGGGCGCCGCGCACCGGCACCACGGTGATACACCGCTTGCTTTCCACCATTCCGGGACTCCGTACCCCACGCGGTTGGGAACTGTTGTATCCGCTGCCAACGACGAGCCTGGTCACCGAGGGCGAACGCGTCGCCGCCGCCGCCGAAGAACTCGTCTTCCCCCAGGCCGTGGCCACCGGCCTCAACGCCGTGCACCAGTACTCGTCGCAGATGCCGAAGGAGTGCCTGTCGGCCATGTCCTTCGCCGGGCAGAGCGAAGAGTTCATCAGTCGTTACAACGTGCCCACCTACGTCGCGTGGCTCCAGTCGCAGTCGCCCACCGCCGCGTATGCAGCTCATCGCCACGTGTTGCAGGTCTTGCAGGACGACCAGACCGAGCAGCGCTGGTTGTTGAAGTCGCCCGTCCACCTGCAGGCGATTCCCGAGTTGATCGCTACGTACCCCGACGCCCGGTTCGTGATCACCCACCGCGATCCGGCGGACGTGTTGGCCTCGGTGTCGAGCCTGGTGTGCACATTGCGTTCGGCGTTCAGCGACCGGGTCGACGGCGAGGCGGTAGGTGGGTATCACCTCGATCTCTACGCGCGCAGCCTCGACGCACTGGTCGACCTTGTCGATGACGGAACGCTGCCGGCCGATCGCACGGTGCACGTACACCATCGTGACGTGGTCGCCGATGCTCCGGCGCTCGTCGATCGGGCGTGCGAAGTCCTCGGCATCGAGCTTGATGACAACACTCGTGCAGCGATTGGCGCGGCCCACGATGCGCCCCGCGCCGACGCCCTCGGTCGTCACCACTACGACGCTGCCGATTTCGGTTTGGCTGACGTCGATGTCGGCGGATCGTTCGGGCGATATCTGGATCGATTCGACATCGGCTGATCGAACGCGACGGCGCGAGAAAGATCCTCAGGTGCGGGCCTGGACATCTCGATAGTTACCTATGCGCCAAATCGATCAGGAGCGGGATGACTCCCAGGCAGCGCTCGCGCGACAGATCGAAGCGCTCGCCGAGGCCGACCCTGACGCGCTTGTCACTGCGCTCGCGCCGATGAGCGACCAGGCTGCGGCGCTGCCGGATTGGCTCAAGGGCAGGTTCAACGCACGCGGTGCGCAGGAAAGAACGCTCAACGCGATCGCCACCGAGGATCGGGCGTACGCGGTTGCAGCGTGGGGCCGGGCCCGACTGAATGGCTCGGCCCATTGCGAGGTGCGGGTCGATGATGGTTATCGGAACGGTCCGCACACCATGTTCTTCTTCGATCGACGCGAAACCGACGGTGTGATGATCGTCGTCGTGACGAATCAGCAGGCGTCGACGTGCGACCTGGACATGTCCGTTACCTCCGATATTCGCCCCCGGCGAACCGAGCTGACCTATGACGAGGCGGGAACGGTGTTGACGTCGCACCCGGCGACGGCGGCGATGTTCGGCATCGCCGAGGATGAGATGGTCGGCCGCTCCTCGGTGGAGTGGATCCGTCGTGAAGATCACAATCTGGCGATCAGTCAGTGGCTCGAACTGGTGGCGCAGCCCGGCGCGAAGCGACGCGTTCGTATGCAATACCGGCGGGGCGACGACACGTCGTTTTGGCTCGAAGTGACGCTGGAGAACCGACTGCAATCCGAGGGGCATATCCACGGCGAACTGCTCGATGTATCCGAGGAGATGAACGCGCTGTCTGCGCTTCGCCATCGCGAGAACGTGCTGGCCCGACTCGCCGAGGCGCTGCCGAGCGGTGTTGCGCAGCTCGACGATGACACGGTCAGCTTCTGCAACGAGCGCTGGAGCGAGATCGCCGGATCGACGCCGGCGATTGCCGATGATCTGCTGGTCGGTATGCCGAGCGCCGACCGCGATGCGGTGGCGGAAGCGCTGGCGGCGGCCCGAAGTACGGGAGTGGACGCCGACATCGATGTGACCTACGAGTCCGAGGCCGGGTTGCGACGCTGTCGGTTGAGCATCCGCTCGACCGGCGAGGTGGAGGACCAAGAAGCCCCGGGTGACTCGTTGATCGTGAGCTTGGTCGACATCACCGACAGCTGGGAGTTCAACAATCGACTCGCCGAACAGGCGGCGCGCGATCACCTCACGGGAATCGCCAACCGCATGTCGGTGCTGGCGACGCTGCACGATGCTCTGCGGCGCGGGCGAATCGACGGCTCGAACACCGCGGTGATGTACTTCGACCTCAACGGTTTCAAGGGAGTGAACGATCGGCTCGGACACGCGGCCGGCGACGAGCTCCTGATTCACGTCGCGGGTGTGATCTCGGCCACCCTCCGCTCCCAGGACACCGTCGGTCGGATCGGCGGTGATGAGTTCATCGTCGTGTGTCCGGATGTTCAGAAGGTGTCGGTGGCCCGTCAGATCGCCAGCCGCATCCAACGGGCCGTGGCCGTGCCGATCGACCTGGCCGGCGAGTCGGTCGAAGTGGCGATCAGCTGCGGCATCGCCGTCACCACAACCGGAACCGAAACGCCCGACGAGCTCATCGCGCAGGCCGATGTGGCGATGTACACCGACAAGGCCAGCGAATCGGTCGGACCGGTCATGTTCGAGCCGCAGCTGTTGCATCGACAAGACGCCGAACGCAAGCGGGTGGACGCCTTGCGCGAGGCGCCATTCGACGAGACACTCGAGCTGCACTACCAACCGATTCTGGACCTCCAGACCGGCGAAACGTTCGCGCACGAGGCGCTGCTGCGCTGGTGGAGCCATGGCAAGCTCATCGCCCCGATGGAATTCATTCCTCTGGCCGAGCGGCAAGGAATGATCGGCCCGATCGGCCAGTGGGTGCTCGACGGCGCATGCGAGTTGGGTCAGGTGCTCGGCGCCGAGGGGAAACCGCAGCGCATCGCCATGAACGTCTCACCCTTGCAGTTGCGCGACCCGGGCTTCACGCAGGCGATCAGCGACGCCCTCGATCGACGCGGCCTTGCGCCGTCGCAGCTGTTGGTCGAGCTGACGGAGAGCGTGATGCTCGATGGGCGCGACGAGTTGGCCGGCGTCCTCGGCGGGCTTGCCGATCTGGGCGTGCCGATTTTCATCGACGATTTCGGAACGGGCTTCGCGACGCTCGACGACTTGCGCGTGTTGCCGATTTCGGGGATCAAGATCGATCGCGAATTCGTCGCCGATCTGGAAGACCCTCGCACCGAAACCATCGTCGGAGCGATCATCGAACTCGGTCGTTCCCTCGACCTGATGGTGGTAGCCGAGGGCATCGAAACCCTCTATCAGGCAACGCGACTCAGCGAACTGGGCGCCCACTTCGGACAAGGGTTCTTTTTTGGTCGCCCTGCGCAGTTCCACGAGTTGAGCGAATCGTTGCCGGCGTTTCTTCCTGAGGGCGTGCTGCCGTAACGAGGGACGGGCGTCGACTCAGCTACTCGGCGGGTCGATCGCGCCGCGCAGATCGTACGGCTCGTAGGGGCCGAGGATGTTCTGTTCGAGCACGCCGATGCCGGTCTTGCCGTTCATCGTGACCTTCATGAGGTGTTGCACGTGCTGGTTCTCGAACGCGGTCTCGTCGACGTCGGCCAGGTTCCACTGCTCGGAGTGCACGGCCTCGTCACCCTTCCACATGCCGTGGCCCCATTCGGGGTGTGAGTAGCCGATGCCCTTCATGAGGTAGGTGAACACCTTTTCCATCTCGACCACGAGGCGCGTGTCGTCGTCGATGGTGGTGAGCGCAATCTCGGCGGTCGCGATCATGCGGCTACCAGGTTCGAAGGTGACACGGTGTTCGTGGTTGCGCATGTGCCGCACGGCCGGGTCTTCGACGCCGGGGAGCTCGGCGATCGAGTCATACACCGGTAGGAGTGCGCCAACGCTGAACTGCACCCGACCCTTGGTGTCCTCGAAGAGTTGGTAGTGGAAACACTCGTCGTCGAAATGCAGGGGCGCCCACAGGAAGAACAGGCCGTTGGTCCGTGGCGCCGGAGGAGCGCCACGTTGATCGCCGCCGGCCAGCGGGCGGATTCCCCAGCTCCGGTCCTTCGTGCCGAGCGTGGTGGCCGGATCGAATTCGGTTCGGTTGCCGTGGTACTCCATGAAGCCGGACCAGCGGCCGAGCTGGGTGAATCGCGTGGTGTCCATGACCTTGCGCGTACCGCCACCCCAATGGTGGCGCGGTTCTTCGATCGTGCAGGTGCGACCTTCGAACAACAGGTCGGCTTTCCACCCGGTGTCGTTGTCGTCGACCGTGATGCGGCACGAGCGCATCGGTTCGATGATTTCGAGCTTGAAGGGACCAACGTTCATGTCGCTGGGTTCGTCGGTCATCCGGGCCGAGGCGTGGAAGGCGTGCTGCACACCGTCGATGACGATACTGAGCCCGCAGTCCTTGATCCCGAGGTGCGGATAGAACGCAAGGGCAACGCCGATGTACAGGCTGGCGTCGGTGGCGTACCCGTTGAACCAATACCGCTCGTAGACGTCCTTGTCGCTCGACGCCGGTGTCGCGATCGGATCGGGCGTCTGGTGAATCGGATAGTCGTCGAACTTGCTCAGCATGGCTTCCCCTTTGGCGTCGATTGCGCAACCTAACGCAGCGTTGCAGGAGGCCCCAAACGTCGACGGCTTTGGCCGCTAGCGACCCCCCGAGCAGTTGACGAGTGCACCGGTGACATAGCTGGCGGCATCGGAGAGCAGCCATGCGATGGTGGCGGCCACCTCGTCTGGTTGGCCGACGCGTTGCATCGGAATGCTCGGAGCGAGCCGTTCGGCTCGGTCGGGTTGACCACCCGCTGCGTGGATTTCGGTGTCGATCAGCCCGGGTCGAACACAGTTGACGCGGACGTTCTCGGCGGCGACTTCTTTTGCCAAGCCGATGGTCATCGTGTCGATCGCTCCCTTGGTCGACGCGTAGTCGATGTACTCGCCTGGGCTACCCAGGTACGACGCTGCGGACCCGATGTTGACGATCGATCCTCCCGCGCCGCCGTGGACGGTGGACATGTGGCGCACGGCTTCGCGGGCGCAGACGAACGCTCCGACGACGTTGACGTCGAACATCTCCCGCACCCGCTCGGCGCTGAATTCATCGAAGCGTTGCTGTGGTGCGACGATGCCAGCGTTGTTGACCAGGCCGATAAGGGATCCCATCTGGTCGATGGCGGCCGCAAACAGCTGCTCGACGGCGATCTCATCGATGACATCGAGCGGATACGAGGCTGCGGCGACGCCAAAGGCTCGACAATCCGCAACCACCGATTGGGCAGCGGCAACGTCTGATTTGTACGTGATGGCCACATCGGTTCCTGCCTCGGCAACGAGCAGCGCAGTCGCGGCACCGATGCCGCGGCTCCCGCCGGTGATCAGGACAGCGCTCATTCTCGCCAGCGTACGGGAGTTGCAATCACCGGGCGGTCGTTCAGGGACACGAGGAATCGCGCCGTCGTTCGATTGGTTGGATCAACTATGCCGATCACTCGCTTGAACCATGCCGTGCTGTACGTGCGCGACGTCGCGATTACCAAAGTCTTCTACACCGAGGTGCTCGGGTTTGCCGTGACGATGGAGGTTCCGGGCGGGGCGTTCTTTCGCGCTCCGGGTTCGACGAACGACCATGACCTCGCCACGTTCCAGATAGGTTCGGCGGCCGGACCGTCGACGGCTGGTCGGGCGACCGTTGGCCTCTATCACTTGGCTTGGGAGGTCGACACGCTCGCGGAGCTCGAGCGCTTGGCCGGTGTGCTCGCCACCGCTGGGGCGTTGGTCGGTTCTACCGATCACGGGACGACGAAGAGCTTGTATGCCAAGGATCCCGACGGCATCGAGCTCGAAGTGGTGTGGTTGATTCCAGCCGATCTGCTGACCGACGAGGATCGCTCCAAAGCGGCCACCATCCGGCCGCTCGATGTCAGCGCCGAAATCGAGCGATTCGGACCAGAGACCATCGGTGGCGTCGGCCTGTCGCACTGACGCGTCTGCCTTTCGTAGTTGCGGGCAGCCCGGTGGCCCCAGCCGGGCTGGGGTCATCGGTGGTTCAGTTGTTGGTGGGTTTTCGTTTGTCTCTGGCCTCGTTGCGGGCCCTGGTCTGTTCGGCCAAGGGCGGTGGAATGGTTTCTGAGTGTTCGCCGTTGGGTCGGTAGATCTTCAATGTGCGGTCTGGGAGGAGCTTCAGTTGCCAGGCGCCCTCGTGCACCAAGTGATGGTGTTTGTGGCAGAGGGGGAGGAGGTTGACGAGGTCGGTGAGCCCGCCGTGTTCCCAGGGCACCACATGATGAATGTGGCAGTGGTTGAAGTTGATTCCACACGTTCCGAAGGCGCATGTCGGATGAAGGATGCGTAGCGCTCGTCGTTGGGCTGGGGTGGCGAGGCGTTGTTTGCGGCCGAGTTCGAGCAATTCACCTGAGGTGTTGAGGACGGCGGGGATGACTCCTGCTTCGCAGGCGAGGCGGCGGGCGGTTGGGGTGGTGATGCTGGTGCCGTTGGCTGTTTCGCAGATGCTGTGTCGGCGGAGGCCGTCGCGGAGTGTTTCGAAGTCGATCAACACGATGAGATCTGTCGTGTTACGGCGCCCGGGGTTGGCTTTGGTGCCGTCAATGTCGTCTTCGTTGCCGGTGACGGTGCGGCCTTTGCTGGTGAGGTTGGCGAGTGCCTGGGCGGCGAGGTGGCTGTTCGTGGCGAGGCCTTTGGGGAGTGGTTTGCCGTCGAATTTGGGGTGTTGTTGGCGCCAGAGTGCTTCGAGTTCGGCGTCGATGTTTTTGAAGACACGTTCGCCGAGGATCGGGTCAAATTCGAAGTAGCCCTTGTACATGCCGTCGTGCGGATCGATCCACTTCTTCAGTTTGGTGGCTCGTTCTTGGCGTTTCTGGCGGTCGATGCCGGCTTGTTCGTCGATGAGGTCGAGGTAGCGGGCGAGTTTGTCGCGGAGCTTCTCGGGTGTCGGGACTGGGCCATCGTCGACGTCGTCGGGGTCGAGTGATGGTCCGAAGAGTTCATCGACATGGTCCAACAGTTTTTGTTGCGTGTCGGGGTCGAGGTCGGCGAGTTTGTTCGATACGACATCGACGTGATCGGAAGTGATGTCGCCGTTGTCCAACGAGTCGGTCAATGTGGGTGACTTGTCGAGGGTCTTGGACCGGTTCGACGCCTG
>RCMY010003924.1_pt1 | contig 13027 bp, 12 predicted proteins | sample 2041341 | NCBI WGS metagenome assembly RCMY01 (sample SAMN09708234, study PRJNA481090) | Marine sediment metagenome, whole genome shotgun sequencing project. | reverse complement strand
ACTTAAGAAGTCAGCTTTATAGTAATTAAACAAGGTGTGATAAGTGAACAGTGTTTTCGTTAACATAAGTCCTTATTACATCTTTTTATTCGTTAATTTCACGAGAATTCATCACAAAGATAGTGTGATATATGGTAAAATTGATAAGAGGTGGAAACATGCAATCTAAATTAAAATCATTACTAATAAACCTAACTCTTGTAATAGCGATTGTTGTTACAGTATGGATTGCTTATGTTGGCTTCATAGGTGGTCCTGCACGGGCCTATGAGAAAGAAGACGTTAACTATGTTCAAGCTTTCTTAGAATCAAAGAAATATGATTCGGCACAGTTGTTGAATCGGTTTTCTTTTGATCAAGTATATTATATTGTTCAGTACAAAAATAAAAGTGAAGAAAAAATTGCCTGGTTCAGCAAAAACTTTAAGAAACAAGGAAACCATGCATTGGTATCGAATGATACAGTTTTAGATTTTGCGAAAAGACATGATCTGTCAGCAGACAAAATACATTTTGGAGTGTTTGAGGACAAGCTTGTGTTTGTTTACAAGAACGGATCCAAAGAAGTGTTTTACGATGTTGATTCATTAGAATTAGTTTACAGTAGGGAGTGATTGATTTGGTATGGTGGAAAAAATCGTATATTAATCGTCGTGATTGGATATTAGAAAATCAAGGAAGTTTAAAGTTAAGTCCTCAAAGTTTAATGATTACCTTGATGATTGATTTTATGAATGAGAACAACGAAAGTATTTCTCTTGAAACTTTAGCTAAACGTAGTGGCTTAGAGATTGAAGAAGTTGATACAACAATTCAAAACTTAATTAACTCAATGATTCTTCAAGTTTCAGTTATGAATCAATCTATAGAGTTTAATCTTGATAACTTATTTAAAAATGGTGTAATTTATGAACATGTAGATGAAGATATCTTTGGTGTCTTTGAAACAGAGTTTGGTCGTTTGCTAACACAAGCGGAGTTACAAACTCTTAACACGTGGTTACGACGTTATACAGAAGAAGAAATACTTGATGCGTTACGTAGTGCAATGATGTATAAGAAAATGTCAATGCAATACATTAATGCAATTCTGGTTAATAAATCAGAGGAGAAACGAGTATGACAATTCTTGAGGTTCTTGAAATCCTTGGCAAAGAGTTTCCAGACACACAGGGAGAATTGGATTATACGACTCCATTTCAATTGCTGATAGCAGTGATACTCTCAGCACAGACGACAGATGCAGCAGTCAATAAAGTTACTGTTGAACTGTTTGAGAAGTATCCTGACGCTTATGCTTTATCACAAGCAAAACAAGAAGATATCGAACCAATACTAAGTACTATTGGTTTGTATCGTAACAAGGCTAAGTTCATTATTAACTGTTCGAAACAGTTAGTTGATGAGTTTGATGGTGTAGTGCCAAAGACTCGTGAAGAGCTAATGACCTTACCAGGAGTTGGTCGTAAAACGGCCAATGTCGTCCTTTCTGAAGGTTTTGGTATTCCAGCCATTGCAGTTGATACACATATCGAACGTGTCGCTAAGAGGCTGAAACTAGCATATAAGAACGATTCAGTTGAAGTTGTTGAAAGAAAACTTATGAAAAAAATACCTGAGGATTTATGGGCTCGTGCTCATCTACTGTTACTACTTTTTGGTCGTTATTATTCGACTGCACGAAATCATGAAGATCCTTATGAAATATTAGAACGATTAAAGGAGAAACATCAGTTATGAGAGATTTGAATTTAGAACAAGTGAATACATGGGTTCATGGATCACTCAAAGGAAAAGGATTCATACAAGGTGTTCAAGTAGATAATCGTAAAATTACACGAGGAGATCTCTTTGTTTGTCTACGAGGAGAAAAGGTCGATGGGCATACATTTGCTCAGAACGCTGTTGATCAAGGTGCTGTGGCTCTTATCGTTGATCGTTATCTCGATATCGATGTTCCTCAAATATTAGTTAAAGATACTTTAGAAGCTTTAAGACTCTTTGGTAGATTATACCGTAATTCTTTAAGTGCAACATTTATTGGTATTACAGGAAGCAATGGAAAGACATCAACAAAAGATATACTATTCAGTATATTCTCACGAGTTGGTAAAACAATTGCTACACATGCCAACCAAAACACCGAGATAGGTACATACTTAAACCTCTTTAGAATGGATTATGATACAGAGTACGGTATCTTTGAAATGGGATTAGATATGCCAAATGATGTTCGTTTGATGACATCAATCGTTAAGCCTGATGCAGCGCTTGTCATGAGTTTAGCACCAACACACATCGTTAACTTTAGAGATGAACAACATATTGCTGAAGAGAAATTCGCAATATTTGCAGCTGTTGTGAACGATGACGCTAAGTTTTATCAAGGTGACTTTAAATTGTATCGTAATCTCGATCGTGGATATCATACTTTTGGTTTTAATGAATCCAATGAAACAATCGTTAGTGATGTTAAGTCTGATAATAATGGTATTGAGTTCAAAGTGAATGGTACAACATATTCCTGCAACTTATTAGGAGCTCATCAAGCAAGTAATTGTGCTGGAGTGATTGCATTAGCCCGTAAATTAGGTGTTGATGATGTTGATATTCGTGAAGGGCTGAATCATGTGGCCTTAACGTCACTTCGTACAGAGCTAGTTGAGAAAGATAAGTCACTCGTGTTATTGGATGCTTATAAATCAAATCCAATCAGTGCAATTTATGCAATTGAACTCTTAAAGAACTACGATTATGAAGGACCTCGTGTTGCCGTTTTAAGTGATATGGTTGAACTTGGAGATAACTCTGTTGAACATCATATTGAAGTACTCGAAGCACTTGAAAAATATGAAGTTGCAGAAGCGTATTTATACGGTCCAGAATTTAAACAAGCACTTACACGGTATACTCTAGATAATGTACATGTTCATCACTATGATACATTTGAAGCATTGTATCGTGATGTGCAAGACTTATTTAAAGCTAAGCAAATGATATTAATTAAAGGGTCGCGTTATTATTCTCTAGAGCGACTTATGAAAGAGGCATAATATGAAAAAGAATATAGCATTAATTTTTGGTTCGATAAATAGCGAACATGATGTTTCGGTAGCTTCTGCTGCTTCTGTATTAGAACATTTTCCGTTAGATAAATATGATTTAAGTCTTATTTATATTGCGAAAAATGGGACATGGTATACTGGTGATTACTCACTAGATGCTATGAAAGCTAATGAATTAGATGGACACAAAGAATTACTTCTTAAATTTGACTTTAAAAACCCTGGATTTGTAGAACGTGAATCAGGTGTAGAACTTCATATCGATGGAGCGTTTATTATGCTTCATGGTCGTATGGGAGAGGGTGGAGAAATCCAAGGGCTACTACACAGTGCTAATATTCCGTTTACTGGATGTGATGTTTTATCTTCCGCACTTTGTATGGATAAGTACTATACACATGTTGTTTGTGAAGCTAATGACATTCCAATGGCACAATATCAACTCATCACTAAAGAAGATACAGTTGATACATCATCAATTTCATATCCTGTGATTGTTAAACCAAATAGAGAAGGTTCATCATTTGGTGTTACATTTGTACCGGATGAGAAATCACTTCAAAAGGCCATTGACTTTGCGCTTGAATACGACTCACATATTCTTATTGAAGAGTATATCAAAGGTACTGAAGTTGGACTTGGAATCCTTAAAACTAAAAATGATTATGTAATTAGTGAAGTAGACCAAGTAAACGTTTCTGGAGATATCTTTGATTTCTCAGAGAAATATCATCCTCACAGCACTGAAACATTACCAATATCAACATTCCCTGAAGAAGTACGTAAACAAGTTCAGGCATATGGTGCGAAAGTTTTTGATTTACTAGCATGCTATCAATTCGCACGTCTTGATTTCTTTGTGACAGACGATCATAAAATTTACTTAAATGAAGTTAATACAATCCCTGGATTCACGAGCTCATCCCGTTATCCAAAGATGTTAGCTGGTAAAGGTGTTGATTTTACAAGTCTTATTACTAAGATGGTGGAAGATATCGTATGTTAGAAAGTGTTCAAGCAATTGTTGATGAGGGAATAATTCTTGAGAACACAAATCTTCTTAGAGAGACATTAAATCAAGAAACTAAAATCATAGCAGTTATTAAAGCGAATGGTTATGGTTTAGGTATTACTGAAGTTGCTCACACTTGTGAGAAACTGGGAATTGATATTCTTGCTGTTCTTGATGTTTATCAAGCTAAACAGTTAAGAGATGCAGGGATTACATCGCCCATTTTATTATTGGGAGCAACCATTGAAAGTGACTTTAATTATCTTCATGAATTAGATTTAATACAGGTCATTTTTGATTTAGATTTTGCTAAACGACTTAATTCATATGCTTTATCAAAGAATCTAAGGATTAAAGGACATGTTAAAGTGGATACAGGACTTAATCGTCTAGGAATGCGCTCTGTAGACGATATAGAGGCGTGTTACCATCTTGATGGTCTTGATGTTCAAGGAATTTATTCACACTTTGTAGAGGCTCAAAACGGCGAAGGGGACGCACTCGAGTTTTCTAAACTTCAAATAGAACGTTTTGATTCAGTACTTGAAGAACTTCGCTCTAAAAACATTGAGGTAGGAATGACTCATATGCAAAACAGTCCATCAATACTTCAGTTTGGAGATCTTGGTTATGATGCTGTCCGTTGTGGAATGATACTCTTTGGTTTGTTCCACCCAAGTCAGTTAGAAAGTGCCTATTCACTTGGTTATCGTTGTTGTCTCCGTTTAGAAACTCGCATAGCAATGATTCATACAGTCTACCCAGGTGATTTTATTGGATACAGTCGTTCCTATGCAGTTACACAAGAAATGAAGATTGCTACAATCTCATCGGGATACTGTGATGGTGTGATGAAAGCATTATCGCTTAATGGTGGTTCAGTTATTGTTAATGGAAAAGCATGTAAGATACTTGGAGACATTGCGATGTCGCAGTTTATGATTGATGTAAGTGATGTAGAATGTCAGGCTGAAGATGTTGTTGTTATCTTTGGAGATGAGAACCAATCTATTTATGATTATATTCGTATCACAGGACAATCAATAAATGAACTGATTAGTCATTTACGTTACACAATACCAAGACGATATATTAATACAATTTAGATCTTCAAGAGAAGATCTTTTATTGCGAAGAAAAACTCCACACCTTTCGATGTGGAGTTAAGTCTTATTTCGTTAATATAATGATATTTTTTTGGAATCGTGTACTTAACATGAATGAATTTACGGTAGTACCATCAATCTGATACCCAGTAATAAGCGCATCATCTGACAGAGAATCCAAATTAGATATTGTCATTAAAGTTCCATATAAATCTTTAAACTGTTTTACTGTTAATCCTGTATTAATTTTTGTATCCGCAACAGTTAGTGTTAATTTTGTTTTAATTAACTCTTCTTTGGTCATTGATTTACCAGAGATGTTTGGGGTGACTTTTAGAGTCACTCCAAACTGATTGCTTGATTGTTGATACGAGATTGCAGGTTGTTCCATTCCATTTTCCATTGACCAGTTAATAACGAGCCCTGAAGGTTGACCAATAAAGTCAGGAACAGAAATAGTGTTTGCCTTTACTTCAATCTTCGAACATTTTTGATTAGATTGAATATTTGGTGCTTTATCGAATGTATAGTATGAACATACTTCTACAGAAGATGTATCGTTTGGTAAAGAGATTGTTAATGAGTGATTTTCCTCATCGGTCTTCAGCTCTTCATAAAGTGCACCATTAACTTTTACATCTGTCTTGTATCGAACCGCTCCATAAATCCATGACTCATCGTAAAGACGTGTACCGGAGTATGTTCTTCCGTTGATACTGTCTTTCATCTCTAGAGTTGCATCTGCTTCAATTAATTTCTCTGCATCAGGATATGGTGTTAGACCAACATTGATCTTGAGTTCATTACCAATCTGTTCAGCAGTCACATTTTGTGTTTCTAATGAAGATAAATCTTGTGGAGTTGCTGATGTTAAGGTGGCGTGTTTCTTAAGAACTTTTCCTGTTGAAATTAAATCTGGGTTCATGTTTTCAAGTGGAGTTTGATAAGGGAAGAATCCTTTGATATGTGTTATTGACACTACATCACTTGGTTGACTCATTCCTTTTCCTGGTCCATAGCTGTTTGCAAGTAAGTCTAGAATGTAACTATTCAAATTACCAGGTAAGTTGAAATTCTTTTCTTGAGGACTGAAGTATGTTTGTAATTCTTTGTCAAGTTCTTCAAAACCATTCCAGGTGGCAATGGTGAAATCACTTGTAGCTGCAATCATAAGTCGATCGATACCTGCTCCTACTGGGATGTTGAATTTGGATGCTTGTTTGTCATCTGCTTCAACTGTACCTGTTTTCGCATAAGTAGGGTAGCTGCGTCGCAATACACGAGCGTATGGTGTATCGAGAACTTCTCGCATTTTTTCAGCGGTGAGATAAGCTGCTCCAGGAGATAATACTTGGACTGGAGTGTAATCAGGTTCAATTGTATCAGTACCATCTAGGAATTCTATTTTTGTCACTGTATGTGGTTTGATATATTGACCTTCATTAAAGATAGATGCTGTAGAACCGGCTATTTGAATGGTATTTACATTTAATGGATCGTTACCAATCGCAAATGGAACTGTCACATCAGTTATGTTATCACTTGTAACTAAACCTATTTCTCTTAAGTATTCGAGATATTTTTCATTTCCAATCGCTTCACGTACATCCATGAGTGCTTTGATTGCCGGGACGTTACGCGAGTCTGAAATAGCTCGGCTTAAAGTTATGTGACCTTCGTGACGACTATCCCAGTTTTTCCAAGAAATTCCGTAGTAACTAATAGGTTCATCTGTAATAAGATGATCGGATGCCCATCCTAAGTGTTCAAATGCAGGTGCATAGACAACGATAGGTTTCAATGTAGAACCAGGAGAGCCAACTCTATTTGCTGCTAAGTTTGACATACGTTGTCCATTGTAATCATAGCGACCAACGGTTCCGATAATCTCTCCAGTTTTATTATTAACGATTGTTGAAGCAACTTGTTGGATACTCTTGTCAGATACGGTGAGCATGTTCAAGTTTGCAATTTCTCGGTTTTGAACTTTGTCAAGACCACTTTGTACATCTCGGTTAAGGTTAGTATGAATTTTCATAGCTAAACCAGATGGGATATGATCTTCGGTTTCTGAAACGATATTATGTTCTTTAAGTAAATCTAATGTTTCAGAATAAGCAAGGTCAATATATGACTGGTAAGGTTGTGCCCCTTCGTAGTTTAATCTGTTCTCAGCTAGTAAATCTTCAATTTTTACATTTCGTGCAACATTGTATTCTTCTTCTGAAATATATCCATGATAGTACATGTTATAGACTACACGTTGTGTTTCTCTGTTTGCTGCTGAGATGTTTCGGTAAGGAGAATATGCATTAGGTGCATTAATAACTGCTGCCATAAATGCTGATTCAACTGTATTTAATTCGCTTGCGGATTTTCCAAAGTAAGCTTGAGCGGATTTTTCTACACCAAGTGTATTATTACCAACACCGAAGTTTACTTTGTTTAGGTAGAGTTCTAAAATTAGTTTCTTACTTAATACACCTTCTTTTTCAAATTTTTGTGAAAGGAAGATCTCAACCAATTTACGATCAATACCACCTAAACCACCTTTAGCTTCTTCAGTTTGTTCTCCTGAACTACCATCTTTAACGAAAGCGGTGTTTTTAATAAGTTGCATTGTGAAAGTTGATCCACCTTCACCCAAACTAAGTTTCCCTGATTTTAATGTATCAAATACGTTATTGATAAGCGCCATTGTGAAACGGGGCACATCAAATCCGTTATGAACAAAGAAACGAGAATCTTCAGCAGAGACAAAGGCATCAATGAGCGAATTAGAAAGTTCGTCATAAGAAATATTATCTCGATACTTATTGGATAACTCAAAATAGGATTCCCCATTAGCATCTAAGAAGTTTGTTGAAGGGGGATCTACGAAATCTTGTTGGGTTAATGATGTAAATTGTTCTTGGTTAGCCAGTTTTAGCGTATGCGTTACTAATACTGTAGCAACAGCTAATCCTATAACTGTAATAACTATTAAAATAGAGGCAACAATACGCTGTCCAAAGAACGGTGAACGTCCTTTTTTCTTCTTTTTAGGATTGTTTGGATTTTCTGACTTATTTTTCTTTAGTGACTTAATAGATTTAATTTCTAAAGTTCTATCGTCATTATTGTTCTTTTTGGTCATAATTACTCCTTTTCAGATAGTACTTGATTGAGTACTGTAATGTAATCGCATGGAATTTGATAGGATTGTGGTACCAAATACCCATGTTTCTTTATCCATGATAAAGGTAAGGAACGTGATTTCTCGGAATCAAGATACGGAAGAAACTCACGAGCTAATATTAAGTAGGTTTCATCAAATGAATTGAATCGTATAACAAGAAAGGCAATCGCACCATGTCGATGAACGTTTCTTAAATGGTCAATTTGATGTTGATGAAGTGAAGATAAAGGAAATAAAGTTTTGTTTTTAGTTTCTTTAGCTTCAAAGTCTAGGGCATAAGATCGATAAACACCTTGATAATCGGTTGTTGATGCTTGCCTAAAATAAGCTTCAGTAATCTTTGCTTTATTTCGAGCAGGGTAGTCAACGTTGACGATTTGAATCGGTGTTGGCTTTTTATGCACAACAGCAGTATCTTTAATAAGATAATGATTGTTAGAGGTGTTGATATCTTCTTCAAGACTCATTCCTCTTCGACTTGTTACTTTACTATTTGCAGGTCGTTGATATACTTTTTTACTCCCTGGATATTGAATCATAAAATCACCATTGTTATTATACTATAAATTATCACATTTGTTTACTTTATTAATGTGGGAAGTTTTGTTTAATGCGCTTGAAGAAGCATACATAATTTGAGATAATAGACCAAGAGGTGAGAATATGGCACAGAAACTAACAATTGATGAAATCATGGATAAAGAATTTCATGTTGATTTTAAAGGTTATCAAGCATTAGAAGTTGATCAATTCTTAGATGAAGTAATTCAAGATTATAATTACTTTACAGAACTCATAAAAGAACAACAAGAGTTACTTAAACGATATGAAGACTCACTTGCTCAACAGAAGCGAGTCATCTTAGAACTTGAAGGAAAATCACGCAATCAAAGCAATCAAGTTCCAAGTCAATTCAGTCATGTAGATATTTTAAAACGTATCTCACGTCTTGAAGAAGTTGTATTTAAAGACAACAAATAGTATAAAAAACATACACGAAAGATAATCGCTGCAGTAATGTAGAGGAAAGTCCATGCTCGCACCGCCTGTGATGGTGGTAGTGTTTGTGTCTGATGAAACCATAAGTCAGAGCATAGAGGCATCTATGACGGCAGATCGAAGTCCTAAGGGAAACTATGGATAACGACTTGAAAGTGCCACAGTGACGAAGTCTCTATCGAAAGGTAGAGAGTGGAACGAGGTAAACCCCATAAGTGAGAAACCCAAAATTGGTAGGGGAGCTTGTTGGAGCAAATCGAAGCAACAACAAGACGCGTAAGCGTAGATAAATGATTATCATTAACAGAACATGGCTTATTGAGTGTATATGCATTAAAGGAGTATAGCTCCTTTTTTATTGATTTTCTTGTCACAATAATCTCAAAAATGATTGATTGCTAAATATATCTTTGATTGGTATAATTTAGCTGTATGACTTTTGATAGGAGGGATCGTATTGGAGAGACTGGGTAGTGTATTAAAAGAACGTCGACTCGAATTAAATCTTACATTAGAAGATATGAGTACTAAAACCAAATTATCAGTTCCTCAACTACAGGCAATTGAAGAAGGTAATATTTCATTCTTTAAAGAAGATTTATCATACTTAAATTACTTTGTAAGATATTATGCAAATGCTTTAAATGTTAATTATGACGAAATTAGAGATATTTTAGATGATGCAGTAACTAATTATACGGACGCTATTAATCTTTCACAGATTCAGAAGAAAGAAGAAATTAGTTCTAGTGTAAGGGAAAAAACGAAACAAAACCCACCGCGTAATAGTGGAATGAATCGTGCAAAACCAAGTTATCGTAAAATTGATATACCAACACTTGGTCTTTTAGTGCTTGCAATTGCTATTATTGCTGGGATGATTTTAGTCGGTGTTAAATGGATTATTCCTATGATTGGATCTACAGATCCGATTACACCACCACCAATTGTAAATCCAAATCCAGACAAAGAAGAGGATAAAACACCAGAAGAGGGGAATTCACAAACACCTGAATCACCTGAAACACCAGATCAAAAGTATGTAGTAACTAAAATAGATGCTACAACTTATGAGATTAAAGGTTGGTCTCCTCAAGAAGAGTTTAAGTTTGGTGTTAATATACAAAACCGTTCTTGGATGCAATTCCTTGAAAATAGTAAGATTCTTGCCGAACCGAAGTCAATCATCTATGAAAATGGTGCTACCATTGATGTTTCTGTAGTTGCAGAGAAAGATAAAGTCTTTATTATTAATTTTGGTTATTTTTCAGGAAACACAATTACATTAAATGGACAAACAATTGAAGCAGATAAGAGTATCTTAAATAAAGATATTGTTAAGATTACATTTAGATTTACTGAGGGAGTATAGAATGAATATTGCGAATAAATTAACCGTTTTTAGAATTATTTTAATACCGGTAATTGTTCTTGTGGAATTATTTCCCTATGAGCAATTCGGAATTCAAATACCATACTTTGTTATAGAACATATAACATTGTCACTTAAGAACATTATTGTGCTCGTGTTGTTTGCAACCGCAGCCATTACTGACTTCATTGATGGATACTTAGCTCGTAAGTATGACATGATTACAGTTTTTGGTAAATTCTTAGATCCAATTGCTGATAAGTTACTTGTAAATACATTGTTTATTATTTTTGCTTTCAGAGGAACAGTTCCTGTAGTAGCCGTTCTCTTGATGATATGGCGTGATACGATTGTTGATGCTGTTCGTATGCTTGTATCACAAAAAGGCCTTGTAATGGCTGCTGGATACCTTGGTAAAGTTAAAACTGTTGCCCAAATGATTGCTATTATTCTAATTCTTATGAATAATCTTCCATTTGAGTTATTCTCAATTCCACTTTCAACTATCCTCGTATGGTTTGCGACATTAATGTCAGTGATGAGTGGAGCATCTTATGTGATTCAAGCTCGATCATATTTAGTTGAAAGTATGTAGGGAAAACGATAGTTCATGTTGTATTTTATTGTAAAGGAGACATAATGGCTAACGATAATAGAGATAAAGTGCTTGATGAAACAATTAAGCAAATAGAAAAGCAATTTGGTAAAGGTTCAATCATGAAACTAGGGGACCGAGCTTCAGTTGATATTGATGCAATTAGCTCGGGATCATTAGCTTTAGATGCTGCACTTGGTATTGGTGGATATCCTAAAGGTCGTATTATCGAAATTTATGGTCCAGAATCCAGTGGTAAAACAACTCTAGCACTTCATGCTATTGCTGAAGTCCAAAAAACAGGTGGTAAAGCAGCTTTCATTGATGCTGAAAATGCGATTGATCCAATTTATGCACGTAATTTAGGTGTCAAAATTGACGAACTAATCTTATCTCAACCAGATTCAGGAGAACAAGCATTAGAAATTGTTGATGTTCTTGTACGTAGTGGTGCGGTTGATTTAGTAGTTGTTGATAGTGTTGCTGCACTTGTACCACAAGCAGAGCTTGATGGCGAAATGGGTGACTCTAACATTGGTTTACAGGCACGTATGATGTCAAAAGCAATGCGTAAACTAGCAGGTCCAATGAACCGTGGTAATTGTACTGCAATCTTCATTAACCAATTACGTGAAAAAGTAGGAATTATGTTTGGTAACCCTGAAACAACACCAGGTGGTAGAGCCTTAAAATTCTATTCATCTGTTCGTCTTGATATTCGTCGTTCCGAACAAATCAAACAAGGTACGGATGTTGTTGGTAATAAAGCCAACATTAAAGTCGTTAAAAATAAAGTTGCACCTCCATTCAAGGCAGTTCAAGTTGAAATTGTTTATGGTAAAGGTATTTCCTTTATTGGAGAAGTTATCGATTTAGGTTCAGAGTTCGATATTATTAACAAGAGTGGATCATGGTATTCATATAATGGAGAAAAAATCGGACAAGGACGTGAAGCAGTACGTACTTATCTTGAAGATAATCCAAAAATATTGGATGAAGTTGCTGCTCAGGTAAGAGAAAGAATGTTAGTTAAAGATAAAACAGAAGAGGCTTAAATGCTTCTTCTTTTTTTATGAGAAGATAAATCTATCTATTATCAAAAGTAACGATATATGGTTGAGAAAAAGCTATAAATAAAGTATTATATAAGTATGTTAGGAAACTAACTTTTGAAAAAGAAAGAGGAGTATTATGAATAATATATTATTATACTCCATCATAACCGGTATTAGCGTATTTGTAGTGATGATTCTGGCGATGGTCATCATTAACAAATTAGGAATGAATCGTTCAAAACAGCAAGCAGAATCAATCGTTGATGATGCAAAAGAAAAAGCTGAAAATATGACACGTCAAGCACAGCTTGAAGCAAAAACTCATGCTTATGAAATAAAATTAAATGCTGAGAAAGAAGCACAAGAAAAACGACAAGAACTACAAGAGGTAGAAAGTCGTTTAGAACGTCGTGATGAAAATCTCAATATGCGTGATGCGAATTTAGTTTCTAAAGATAAGGAACTTCAAGAAAAGCAACGTGTTTTAGAGGTGAAAAATTCAAAACTGGATAAGATGGAAGAAGCATTAAACGAACGTATGGCTGTTCAATTGGAAGAGCTTGAACGTATAGCATCAATGCCTGCATCGGAAGCTAAGAAAGAATTGTTTGAAATTGTTGAAAAACAAATGGAACATGAAGTATT
>RCMY010003923.1_pt1 | contig 13027 bp, 11 predicted proteins | sample 2041341 | NCBI WGS metagenome assembly RCMY01 (sample SAMN09708234, study PRJNA481090) | Marine sediment metagenome, whole genome shotgun sequencing project. | reverse complement strand
AATCGAACTAGCGCGGTGCAATCGAACTAGCGCGGTGCAATCGAACTAGCGCGGTGCAATCGAACTAGGGGAGCCCGCTAGTCCGGGGCCGGTGGAACAGAGAAGCCCCGCGCTGAAGGCGGGCCTTCCGCTACAGGCGGCTCTTCTGGGGCCGGTGGAGCAGAGAAGCCCCGCGCTACGGGCGGACCTTCCGGGGCCGGCGAAACAGAGAAATCACCCGGAACGGGCGGCCCTTCCGGTGCGGGTGGAACGGAGAAGTCGCGCTGTGCGGGCCGCGCTGACGCCGGCTTGCGGAAGTTGGACCACTCCATGAGGTTATTCACTGCGAAATAGCCAGCACCGAGGGCTACAAATACATAACCAATGGAGTAGGCAGCCACGCCTACTGGGATGGCGACCGCAGCCGACACCAAGCGAGCCAGCTGGATTTGGTTCTTCTGCGTGAGGATGCTGATGCCTCGGAAGAAGATATTGCCGCCATCCAGCGGGAGGACCGGCAGGAGGTTCACGGCTCCCCAAAGAAGGTTGAACCACACCAGGCTTCGAACCACCACGTCGGCCGTCCCGGTGAAGGTCCCCTGGCGGCTGAGCAAAAGGGCGGGCAAGCCCAGCCCGAAGATCTGGGTGAACGGCCCGGCCAAGGAGACCAGCAGGTCTTGGCCGTTGGTAAGTCGAGTGCCCTGGACAGGCATGGTGTAGCCGCCCAGCCCGTGAAGGACAATGGAGGATTCGAATCCGTAGCGACGGAAGGCGAAGGCGTGCCCCAGTTCGTGCACAAGGATTGAGGACCCCACCGCCGCCACTATGGCCGCACCTCGCACGTAGTCCGGAGAGAAGCTGGCCATTACCCAGACGGCCAACAAACCGAAAAAGATCTCGATTCGAATTCCAAATCCGAACAGCGAGAAATGGGAGGGCTTCACCCCCTTGACACTATCGCGACCCTTCCTGGTGCAGTTCTCGGGTGTGAACCAGCCACTCACCAAGTGGACAAGACCCGAGTGCACAAGACCCGAGGGGACAAGACCCGAGTTCGCTCAGCGGACCTCGTTGAGCTGATGGTTGGGCCAGGAATCGGCCGCACGGTGGAGGTGATAGTCGAAACGCCGCTCGGTGGAGTGATCACCCATGGTGATACGCGGCAAGCGGAGCGGGTCATCACCGGCCACGACCCGCCCGTTGAGAAAGGTGAATGCCGCTCGATACCCGGCCAATTCGGCGCCAACCCGAACCCAGGAGTTGTGATGGCCGGAGGGATAGGCCAGCAGATCCACCGATTGTTCAGCGCCCACCGAGCGCAGGAGGTCACGTAGTTTGACCCTGGACTCGCTGAGTTCCGACGCCAAGTCGGTGTCGGTCAGACCGGGGAGCGAACGATGGCTGCGCGTGTGCGAGCCCACCGTATGACCCGCCGCTACCCATTCGCCCAGTTGTTGGGCCGTCATAGTGGGCGGCATGCCCTCCCACCACGGCGGGACCACACCCAGATGATCGGCCACCACAAAGACGGTGGCCGGTGCCCCGGCTTCGGCCAAGATGGGCATCCCGTAGGAGTAGAGGCCACCGAGGGCGTCGTCGAAGGTGATGGCAGCCAACGGCGGCCCACCGGGGCTGTCCAATGCTTCCACGAGTTGATCGACCGTCACGATGATGTAGCCCGCCGCCCGGACCTGGGCGATCTGCCGCGCCAGGTCGTCGGCACCAACACTCATGCCCACCGATGGCTCCCCCGGGGCCAGCACATCGTGATAGCCCAGCACCACATGCCCAGGACCCAACCGGTGCCAGGCCTTGGCCACCAGAGCGGACAGCGGGCCTCGGAGCCGATCAGCCAATGGCCGATACATGATCATGACGCCGCCCCGTGAAGCTCGACCGCTTCGCGCAGAACGGTGATCAAACGGCCTGCACCAACCGCAGCGGTATAGCGGGCGGCGAAACGCTCGGCGCCGGACTCACCCATTTGTGCCGCTCGATCCGGGCTGCTCATCAACTCCTGCAACGCTGTTGCGAGGGCCACGGGGTCATCCGGTGGCACCAGCAGACCGGTCACTCCGTGGTCGATCATCTCTGGGACGGCGGCAACGTTGGCACCGACAACCGGCAGTCCGGCCGCCATCGCCTCGAGAACCGCGTTGGGGGCTTGGTCGATCGGGGATGGAAATGCGAAGATGCTGAGACCGGCAAGCAGCTCCCACAGCCGGTCATCTCCGGGGGAAAGATCATCTATGACTTCGATCCGATCGTGGGTAGCGGCGGCAACGGCGGCCAAGGGGTCGGGGCTGATCAAGACCAGCGTGGCGTTCTGTGCCCCGAGCGAGCGAAAGGCGTCCACCAAGACCGGGCCGCCTTTGCGAACAAATTGACGACCGAGAAAGCCGATGCGGATCGAACTCCCCGGCGGCCGTCGCGGAAGCACCGGTGGTGGCGTGATCCCGAACGGGAACGCTCGAATCTTGTCGGCGCTGATCCCATAGTCGTCCTGCAAGCTGCGATTTGACCATTCGCTGTTTGCCACGATCAGATCCGCCGTGTCATACACCCGTTTTTCGACGGGTTTGGTGAGCCGGACGGTGAACGGGGTTCCCCGCCCCGGCGAACGGTACGGGATCCGGTAGGCGTTGAGCGCATTGGTGGTATCCAACGAGACCACAGTGGGCACACTGGCCAACATCTTGGTGCTGAGCAGCCCGGCATTTTGGGTGTAGATGTGAACCACATCCACCTGCTCCAGGTGGCGGGCGATGATAGGCCGAAGCCTGGCGCTCACTCCCAGCTGGCTCCGCAACGGCTGCAGATCGGCGTCCAGCGAGGCCAGCCCAGGAATAGGGGCCCTCCACAACCGCCCAGCCAACCCCGGCGGCGGAGTCTCCACCCACACCGGGGCGATGTCCTGTCGCTCTGCGAACGCTTTGCGCAGGTGGAAGTGAACGGTCTCGTGCCCGCCGATGTTCTCGTTCACCATCAACACTCGCAACGGGTCGATCTTGGCCACCGCACCACGCTAGGGGGCCTGGGAAACCGCCCCACCGCGAAATCCCGGAAAGGTTAACGGCTCGCCGCAGGGGCCGATAGGCCATTGTGCAGGGATCTTCCGACGTTGGAGCCGAAACCGAGCCCCTACAACAGGACACGTCTGCTGATGCCCTGGAGCGCCGCCGGCCAGAACCCGGTTCGACGGACAACGCCGCTCCGGTAGGGCGGGCTCCTGGAACCGTGGAACCGGCCCGTGCCGCGATGGAACTGGCCACCGAGTCCTCCATCACCACAGCCTTCGCAGAGACCGCCGCCACCGACTCACCCGCCGAACCAGACCTCGCCACAGAAGACAGCGCCACCGAGGTGGGGGCCACCATTCTCGCCGAAGCCCGGTCGTTGCTGGCTGGTCGCCGGTTCCGTGATGCCGCCCGTGTTCTGGAGTCCGTTGAACGCCTCCGGCCCGATGATCCCGAAACGCTGTCGCTGATCGCCATAACCCACGCCCACCTGGGACGGAACCGCAAGCTGGTCCGTGACGCCCTGCGCCGGCTAAGCGACGAATTCGGCGATCGCTCCCTCACTTGGCGAACCGTTGGCGAGGTGGCACTGGCCCGTTTCCAATTCGACCCCGCCCAACATGCGGCCCGGACCTCGGTGCAGATGGCACCTCGATCGGTGAAGAACTGGCACACCCTGGCAGCGGCCTACGCCGGAAACGGTTGGTTCTCAGAGTCCGAGGCATGTATTGCTGAGGCCACCAAGATCGACCCGGTTGGACAATACGAACTGGGCAAGAACGATGTGATCGGTTTCGGTCAATGGCAGGTAGGGCGAGCAGTGAATTACTGGGCCATGACCCGCACCTACGTAGCGGGCGCGGCGTTACTCGGATTTCTCCTCTTCGGGTTGCTGGGGCTGGCGGTTGCGCTCTCCACACCCATGCTCGTTCGGGAAGTTCGGGTGCGAACCGCCCCGGAACCCTTCCGTACCCTGGCCGATCTTGTGTGGCGGGCTGAGCACCGGCTTCGACTCCTGAATGCGACAGTTGTGAGCGCTGTCCTCCTTCTGTGGCTTCTTTTGTTTACGATCGTGCGGTGAGCACTCGTTCCCACCGTCTTCGTCCCTCCCCAATCCGGACCATCGCCGGGTTCTTAGCCATCGTGCTCGGGGCGGCGGCCTGCACCGGTTCCGGCTCTGACGTTGTCACGGCGGACCCCACCACGATCACCGCGGCAGAAACCATTGCTCCCACTCAGCCAGCCGTCTCCACCACAACCTCAACAACCCAATCGAGCCCGGCAACTCCCCCGGAATCCCTGCCCGGTGACCTGATCGAATTCGGACCCGCCCAGGGCGATCAGCTCGATGTCGTTGGCGTGGCGTTCGACGACGTGCTCAACGTTCGCATTGCCCCCGGGACCGATTTCGAAGTCATCGGGACCCTGGATCCCGACGCCGCTGGCGTCACCGCCACAGGGCACAACCGGTTACTGCCCAACTCGTTCTGGGTGGAAGTGGAGTTCGAAGGTCAGCTGGGATGGGTGAATGAGTCATTTGTGGGGTATCTCGGGTCCAGCCGGGCCCTCGAACCGTCAGTTCCGGCCGCCAACGCAACGGCGTTGGAACTGGCCCAACTGGTAGCGAAGGCGGCAGCATCGGTAGAGCCACCCAGCACCATCACCATTGCCGCCCAGCCACTCGACGACGTTGTGATCATGGACGTGCTCGGCCTCGGTGACGATGCCGCCAAGGGGTTCCGCCTTACCGTCACCACGGTGGAGACGGCCGGCAAGCGATCGGTGACCGCTGTGGATGAACAGATCATCTGCAGTCGGGGGATAACGACCGACGGCCTCTGCGTCTGATCAGGGGTCACACGAGCTATCGGGCGACGGCTATTCCCACTCGATGGTGCCGGGTGGTTTGCTGGTGATGTCATACGCCACCCGATTGACGCCATCCACCTCGTTGATAATGCGGTTGCTCATCTTCTCCAGCAGCTCATAGGGCAGTCGAGCCCAGTCTGCGGTCATGGCATCATCGGAGGTGACTGCCCGAATAATAATGGGTCGGGCGTAGGTCCGTTCGTCGCCCATTACACCTACGGAACGAATGTCGGCCAGCACGGCGAAATACTGCCACACCTCACGATCCAGGCCGGCCCCAATGATCTCCTCCCGCACGACCGCATCAGCCTTCTGCAGGATTGCAACGGTCTCGGGCGTGACCTCACCAATGATCCGCACACCTAGCCCGGGACCGGGGAAGGGTTGCCGCCACACGATCTCATCGGGCAGTCCCAGTTGGGTGCCAACGGCGCGAACCTCGTCTTTGAAAAGGTTGCGAAGCGGCTCGACCAGATCGAACTCAAGATCGTCAGGCAAGCCACCAACGTTGTGATGGCTCTTGATCTTGGCGGCGGTGTCACTGCCGGACTCGATCACGTCTGGGTAGAGCGTTCCTTGGACCAGGAACTTGGCATCTTCAACTTCAAGTTGGGCTTGTTCGAAGACGCGAATGAACTGCGAGCCGATCACTTTTCGTTTCGCCTCCGGCTCAGTCACGCCGTCGAGGTGTTTGAAAAAGCGATCGGCGGCATCAACGTGAACGAGCCGTACACCCTGGGACCGTTCGAAGGAGTCCACCACCTGATCGGATTCGCCAGCTCTCATGAGCCCGGTGTCTACATAAACACACGTGAGCCGGTCACCGATCGCTCGGTGGACAAGGGCGGCGGCGACCGCAGAGTCCACTCCGCCCGAGAGTCCGCAGATGGCACGACCATCGGAACCAACCTGATCTCGAATGGCCGCTATGGACTCATCGATCACCGATGCCATGGTCCACGTTGGCTCGCAGCCAGCCAGGTCCAGCAGGAATCGCTTCAGGACCTCCTGACCGTGTTCGGAATGTTTCACCTCGGGATGGTGCTGCACGCCGTAGATCGAGCGCTCCTGGCATTCCAGGGCAGCCACCGGCGAGTTTGGCGAGGTAGCCAAAGCCGTGAACCCGTCGGGGACTTCGGTTACCGCATCGAAATGGCTCATCCAGACCGTGAAGTCCTGGGGAAGCTCGCCCAGCAAGGCGCCACCGTCTGCCGACTTGGTCAATGCGGTTCGGCCATACTCGCCCCGCTCGTTCCGGCCAACCGTGCCGCCCAATTGGTGGGCGATGAGCTGGGCGCCGTAACAGATCCCGAGGATCGGAATCCCTAGATTGAAGATCTCGGGATCCAAACGAGGAGCGCCCTCCACGTGAACCGACATGGGCCCACCGGAAAGAATGATCGCAGCCGGCTTCTTCTCGGCGATCTTTGCGGCGCTGAGATCATGGTGGATGATCTCGGAATAAACGTTGCATTCGCGTACTCGACGGGCGATCAGCTGGGCGTATTGAGCGCCGAAGTCAACCACGAGGACAACCTGATCGGGATGAGCGACTGCGGTGCTCATGCGCGCACCGAAAGTTCAGCGGTCTGAAGTTCTTTCACGGTCTCATAGCCAAGACTGGCCATGGTCTGCCGGAGAGCACCAAAGACGTTGGTTCGTCCGTCTGCAGATACGGCGGGCCCGGTGAGGACCTCCTCCAATGTTCCGGCCACGGGCGCCGGGAGAACAAGCCCCTGGGGAAGCGTGGGGTGTGCCACCGACCGAGCCCAGTGGTGGCCATGACCGGGGGCGGAATCTGCACCGGCCAGCAGGGAGCCCAACATCACGGCGTCGGCACCGACTGCGATCGCTTTGGCGATGTCGCCGCCGGAACGAAGTCCGCCGTCGGCCACGATGTGAACGTACACACCGGTTTCATCCAGGTGCCGCATCCGGGCAGCCCGGACGTCGGCGATAGCCGTTGCCTGGGGAGCACCCAATCCGGTAACACGCCGGCTGGTGGTGGCGTCACCTGTGTCCACCCCCACCAAGACGCCGGCCGCGCCGGTTCGCATGAGATGCAGCGCTGCGGAATAACTGGCACAGCCACCCACCACCACCGGTGTCTCCAGTTCACGGACGAATTGTTTGAGATTCAACGGTTCGGGCCGGGCGCTCACATGTTCGGCCGAAGTGACCGTGCCCGAGATGACCAACAGGTCCAGCTCGGCCTTCATGAGGGTGGACGCCATCTCCGCCACATGTTTGGGGCTCACGGCACCAGCGGCATAAACGCCGCCCGCCCGCACTTCCTTGATCCGCTGAGTTACGAGGTCGGGGTCGACCGGCGCTCCGTACCATTCTCGTAGCAGTGGGAGGGCAGCGGCCGAGCTGAGACCCTCCAACCGGCCCAACAGCTCACCGGCGTCTTCGTGTCGGGTCCAGAGTCCCTCGAGATCCAACACGCCCAGGCCACCAGCCTGAGAAATGGCAATCGCCTGGTCCGGACTGGTGACCGAGTCCATGGCGGAGGCCATGAACGGAAGCTCGAATCGGTAGGCATCGATCTGCCAGGAAAGATCAACCAATTCGGGATCTCTGGTGCGACGGGTGGGGTTCAGGCAGAGCTGGTCCAGCGAGTAGCCCGCCCTGGCGGTCTTTCCCATACCTATTTCAAGGTTGGCCACATCATCTCCTCAGAGCCGGGTGAAGCTAGCAGGCTAGTCCCGCCAGGCCCATCCCATGCGGGTTCAGTAGTGAACAATGGACGGCGTGTGGCCGGCGAGGATGTCTTGTTCGATGGCGTTGAGCTGATCGGCAGGCGCAAGTCCGACACCGGAGAGTTCGTCGCGAAGCCGGGTGCACGCCCGAAGGGCCTCTACCCGGCGGCCGCAGTGGGCCAGCGCCGCGATCAACAGATACCAGAGGTGTTCCCGGTAAGGGTTTTCCTCCACGGCACTTTCAAGTTCGCCAACCGCCAACTCGTGGTTTCCCAAGGCCAGGTCGGCCTCGAGGCTGAGTTCCATTGCAAGCAGCCGCAGCTCGTCCAGACGGTATGCCTCGAGCCGGAATACCTCGTGGTCAGCGAGATCCCCGAACGGTCGCCCCCGCCAAAGAGCCAACGCCTCTCGACAGGTGCGCTGACAACCTTCGGGACTTCCCCGTGATTCGGCGGCGGCATTCACCAACCGTTCGAACACGAGCGCATCGATGTTCTCCGCATCAGCGACCAGTTCATAGGAGTCATCGAGCCGCACGATCGCTTCGGCACCGAGCAGATGTCGCAGGTGTGAGACATACGATTGAAGAGTGCTGTAGGCCGAGGCGGGCCGATGCTCCGGCCACAGCACCTCATAGAGATGGTCCATCGGGACGGCGTGGTGAGCTCCGATGGCGAGCGCTCCCAGCAGAGCGCGGGCCTGCCGCCCACCAACCGAAACGGGTCCAGGCGGTAGGAGCGCGTCGATCGGTCCAAGCACACGAACCATGTAATCGTTCTGCATGAGGTGTCACCTCTGCTTCAAGTGTCCTCCATGTGGCCTTCAGGTCCAGTGCCAGAGGACCCGAAGTTCTGGTACAGACCCAAGGGCAAGAGCGTTCAAGCGATCAGCGGATAATACAAGCAAGAAGAAGCGAAGACAGCCGAAAGGAGCATGAGATGAGCAAACTCTATGAACGAGAGAACCTAGATCGGGATGCGGTCAAAGACGTTCCCGAGACACAGGAAGTTCTTCCCGAACTTCCTACCGATGTCACCATCCCTGATGACGTAAGCGGGATCACACACCCCATGCGGGCCGGCGGCGGTCGCGCAGCATCTGGCATTCGCTGGATGCGGTGGATGCCCGCAGTCCTCCTGCTGGTGGCTGGGGCGGTGGCCCTTGGTTTGGTATTGCGTGGTGACAACACCGACACGGTGGCAAGCGAGCCGTGGACCACCATCACCGCTGGGCCGGGATCCAACTCACTGGCACCCACCCCTTTTGAAGGACTGGTGATCGACGTAATCACCCCTACCTACACAAGGGTTGAGCCAACGGAGTGGACAACCATCACCGACGGACCGGGATCCAACTCACTGGCCGCCACCCCGGTGGCGCCCTGGACCCCATGGACCACCCAGACAGAAGGACCGGGATCCAACTCACTGGCCCCGTGAACACCAAATAAGACACCAGAACACGTGCTCTCCGGGCACGTGTTCTGGTGTGCCGGGTGACAGGCCTCATACTGGGTTGGTCGGCGCCTGGCTCTCTTGGCAACCAACTCGGTCAGGACGGAAGCAACCAGTGCTCGATCAATCAGAGCTGGTGTCCAGGGTGACCTACGATGTGGCGAGAGGCGGTGCCGTCGTGATCGCTCTCGCGAACTTCCCAAGGAGGCACGAACGGTGACCGATCAACCCAACGACGATCTCGATCCACTCGAACGCTCGCTCCTCAACAGAATTGACCAGCTCATAGCTGACCCCCACCGGGAGCACCACGAGCCCATGATGGTTGCGACGCTGCTGGAGGCGCAGATCACCAGTCGGATCATCGATCACACCGCCCGCTGGCTGCGAGCTGCACACGGACTCGGGCACTACACGATCGGATCAGCCGGCCACGAGGCCAACGCCCTTGTGGCGCTCTCGCTGAGACCGACCGACCCTGCTCTACTCCACTATCGCTCCGGCGGGTTCTATGTGGCGCGGTCACTACAGGCACAGCACGCCGGCACCACGGTGGACGATCCGGCGGACGACATCCTGCGCGGCATGCTCGCTCGGTCTACCGAACCGATCGCCGGCGGACGGCACAAGGTCTTCGGAAATCACGTTTTGTCCATCATTCCGCAAACGTCGACCATCGCATCCCATCTACCGCGGGCGGTGGGACTGGCACTCAGCTTCGAACTGGCAGACGATGCATCACTCACGTGGCCGAACAACTCTGTTGTCGTGTGCAGCTTCGGCGACGCCTCGTTGAACCATTCGACGGCTCAAGGTGCGATCAATTGGGCGTCCAACCTGGCATTTGCCGGGAGGCGAGTGCCAATTCTTTTCGTCTGTGAAGACAATGGACTGGGACTCAGTGTGCCAACCAAACCTGATTGGGTAGCGGATTCGGTGCGGTCCCGCCCATCGATTGACTACACACGGATCGCCGGAACCGACCCCTCGCAAGCGCTGGCGGCGTTACCCCTGGCGATCCAACGGGTACGAGACGAGGGCCGTCCCGGATTTATCCATCTCGAAACGGTTCGCTACCTGGGCCACGCCGGCACCGATGTGGAAGCGGCCTACCGGTCTCCTGATGACATACGCACCGATCTTGACCGTGATCCAATTCTCTCCGCCGCGCAACTCGCCATCGACAGCGGCGTATGCGACGCCACCGAGGTAGTGGAGTGGTACCACGACCTGCGGTCCACCATCCGCGGCCGGGCACTCGAACTGGCCGAAGAGCCATCACTGGCGGATGCGGCAGAGGTCATGGAACCGCTCACTCCCATGTTGAAGATTCGAAACGATTCGTTCGCTGATCGAGACGCCACAACGTCGCTGTCGAGCGAGCGACTCACACTGGCCCAGTCCATCAACCGGACCATGAGTGATCTACTAACCGAACGATCCAAGACAATCGTTTTCGGAGAAGACGTCGGCCGCAAGGGTGGTGTCTATGGCGTGACCCGAGGGCTCCAGAAGCGGTTCGGAGACCGGCGCGTCTTCGACACCGTGCTCGACGAGCAGTCTGTACTCGGTCTCGCATTGGGCTCATCGCTCAACGGATTCCTCCCCATGCCTGAAATCCAGTATCTCGCCTACCTCCACAACGCCGAAGATCAACTCCGCGGCGAGGCTGCAACGCTGGCGTTCTTCTCCAAGGGTCAGTACCTCAATCCCATGGTCGTGCGGGTGGCGGCCTACGGCTACCAGAAAGGTTTCGGCGGGCATTTCCACAACGACAACTCGATCGCTGTGCTCCGTGATATTCCCGGCGTGGTAATAGCGTCGCCTGCCCACCCCGGCGACGCCGGCCCGATGCTACGGGCTTGTGTTGAGCACGCGGCCAACACCGGAGCCGTCTGTGTGTACCTCGAACCGATTGCGCTGTATCACACCACCGATCTGCACGAACCTGGAGACCAGGAATGGACCGCAGACCTCGGGTCTGCCCGCATCGATCCAATCGGTGGACGCCTCCACGGTGCCGGAACCGATCTCACCATCCTCACCTGGGCCAATGGTGTGTACCTCAGCAAGCGGGCCGCGAAAACCCTGGGGGATTCTCACGGCATCAACGTTCGCATCCTGGACCTTCGCTGGTTGGCGCCGCTACCGACCGATCAGATACTTGCCGAAGCGACCGTCACCGGTCGGGTTCTCGTAGTCGACGAGACACGACGAACCGGAGGCGTAGGCGAAGGCATCGTCGCAGAACTTGTTGATGCTGGTTTCACCGGTTCGATCGCCCGCGTCACCAGCGAGGACTGCTTCATTCCCCTCGGCGCTGCGGCAAATCACGTGCTGCTCGGCGAGGACGACATCATCGATGCCGCACTGGCCCTCACCCGGGAGATTGGATCTGCAGAAAACAACCTCGGCGAGCCACGCTAAGGCGCACCTATCTATTCGTGGGCGTGTTTCGCGTGATCGATGTCCATATTGAACAGGCGCCCTGCGAGCTCCCGGGCAAGTTCAATTCCCATGGACGGGTTGTCCTCGAGAATCTGGTCGAATCGGTTGTAGGGAATGGTCAGCAGGGTCACATCCTCTGCCGCCGTAACGGTCGCACTGGAAGGTCCGAGCCCGAAGAGGCCGAGTTCGCCCACAATTTCGCCGGCGGGGATGGTCGCTACGTGCTCACCATCAACGTGGACGTCCACTGACCCGGACATGATGATCGACGCTTCCCGATTGTGGTGACCCTGCCTCATGATCTGGGTGCCAGAGGAGACGTCTATTTCGTCAGCTGCCTGAGCGAGGTGAATCAGGCCCTCCTTTGTGGCGTTGCGGAAGAGTGGGATTGTTTTCAGACGTTCCATCTTGGCGTCGGGATGAAGTCTCATTTGTTGTTCGGGCTCCTCTTTGGCCAGTCGGCTACCGGCAGAGCCTAGACGCCGGTGCATTCTGGATGAAAGCCCGAGCGGTTCCTCATTCTCACCAGTCGGCTGGAGTACCTGTCTTAGAGACCCTTGAGAAAGCTCACTTGCTCGTTGAAGACCCGTTCACCTTCGGATGAGCTGAGATCGCCCCAGATCACGTAGTTGTCCACGAAAGCGAACGTGTAGCCGAATTGATCGGAGGCCTGGGCCGTGCCGCCAACAATTTCAATCGTAAAGTCCGAACTCAGGACGGCCGCAGGGTCCACTGGACTGCTGAAGCGAATGATCTCCACCGAGCTGTCACCGCTGTAGGCAAAGGCCGCCACTTCAAAACCCGGTGCTGCGGTCATGTCGCCGAACCACGCAAGGTAGGTGCCGTCTGCTTCAACGGCAAACGAACCTTCGATCGATGGAGCCAGCACGCCGCTAAGTGCATCCTCGCCATTTGATGGCCTGGTACCTGGCTCGTCGCCAGTCTCCAGTTCTTCCAGGAACTCCAGCCATTCCTCGTCGGTCATGGCCTCATCATCGGATCCGAACTCGACCGACCCGTTTCCGGGTTCGAATGACGTAGATCCGCCACCGTTGAATTGGTCGAAGAGGCCTTCGAGTTCTGACAGCTGCTCTTCGTTACCGAACGCTTCCCAATCGGTATCCGTAAGGACATCAAGGATTTCGTCGCCGATCTCGTCTTGGCGGTCCACGATCTCCTCGATGTCGGTGCCGATAGCCACGAGGTCGGTGGGTTCCAGGACCGTCATCAGATCGTTGATCGTCTCCAGGTAGGTAGGCATCGTTGAGAGGTACCAGCGGCCGTCTCGCTCTACCACGGTCACACCCAGATCCACCTCAGCCATCCGCTCGAAAGCGCTGACGGTGGTGTCTGAGAGGTCCGCTACCTCCAGCAGTCGATCGAACAACTCTCGGGCTGCTTCGGATTCGGGCGAGGTGTCGCTAGTACAGCTTTGGGTGGTCTCACCGTCGAAGATGATGGTGGTGCAACCGCCGGCGATCGTGAAGGACCCCGAGACCGGTGTGCTGCTCAGTTCGCCGGCGCCCACCTCGATCGACACTTTGATTTCGTTGAGGCT
>RCMY010003922.1_pt1 | contig 13030 bp, 11 predicted proteins | sample 2041341 | NCBI WGS metagenome assembly RCMY01 (sample SAMN09708234, study PRJNA481090) | Marine sediment metagenome, whole genome shotgun sequencing project. | reverse complement strand
CCGGCCTTGGAGAACGCGACGACGGACGGGGTCGTGCGACCCCCTTCGGAGTTCGCGATGACGACGGGCTCGCCGCCTTCGAGGACTGAGACGACTGAGTTGGTGGTACCGAGGTCGATACCGACTGCCTTGGGCATGTGATGCTCCTTGTTTCCTGTTCTGAGTGTTCGAGGGGATTCAGAGGGGTGTTCGGGGGGTAGATCCTTATTCGTTGTCACTCAAGATAGGGGTTCACCTCCCCGTCAACAACCTTGACTGCGATTACTTGATACAACTCGACTCAACATTACCTCCTCACCTCCCACCCCTCCGCCAGCCCCCTTACCAGCCCCTTTCGCGTTTTCGGGAGCGGGGGCGGAGCCGGGCGATCAGCCGAGCGGGTCGAGGTCGAACCAGATGACGGCTTCGAAGGAGACCTGCTGACCACTGTTCGGGGCCGTCTCGACCAGAGTGCAACGATCGGCGCCAGGATGCTCGACGTTGAACGTCTCACACGTCGGCAGCTGCTCGATTTCGGTCAGCGTCATCGACGGGACCCTGGCCATGCTGCGCATGAACCGGGCACCTTGGCACTCCCGGATGGTCTCGGGCAGCCAGCTCCCCACCGGGTCGGCTGCAACGAAGCACTTCCCGATCTGGGTTCCGTCCTGTTCGCTGGCGACAACGGCGATCCAGGGGTAGCGCCCGAACAGGTCCACCTCGATTGCTCCACTCGAGTCACGGCCCAGTCCCACGGTCGAGTTCGACGAGAGCTTCTCCTGCTCGCGATACCCCCACCGATCAGACGTCTCCCCGAAGCTGAAACCAATCTCTCCGCGATCGGAGCTGCCGGGGTCGCCGTCACCGGAGATGTGCACTCGATCAATGCCCGCAATGATCACCGGGGACCGTGTGGAAACTGTGCCGGCCCATCGATCCGAGCTGCCAAATGAGTCCGTGGCAATGACGATGAACGAGTAGGGGCGAAACGGTGTCAGTTCGAAGAGCTCTAATTTCGTGGGAGTGCCAGCTTCGAGCACCGCTGACCGTGTGGATGGATCGTCGAGTGTCGGCCCGTCGTCTCCGTCAATCAACGGACCCTGCTCCCAGTGGAAGTCGACTTCGGCGTCGACCGTTGAATCGACGGTGATCGACAACGACCGGCCATCGTCAGAGGCCCCCACTCGGATGTCTGCAAGGCACCCATCGAGGCATGGGCTTGGCGTTGCCAGCACATCAGGCCCCATTGCATCGGCGGTCGTGAACGTCCCAGCGACTGCAGACTGGCCTTGGGCGTCTCGCGCCCGAACCAGCAGGTGATAGGTGGTCGCCGGTTCGAGCGCGAAGCTCGTTTCCCAGTGAGAGACACCCGGAGCCCAGTCGGCGCTGGCCTGCCCTGACGCAGTTGGTTCACTGAACGGCGGGATCGAGCGACCGTCGACATTCCGCCCGATCGGGGCCAGCGAGAGGAAGGCTTCGACCTCCGATTGGTTGGCGACGTCGAGGACGACCGCCAGGTCGTACGTCGTCGAAGAGCCACCGATGGTGGTGATCGACGCGTTGGAAATGCAGTGCGATCCGCACCCGGTTGCTGCCGTGAACGAGCCGCCGCCCGCCGCCGGAGTTTGAGGTTCGATGTCCGCGACGAGCTCGAAGGGTGCGAACGGCGGCACCGGGTTGATCGGCACCGGGACGGGCACGACAGCAAACGGAACCCGAACAAACGGATCGACCGGAGTCGGCGCAGCCGGATCACCCGGCTCACCGAGCTCCTCGATGGGGACAACGTCGGCCGGAACCTCACCGGGGGCGGGAGACTCGTCCTCGTCCGGCTCGACCGGGGTTGTCGAGTCCAGGCCGGTGGAGAGTTCGCCGGCGGTTGTCTGAGGCGCGTCGGTTGTCGAAGCGGCCGGGTATCCGGGATCTCCGGAAGTGGCGGCGTCGATCGGTGCCGACGACGTGGTGGCGGAGCCGCAGGCAGGCAAAGCCAGGGCTGCGACAAGGAGGATGAATCGGTTGGTCAGCTTGCTCATGTACGTCCAGAGCAGATCGAACCGCCGACCTTGCACTTTCTTCCGGTGAGGCTTCGGTCAATCGGTGAGGAACTCGGGGCCGAACGACGACGGGAGGAGGTCCTCCATCGAGATCGTCAGCGTTGCGCCGTCGTTGTTCACTGCATGCACCGCCACGTCGGGCCCAGCGAACTCGCGCAGCCGTTGGCGACAGCCGCCGCATGGCGTGCCTGGGGTCGCTCCCCCGGTCACCACGACGACCTCGACGATCTCGCGTTCGCCGGCCAACGCCATCGCCGCTATCGCCCCGGCCTCGGCGCATGTCCCCGACGGGTAGGCAGCGTTTTCCACGTTGCAGCCGGCAAAGACCGCGCCGGACGCAGTACGAATCGCGGCGCCGACCGGGTAGTTCGAGTACGGGCAGTGCGCGTTGGCCTGAGCAGCAACAGCGGCCGCGATCAGCTCATCGAGGGGAGTGCGATCAACCTGGTCGCTCATTGTGCAAACCTCGGCACGATCACTCGTCGCAGCGCCGCCGGAATCGCGTTCAGCACGCCGGCGCCCACCTTGTTCATCGCGCCTGGCACGACCGACGACCGGTTCTGGTCAACACCTCGGAGACCGGCGGCGGCGACCTCTCCAGCCGTTTGCCACAGCATGTCCGGGATGCCTGAGGCGTCGAATTCAGCACGGTCCTGGAATTCAGTCCGGGTGAGGCCGGGACACAACGCGGTGACGTGAATGTGGTGATCGGCGAGTTCGGCATGGAGCGCTTCGGAGAAGGAACTGACAAACGCCTTCGTCGCTGCATACGTCGCGCTCATCGGTGTCGGAGCGAACGCAGCAATGGACGACACGTTCAAGATGCCGCCTCCCCCGCCCCGCTCGATCATCGCGCCGGCGGCAGCATGGGTCAGACGATGGAGCGCAGTGATGTTGACCGCCACCACCGCCGATTCACGATCAACGTCAAGCTCGTGGAACGGGCCGGTGAGCCCGAACCCTGCGTTGTTCACCAGGAGGTCGATGGGTTCGTCATCATCGGCCAGCCGGTCTTCCACCACGGCAAGCGCATCGCCGTCACCAAGGTCAGCAACAAGTACCTCGACGTCAACGTCCAGGCTCGATGCCAGTGCCTCGAGCCGGTCCCGGTCACGCGCTACGACGACGAGCCGCGTCCCATCCGCTGCGAGCTGTTCGGCGATTGCCTTGCCGATTCCCGATGATGCTCCGGTGACCAGCGCGCGATTCCAACGTGTCATCGCTCCATCGTGCCACGCCAGCGGGAGCCAACCCGCGCAGAGCAGTTGCCCGACCATCGCGCGTGAGACTCGGAGTGCGTGTCACAATATGTTCCGTGCAGCTGTACCTCCGCGACGCGTTGGAATCCGACGTGGATGACCTGATCGAGTTGTTGCTCGGCGACAAGGTTCGAGACCCCGGGTTCATGCAGACGAATCGGGACAACCCGAGCTTCGTCAATGACTACCTCGACGCGATCCACGAGATCGATGCGACCGATGGCAACTACCTCCTCGTGGCCGACCTCGGTGGCCGAGCAGTTGCGATGGTGCAACTCGTCACGTTCCGCCACTTCCAACACCGTGGTGGCCGCTGCGCCGAGGTCGAGTCGATGCACGTGACACCGGCACATCGTGACACCGACATCGGTAGCCAACTGCTTGAGTACGCCGCATGCCGGGCACGCGACCTCGGCTGCTATCGCATGCAGCTGACCGCTGGCGCCAAGCGGGAAGGCGCCCACAAGTTCTTCCAGGACCACGGGTTCATTCCGACCCATGTCGGCTACAAGCAATACCTCGACCTCGACTGGACACCGCAGCGCAGTGCGCAGGTCGTGCGTCCGCAGCCCGAGTTCTTCGACGAACTCGCTCAGTAGCTTCAGCGCTCCAATACCTTCAGCGCTCCAAGCACGACTTCGTCGTGCGTCGCTGTCAGGTGACTCAGCACCGCAGGCTCACCGACGAGGGCACGTCTTCCGACCTCGGACGAGTTGGTGCCTGGCACCAAGTCGTCCTGAACGTCAGATCACTATTCGCGTCTCGACTTTTCCGGCGCGTTGGTGGATCGCGGTGATCGTGAGTTCGGTGCCGGGATTGCAGCGCACGACCCATGTCGCCAAGGCGCGTTCGGGTGAGCCACCGTCGCCTTGATTGAAGCGGGCGGCCAGTGAACCAGCAAGTTGACCGAGCTCGACGCGGGCGGAACCGCCAACGATCTCTGCGCCAACAAGCTCGACCAAGATCGGCCGAACGATGCCGTCTTTCTTCGCCTTCTCGGTGACGTAGGTCGGGAGCCACCCGGTGTTGGCGACACCAACCGACACGCGCCATGTGTCGGGGCCAAGCGGTTCGACGGCGGTGTGCTTGATCTCGAGGCACGGTGCGGCCAACGCCTGTGTGACGGCGAACGCGCCATGCCCTTCGACCTCGCTCTTCAGCAAGTGCAGCGGTGGGTTGGTCCAGGAGTAGAGGTCGTTCCAGCCACCCAGTTCGACGGGTCCGAGCTGCGGATGATCAAAGGGGTACCAGTCCACGAAGCCGGCGGTCTGCGCGCCACCCGGCTGGCCATCAAGCCAATGGAGCACGGCGAGCGCTTCGCCGTCAGTTGGGCCCGTGTACCACGCCTTGGTCGAGGTCTTCTCGCCGGTGGCAGCATGCACGATGTCCCAGAACTCGGTGGTCCATCCGTAGATGCCGAGGTGCTCGTACACCCAGTCATCGGACGCGCCACTCATTGTTTCGGTCGTGTCCCAAGTGAAGTCCTCGTAGACCGAGTGAGCCGGGTAGCCAGTCAGCTCGGTACCGCGCTTCGCGAGCTCCTTCCAGACCCACAGGTCGTTCGGGGGAAGTGTCGCGTCGGCCGCCGTCGAGGACGGTCGCAGCAGCACGCCGCCGCTCGTGTGGAACGCGTTGAAACCACAGATGTTGGGGCGGGCAACGATGGCGCGGACGAGGGCATCGATCTCGGGTTCAGACAGTGGGTGATCACCCGAGCCGGGCACCGTCGTCCCCCAGCCGGCCGGGAAGTTGCGGTTCATGTCCAGACCCTGCGGCAGGCTCGGCTTGGGCATCGTGAAGCCGTCGAAGTCCTCGATCATTCCTTCGCCAAAGAGCCGGAAACGCTCAGTGTCGACATCGGTTCCATCGAGCGGAATCGGAATCAACAGCCGCCCGTCTTCAGGATGTGGCATCCACTGACCGTCCGGATCGGCGATGCGCATTTGGAGGATGCGTCCGTCGCCGTCGACGTCGCCACTCTCATGGCCGGGCCAACGGCGTCCGTCGGCGAGCGGCCAGTTGCGAACGCTCGAACGACGCATACGAGGCGAGGCAGCGAGCGCCCACTCCGCTCCGTCGGGGTTGACTCGCGGGACGACGTAGAACGTGCGGGTTCGCAGCGCCCGAACCACCTGCTCATCGCCCGCCTCGAAGCCGTCGACAAGGTGGCTCAGGAGCCGACAGGCGGCGACCGAAGCGGTGAGCTCGACGGAGTGAATGTTCGCATCGATCCAATGCGCTGGCTTCGTGTCGTGGGACCCGGTCGATGGGTCGGTGACGGTAACGAGCAGTAGATCACGTCCCTCATGGGACTGGCCGTAGGTAGCGATCGTCAGCAACTCAGGGTGCGTGTCGACGAGCTCATCGAGCCAAGCGACAAGCTCGTCGTAGCGCAGGAACCTGTCGAAGTCGTACGAATCGGCCATGGGGCGATCGTAGAGCGGTCAGTCTGTGCCTGACACAGACTGACCGATTAGAGCTTGCGGAGTACTTCGGCGAGCCGTTCGAGCGCTGTTCTGAAGTGGTGTTCGGGAGGTCGGCTGAACCCGATCGCGAACCCTTGGCCTGCGGCGTTCGAACGATGGTCGGTCGCCAGCCCGGACAAGCCGACCGACGCCGCAGCAGCAAGGGCGAGCACTGTGGCTTCGTCACACCGTGACGTGTCGAGTTGCGCCATCACATGGAGCCCCGCAGCGCTGTCGCCGACGCTAAGCCACGGTGCGGTCTCGCTGATCATCTGGCGCAGGGCATCCTGGCGCGCTTGGTATCGACCGCGCATCTGACGGACATGACGATCGAGTTCGCCGCGTTCGACGAAGTCTGCGAGCACCAGCTGCTCCAGCGCGGAGACTCCGGCTCTCATGTGGGTGACGCGCAGCAGGTCGCGGCGGAGCGCTTCGGGTACGACGAGCCATCCCATGCGGAGCGCGGGTGTCAGCGACTTACTTGCGGTCCCTGCGTACACGACGCGATCAGGGGCCAGGCCTTGCAGCGCGCCGATTGGCCGGCGGTCGTAGCGGAACTCACCGTCGTAGTCATCCTCGATGATCCAGGTGTCGTTGTCTCGCGCCCAGGCCACCAGCTCATTGCGGCGGGCGGGGCTCATCGTGACGCCCGTCGGATACTGGTGGGCGGGGGTGACGAGCACGGCCCCGGCACCGGCGGCACGCAGCCGTTCGACGTCGATGCCTTCTGGGTCGAGAGGGATCCGCACGGTCTGCAACCCGGCAATCTTGAGCAGGTCGGCGTGGAACGGGAACATCGGGTCTTCGACGGCGATCCGATCGACGCCGCGCTGGAGCAGCGTCTCGGCGAGGAAGCTCAGGCCCGCCGCAAACCCTCCGACGATGCGGAGGCTGGAGGTGGCGGCGACGACCGAGCGGGTGCGGGCCAAATGGTCGGCGAGCACATGGCGCAGCTCGGGCAGCCCACGGGGGTCGGGGTAGCCGAACGAGGCGTCGGCAACGGTGCGCATGACACGACGGGTTGACTGCATCCATCGCGCCCGCGGGAACGTGCTCGGGTCGGGTTCACCGGGGCGGAAATCGTGGAGCGGCGTGGGACCGAACAAGTTGACTTCGACCTCGTCGCCGGTCTCGGGACGCACGTCGCAGACCCGGGTGGCACTGCCATGGGCGGCGGTCAGATAGCCCTCCGCAGCGAGTTGCTCGTACGCCCCGACCACGGTGGAGCGCGAGACACCGAGATCGCTCGCGAGTGCGCGGGTCGACGGCAGCGTCGATCCTGCTGCGAGCCGGCCGGACCTGACCGCCGACCGGAGCGCACCCTCGACCGCGGACCGTCGAGCAGCGCCGCTCTCCAGGTCGAGTCGAAGGTCGAGGAGTACATCGGACACGCTGCTGACTCTAGGGCCACTCTCCGAAGTGGTCTGTTCTTGACACTTCGAAGTGGTCTTTGGATGCCAACCACTTCGCCGTACGGTGACGACATGACAACACAACGCTGGGTGCGCATCGCCCTCGGATATCTCATCGTCGTGAACGGCCAGATCGGCGCCTGGGCACTTCTGGCGCCGCGCTCGTTCTACAACAGTTTTCCAGGACTGGGCCGGGCGTGGGTGTCCGTAGACGGCCCCTTCAACGAGCACCTCGTCCGCGATGTCGGCGCCCTGAATCTGGCGCTGGCCGTGTTGTTCGTGGCGGCGTGGATCCGGCTCGGACCGCAACTCGTCAGCATCGCCGGTGGCGCGGCACTCGTCTGGGGCGTGCCCCACACGATCTACCACCTCATCAACACCGATGGTCTCGACGGATCTGACCTGGCGGCGAGCCTGTCTGGCCTCGCGCTCTTCTCCGTCGTCGGCGGCGGCTTGATCTGGGCATCCGGGCTCCTCGAAGATGCCGCCCCAAAGTCGGTGACCTCATGAGCCTCCGAGTCTTCGTCGCTGGCGCATCCGGCGTGCTTGGCCGCCGAGTTGTGCCCGCGCTCGTCGCTGCCGGCCACACGGTGAAGGCCAACGTCCGCGACCCTGCAGCATCGGCACGAGCGGTGGCGGCAGGGGCGACGGCCGCGACCATCGACCTCTTCGATCCCGTCGCCACCGCTCGCATCGGCGACGACCACGACGCCATCGTCAACGTCGCGACGTCGATCCCGACAGGGGCATCAGCGGCGCTGCGGCGGGGCTGGTCGACGAACGACGGGCTCCGACGCGACGCCTCGGCCAACTTGTCAGCAGCGATGACACGGGCCAGCGGCCGGTACGTCGGGGAGTCGATCACGTTCCCGTACGTCGACAGCGGTGACGAGTGGATCGACGAGGAGACGGAGTGCACCTACTTCTGGGGCAACGAGACGTGCGCCGACGCCGAGGCTGCCGGCCAAGCAGTTGCAGACGCCGGCGGAACGGGCGTCGTCCTGCGGTTCGCGATGTTCTTCGCCGACGACAGCGCGCACGGCCACACCATCCGCGCCACGGCCGGACGAGGCCTGTTTCCACTGCCGGGCGATGTCGATGCCTTCACCTCGTTCATCCACATCGACGATGCCGCTGCAGCGGTGGTCGCCGCTCTCACCGCACCGTCTGGCATCTACAACGTCGCCGAGCCGGATCCCGTTCGTCGGGCCGACCATTCCCGAGCGCTCGCGACTGCTGTCGGCCGGAGCAAGCTGCGTCCACTCCCCCGTTCGCTCGTCCGGCTCGCCGGCGCCGGAGTCACGAGTCTCTCCCGATCGCAACGCGTTAGCTCGCGCCAGCTGACCGACGCCACAGGATGGAGACCGGAACGCGCCATCGTCGACGCGTGGTGAACGAGAGGACGACTTGGTGCCTGGCACCAAGTCGTCTTCGCTCACCGTCGGGTCCGGCCTGGCGTTCCTAGGCTGTCGGGATGACGCTGTCGCTGCAGAAGCATCCGTCGTTCGCTGGTCGTCCCGGCCCGGTACTGGTCGTTGTCGCCGACGGTGTCGGTGTTGCGCCCCCCGGGCCGAGCAACGCCGTGACCGAAGCCGAGACCCCGACGCTCGATCAGCTCTGCGCCAGTGAGCTCTACACCGAACTTGCGGCACACGGCCCCGCGGTCGGCTTGCCAACGGACGACGACATGGGCAACAGCGAGGTCGGCCACAACGCACTCGGCGCCGGGCGGATCTTCGCCCAGGGCGCCAAGCTCGTCAACAAAGCCTTGCAAACCGGCGCGATCTTCGAGACCGACATCTGGAAGCAAGCCATCGAGCACGGGAGCGCGGGGACGTTGCATTTTCTCGGCCTGCACTCAGACGGCGGCGTGCACTCGACGAACGAACACCTCTACATGCTGCTGCGCCGGGCCGCTGCGGAGGGTGTAACAAGCTGCGCCGTACACATCCTGCACGACGGCCGCGACGTCGACGCGCGTAGTGCGCTCCGCTACATCGAACAGACCGAACAGGTGCTTGCTGAAATCAACGGCGCTGGCACAGACCGAAACTTTCGGATTGCATCGGGCGGGGGCCGGATGACGATCACGATGGATCGGTACGAGGCCGATTGGGAAATGGTCGAGAGTGGCTACATGTGCCACGTCCATGGCGAAGGCCCGGTGTTCGACTCAGCCGCTGATGCGGTCGAGACGATGTACACCGAGACCGACAAGGGCGACCAATACCTTGGCCGTTTCGTCGTGGGCGACGCGGACGGGCAACCGGTCGGCAGGATCGTCGACGGTGACGCCGTCATCTTGTTCAACTATCGCGGCGATCGCGCCATCGAGATCTCGCGAGCCTTTGAAGAGGAGGACTTCGCCGTCTTCGATCGGACCAGCGCGAGCCACGACACGCGCCCGTCGACGTACTTCGCCGGCATGTTGCAGTACGACGGTGATGCCCTCATCCCGAAGCAGTACCTCGTCGACCCGCCGGCAATCGATCGGACCATGGGCGAGTTCCTGTGTGCCGAGGGCGTGAGGAGTTTTGCGATCAGCGAGACGCAGAAGTTCGGCCACGTCACCTACTTCTGGAATGGCAACAAGTCGGGTTACATCGACGAGTCGCTCGAGACGTACGTCGAGATCCCCTCGGACAATGTCGAGTTCGACACCACGCCGGCAATGAAGGTCCGCGAAATCACCGCCGGGACGATCGACTTGTTGCGGTCCGGCGAGTACAAATTCGGCCGGCTGAACTTCCCGAGCGGCGACATGGTCGGCCACACGGGCCACCTCCCCGCCACGGTCGAGGCGATGGAAGTGATCGATGAGTGCATGGCTCAGCTGATCGACGTGGTCGACGACCTTGGCGGCGTGCTGATCTACACCGCCGATCACGGCAACGCCGACATCATGTACACCGAAAAAGACGGCGAACGATCCCCGAAGACGAGCCACACGCTCAGCCCGGTCCCGTTCGCAATTCACGACCCGAACTACGACGGCGAGTACCACATGGTCGACGCGGCGCCCGGAGAATCACACGGGCTGGCCAACGTTGCCGCGACCGTGTTCAACCTGCTCGGCTTCGAGGCCCCGGATGACTACCTTCAGCCACTGATCACGTTCTGATCGTTCATGGCCGGCAGGACGAGTTGGTGCCTGGCACCAAGTCGTCTCGTGCCGGTCCGGCGCGTCGCTTCAGTGACCCAGGGCACGGCGGAGCGCGTCTAGTCTCTTCGTCATGGCCAGCATGAAAGCCCAACTCGAGAGTCTGAAGAACGTGCCGCTGTTCAGCGGGTGCACCAAGAAGGAACTCGAGAAGGTCGCCAAGGCGGCCGACGAAATCGACATGGCCGAGGGCACCCTCCTTGTCGACCAGGGCCAGACCGGCCGCGAGGCATTCGTCATCCTGAAGGGCGACGTCACGATCAAGCGGAACGGTCGCAAGATCGCCACGCTCGGTGCGGGCGACGTCGTGGGCGAACTCTCCCTGCTCGATCATGGCCCGCGCACCGCATCAGCGGTCTGCACCACTGACTGCACGCTGCTCGTCATCGATCAGCGGCGATTCATCGGCGTGCTCGATGCGGTCCCGACGATTGCCCACAAGCTCATGTCGGCGCTCGCATCGCGCATTCGTGAGATGGATCGCACCTACATGGGTTGAGCTTCGGCCAGGTGGGCCGATCTCGTCTCACCCTGACTGAACTCTGGAAAGATGGCCGGATGAACTTTCATCCCTTGCCGACCAACTGGGATGCGCAGCGACTACTCGCGCAACGGATCGCGACGCATGTCCTCGGCCAGGCGCGGTTCCGGCACGACGGCCTGTTCGACCTCGTTCCGCTCCCCGGCGGGTTCGGGACACCCCCGGTCGGCCCGCAACGCGAACGCGTCCGGCTCGTCGGCGGCTCCCTCTTCGTCGAGCGCGTGATCGGTGACGACGTCCGCAAACTCGAGGCCACCACGCAGGTCGAGATGGTCGTCGCCAACACGATCAGTGGGCTCTGCGAAGCAATCGGATTCGAGCCGGACCCCGACTTCTGGGTGGGCGACGACACGCCGGCGCTCGGCGACCCCGAGGAGATGATCATCCTCGACAGCAGCACGGCCTCAGTCCTCGGCGAGTGGTACCTCCTCGGGCAACGAGCAATGGAAGAAGCGCTTGCGTCGATCCCCAACGCCGAAGCATCGGTCGGCCGGCTCTGGCCCGAGCACTTCGACTTCGGCATCGACATGGCCGCAGCGTCGGGTGTGCGCTGCAATCTCGGCGCCGCTGCCGGCGATTCCTTTCTCTCCGAGCCGTACCTCTACGTCGGCCCGTGGGATGCAGCCCGGCCCGGCCCGGCCGAATATTGGAACGCCCCGTTCGGCGCCACGCTCACCTTCGCCGAGCTGAACATCGTCGAAGAACCCCTCGGCCGAGCCGTCGAATTCTTCCTCCACGGCCTCGCCTACCTGAATAGTTCGAGCTGAAAAGTCACAAAAGGGGCCTGACCCCGTTCGTGACTTCTCTGAGGTGACTTCGCGGCGGATCTGTGGTCCGGAGAGACCCGCGAGTAGATTTGCGGGCGCATGAGCGCTGCCACCGAGACCCCCGCACCCGAGACAGAGCCCAAGCGGTTCAAGCCGAACCAGTTGGCGCTGGTTCTGTTCACCGCCATCGGCCTGTTCACCCTCGTCTCAGGGGTGATTCCGCAGATCACCAAGTGGAAGAGCGACAGCCCGATTCATCGCACGGTGTTCGGCGGAATCCCCGGTCCGCTTCAGATCGTGTTCTACACGGTCATCCCGGTGCTCCTCATCTGGGTCGGCATGATGTTCGCCAACCGCATGAAGAACTGGGAGCGCGGCGCTCCGTCGCAGCGCCGCACGACCACGAAGAACGCCAAGCAACGCCTCATGGACTTCCGGGCAGGCGTCTACATGCAGACGCTGCTGCGCGATGCCGGCGCTGGCCTCATGCACTCCATGATCTACTTCGGTTTCCTGGCGCTCCTCGGAGTGACCACGGTTCTCGAGATCGATCATCAGATGCCGCCGGCGCTCAAGTTCCTCCACGGCACCACCTACATCGCCTACGCGTTCGTCGGCGACGCCGCCGGCCTCGTGTTCCTCGGCGGCATCGTCTGGGCGATCGTGCGTCGCTACGTGCAACGCCCGTACCGCATCCGCATCAAGTCCAAGCCCGAACACGCGATCATTCTCGGTGTCTTCTTCACGATCGGTGTCACCGGTTACGGCGCCGAAATGTTCCGCATCGCCCGCGAAGGCGGCCCGGGCTACGAAAAGTGGAGCTTCATCGGCTACCCGCTGTCGACACTCGTCGACGGTTGGTCGCAGTCGGCGCTCAGCACCTGGCACCAGTGGTGGTGGATTGCCCACGTCGCTGCATTCGTCGCCTTCCTGGTGATCCTGCCGCTCACGATGCTGCGCCACATGTTCACCTCGCCGATCAACATGTATCTCAAGGACAAGGACCGTCCGAAGGGTGCCATGCGCCCGATGGCGAACCTGATGGAGACCGAGCTCGAGTCATTCGGCGCCTCGGTCATCGAGGACTTCACCTGGAAGCAGCTTCTCGACCTCGACGCCTGCACGATGTGCGGACGGTGTACTTCTGTTTGTCCCGCGCACGCCACCGGCAAGTCGCTCGACCCGCGTGAAATCGTCCTCAAGGCCGGCGCCGTCATGGCCGCTTCCGGAACGCCCGCAGTGAGCGCACCGCTCGGCGAGGACAAAGAGATCACGATCCCGGCGAACAATCTTTTCGACCGCATCACCGCCGAGGAGATCTGGGCCTGCACCACCTGCAAGGCGTGCGACGAGATCTGCCCGGTCAACATCGAGATCACCGACAAGATCTTCG
>RCMY010003921.1_pt1 | contig 13031 bp, 15 predicted proteins | sample 2041341 | NCBI WGS metagenome assembly RCMY01 (sample SAMN09708234, study PRJNA481090) | Marine sediment metagenome, whole genome shotgun sequencing project. | reverse complement strand
GCTGATTTTGATGCGGCGCTGCCTTATGGGTATAGTGTCGAGGTTGGTGGGACCGTTGAATCGAGTGCGGAAAGCCAAGGTCCGATTGCGGAGGTTGTGCCGCTGATGATGTTGATCATGGTCACGCTGGTGATGATCCAGATGCAAAGTTTCCGACTTGCGTTTGTTGTGCTTTGCGTGGCCCCTTTGGGGTTGATTGGCGTGGTCATCGCACTTGGATTGTCAGGTGCGCCACTTGGCTTTGTGGCGATTTTGGGTGTGTTGGCACTGGTGGGTATTCTGATCCGCAATTCGATTATCCTTGTGTGCGAAATCGAGGTTTTGCGAGACAAGGGTCGCACCGCATGGGACGCCGTGTTCGAGGCGAGTGACAGCCGGGCGCGTCCGATTTTGTTGACCGCAGCGGCGGCCAGTCTGGCGCTGATCCCGATCTCGCGGCAAATCTTCTGGGGACCAATGGCGTTTGCAATGATGGGTGGGATCATCGTGGGGACAGTGATTACGCTGGTCTTTGTGCCTGCGCTTTATCTCGCGGTGTTCCGTGTGAAGCACGACACGGAGAAAGTATGGCGCTAGAATTAGCGAGATGCTGGAGAAAGCCAATCCGGTGCAGGATATGCTTTTAAACCAGAGATATTATACTTTTCCACGCTGAATTTCGTATATTTTCGCTATAGGCGTCGAAATTGTATCAATTGTTGTGGGTTTTGTATAAACCCGCCTCTTAACCTTAAGGTAAGGTATCGCAACGGGCCGTTTTCTCACACACGTTGAGGGGCAGCGATCTCTTGGAGGAAAGCAATGAAATCCCTACTTAATTCCGCGCTCGGCTTGTCTCTGGTGGTTGGCGCTGCGTCCACTGCAATGGCAGGCGTGTTGACAATCGTGACCGTGAATAACGGTCACATGGTTGAAATGCAAAAGCTGCCCCTACGTTTAAAGCGGCCAACCCTGGCATCACTTTGAACTGGGTGACACTTGATGAGGGCACATTGCGTAGCCACGTCATTACGGATATCACTACCAAAAGCGGTCAGTTCGACATCATGTCAATCGACATGTATGAAGCACCAATCTGAGGCAAGTCCGGCTGGTTGCAGGCGCTTGAGTTTGGCGCAGACTACGATATTGAAGACGTTCTGCCAGCGATGCACAATGGCCTGTTCTACGAGGGCGAGCTTTATGCGGCACCGTTCTAATGCGAGTCTTCGATGATCATGTATCGCAAGGACCTGCTTGATGCAGATGGCATCACGCTTAAAGACAAACCGACATGGGAAAAAGTTGAAGAAGCAGCCGCCTCGATGACTGACAAAGACGCGGGTCAGTATGGCATCTGTCTGCGCGGCAAGCCGGGTTGGGGCGACAACATGGCGTTCTTACCGGCAATGGCGAACTCTTACGGTGCGCAATTGTTCAACATGGACTGGCACCTGCGTTTGACAGCCCGGAGTGGAGCGCGACCGTCACCAACTACGTGAATCTGCTGAACACATACGGGCCTTCAGGCTTCGCGAACAATTCGTTCAACGAAATCCTTGCGCTGATGAACGAAGGCAAGTGTGGCATGTGGATCGATGCAACAATTGCTGCATCTTTCGTCACAGACCCTGCACAATCCAAACTTGCGGCAAACATCGCTTTTGCACAGTCTCCACAGGCAGTAACCACCAAGGGTGCAAACTGGCTCTGGGCGCGGTCGCTTGCAATATCCAGCGGGCACAGACAACGCGGAAGAGACGCAAAAGTTTATCGAATGGGCAGCCTCCAAAGCGTATATTGAACTTGTTGTTGAAACAAACGGTTGGGCAAGTGTCCAACTGGCACACGTCAGTCCACATACGACAACCCGATGTTCCAAGAGGCGGCCACTTTTGACGAAGCAGAGTTGAAGGCAATCATGTCCGCCCACCCTGCATAATTTAACATCTGCTCAGGAATTAATCCAATGAATCCTACATTGGTTAGATGGCTCCAAGCGCCAAGCATTACCCTTCTCTTGCTTTGGATGATCGTTCCGCTGAGCATAACAATTTACTTCTCTACGATCCGCTACAACCTGCTGTATCTTGACAGAACCGGCTTTGTTGGACTTAACAACTATCAATTTTTCTGGACCGCCGCATCCTTTTTCCCTGCCCTGCTGAACACGTTGATCCTTGTGGGGTCCGTGTGGTCATCACAATCGTGCTGGGCCTTGCGATCTCTTTGTTAATTGACCGCGAATTCAAAGGGCGAGGGATAGCCCGTGTTGTGCTGATCTCGCCGTTCTTCATCATGCCAACCGTCTCTGCAATGATCTGGAAAATCATGATTACGGATTCCAATAACGGGTTGCTTGCGGCTTTCTCGAATGCACTGGGCCTGTAACCGGTTGAATGGCTGCAAGCCTTCCCGCTGATGTCGATCATCATCATGGTTAACTGGAGGTGGACGCCATTCGCGATCGTGATTTTTGTGACCTCGCTGCAATCCCAAGATCAGGAACAAAAAGAAGCAGCCACTTTGGACGGCGTCGGGTTCTGGGGCCAGTTCTGGCATCGGACATTGCCACATATGGCGCGCCCGATCTCGATCGTGTTGTTGATCCAGATGATCTTCCATCTCTCGATCTTTGCCGAAATCTTTGTGACCACATCGGGTGGCCCGGGCGTGGGATCGACGAACCTCACGTACTTCATCTACATCCAGTCGCAGCAAGCCTTTGATGTCGGTGTGGCCTCTGCTGGTGGTGTTTTTGCAATTATTCTTGCCAATATCGTCGCGATCTTCCTGATCCGTGCGGTTGGTAAAACATTGACGGTATAATAAAATTACTGACAAGCAACTCAAGCACGGTTTGGCCGTCACAGCCGTATGGGTCGCCGCAATCGCGTTTTCTTCCCGATATTCTGGATGGTCCTGACCCGCGTCAAGACGGAGGGACAAGCGATCTCGGTGCCTCCAAAGCGGTTCTTCACGCCTACCTTAGAGAACTACACTGAAATCCAGTCGCGCACCAACTACTCCAAATTTGCGCTGAACTCGATCATCACCGCGCTTGCGCTGCTGATTGCGATCCCGTCGGCTTATGTGATGGCGTTCAACACGGGTCGATATACCAAAGATATCCTGATGTGGATGCTGTCGACCAAGATGTTGCTAGCCGTTGGCGTGCTGATGCCTATTTACCTGATGGCGCAAAGTCTTGGCGTTTTCGACACGAAATTTCTGCTGATTGTTATCTATGCCATGATGAACCTGCCGATCGTAATGCTGATCCTGTTCAATTACTTCCGTGAAACTCCCAAGGAAATTCTGGAGGCATCCCGTATGGATGGCGCATCAAAATTCAATAAAATCAAAGAGATATTTGTGATGCTGGCATGGGATGGGATCGCGTCCACCGCATAGCTCTCGTTCATTTTTTGCTGGAAGGAGGCCTTCTGGTGATCGTGCCGACCACCACTGAAGCCAGCACATTGACCGCGTTTGTGGCCTCTTTCCAAGCACCTGAGGGTCTGTTCGGGCCAAGATATCGGCCGTTTCCACGCTTGCATGTGCGCCGATCGTCGTCTTTGGCTGGTTTGCGCAAAAGCAGCTTGTACAGGGTCTGATATTTGGTGAGGTGAAATAATGACTATTTTTGCAACCTTGAAAGAGCTGTGCTCCCAGACCATCATTTTTGATGACTTCGCTCTGATAGGGGGGAACATGTCGATTATTGAACCGGAAATCGAATTTGTCGACCGTACGACCCGTGCATCCGCTATCTGGAACTTGGGTGACCGTCAGAGTTGTGCCGCTGGCACAGTCGCGGAATGCGAGTTGCACCTCGTTGTGGTGACCCGTCTGGAAATCGCACGCCTGTACGAACGGCTGGGATCGACCATGATCTACGTGACACACGATCAGGTCGAGGCGATGACCTTGGATGATAAGATTGTTGATTTTCGCGGCGGCTATATCGAGCAGGTGGGTTCGCCGATCACGTTATATGAAAAACCAGACAATGCGTTTGTGGCCCAGTTTATCGGCTCGCCGCAGATGAGTTTTTTCAATACCGATGATTTGAAAGACGCAAGCCTTGTGAACGCGGGCGAAAAGCTTGGTCTGCGCCCAGAGCATATGATCACGGTGAATGGTGCCGAGTGCATCGCGAAATTGGCTAAGCCACCTTCAGTCGCAAAAGGGAGGGTTATTGCTTTGAAAGCGAACCCTGCGTTACTGCATCCGTCGACATCGAGACAGGCAAGCGCCGGGTCTAATCAAACCCTTGCCCTGTGCCCGTTTCGTATCTAGGACTTGGCGCAGGGAGACTTGATATGCAAAAAACGATCGTCAATAGCTGGAACGAATGGGATTCGCTGAAACATGTGATTGTGGGGCGCGCTGACGATTGCCACATCCCGCCTGCGGAACCCGCGCTGGATGCCAAGGTGCCCGAAGATAGCGACATGCGCGGCCAATGGGGCAAGCGTCCGCAAGACACGATTGATCGCGCCAACGAGCTGCTTGATAACTTCGCGTCCATGCTGCAAAAACGCGGTGTGCGTGTGGATCGTCCGACCTCGATTGATCATTCGGTCGCTGCGACGACCCCTGATTTTCACACTGAGAGCCAGTTTGGCTGCATGCCGCCGCGCGATGTTTTGCTGACTGTTGGTTCCGAGATGTTGGAAGCTACGATGTCGTATCGGTGTCGTTGGTTTGAGTATTTGAATTACCGTCCGTTGATGCAGCAATACTTTAACGAGGACCCGAAATTCCGCCACGAGGCGGCACCAAAACCGCGACTGACCAATGCGGATTATCACCCTGATTATCTGTCCGAGAAGATCGGCGATACCAAGCGGCTGGAATGGGCGGCTAAGAAGTTTTTTGTGACGACCGAAGAAGAGCCACTGTTTGACGCGGCTGATGTGCTGCGCTTTGGCCGTGATCTGGTGGTGCAACACGGGTTCACGACCAATGAAAAGGGCATCGAATGGCTACGCCGCCACTTCCCCGATCACCGCGTGCATACTGTCAATTTTCCGGGTGATCCATATCCGATCCATATTGATGCGACGTTCACGCCGCTTCGCCCCGGTTTGATTTTGAACAACCCGCACCGCCGCCTGCCCGAGGATCAGCGCAAAATGTATAATGATAACGGATGGGAAATTGAGGATGCCGCGCAGCCCGCGCATAACGCGCCTCCGCCACTGTGCTATTCGTCCACATGGTTGTCGATGAATGTGCTGGTGCTTGATCCGAAAACCGTCTGCGTTGAGGCATCTGAGGTTTATCAGATGGAGCAGATGGACAAGTTGGGCATGGAAGTGATTCCTGTGGAGTTGCGCGATGCCTACGCATTTGGTGGTGGCTTGCACTGCTGTACGGCGGATGTTTACCGCGAGGGCGTTTGCGAAGACTATTTTCCTAATATGCCAAGTTGATGGATTTCGCTATGGTTTTGCATGCGTTCCTGCCAGAACAGTTCGCATGGACATAACTCTGCTTAAAACCTTTCTTGAAGTTGCCGCGACAGGGTCATTCGTTGCGGCATCGGACCGCCTGTATGTGACGCAATCGGCGGTGTCTCTGCGCATACAGCGGTTGGAAGACAGTCTGGGAAAACCCTTGTTCTCACGCTCAAAAGCAGGGGCGGAACTGACGTCAGCGGGGCGCGAGTTTGAAAGCTATGCGCTATCGATGATCCGCACGTGGGAAGAGGCGCGCCAACAAATTGCTATTCCCGCAGGGTTTACCCGCAGTTTGACAATCGGCGCGCAATACTCGCTCTGGCCACGTTTGGGGTTTCGGCTGTTGGACGGGCTGCAAGCGGAAATGCCTGACTTGAATTTACGTGCCGAAATTGGGATGCCTGACCGGCTGACGCGTTTCTTGATTGAAGGGGCGATCCAATTGGGTCTGCTTTACATGCCGCAAATTCGACCTGGCTTAGCCGTTGAAAAAGTGATGGAAGAAGACTTGGTTCTTGTCGCGTCATGGGCCAATCCAACATTAGACATGAAGGGCCGCTATGTTTTTGTGGATTGGGGTCCCGAGTTTGTGGATGCGCATAGCCGCGCGTTTCCCGAGTTGACGAACCCTGGCATGACGTTTTCTTTGGGCGCGATGGTCGCGGAATACGTAATTAACCGTCGAGCCGCCGCGTATTTGCCCGCGCGTTACGTCAAAAAGTATCTTGATAGCGGACAATTGCACCTCATTCCCGATGCACCTGCCTTCCCATATCCCGTTTGGGCGGTTTGGCGCGAAGATTTGGACCCAGCGATTCTACGAGCTGCGACGACGATTATCACGCAGGTCGGGCAAAATGCGGAAACCGACGGTGACAAAGTGCTTGATCATTTACGGACAATCAGTGGAAACAGCGCCTAAAATGCATTTTGGTTACCAAATGTATGCATTTTAGTAACGTTTAAGATGCATGAGCAGAACTCCGCTTAAGCATGATTATTTTACACTTTACTTGATAATGTGTAAGGCCTAGATCGGCCTTAGCAGAGATGCTCCCGTTCTTATGACAAGTTCGGGTCACCTTCTTTGGGAGAGGATTGACCCATGAAGACCAACGTATTTATTATTGCTGCAATCAGCAGCTTTGTAGCTGTAGCTGCAAACGCACAGACACCAGCATTTGCAGAAGATTCTGCATCATCGACAGCTGTTGAAGTAATCGAAGACTCTATTACTGACTCCGCAAAGCGTCCAACATTTGCCAACGATGGCCGCGTACCAGGTTCTTACGGTTCGATGTCTTTGCGTGGCACTGCCGTTACTGAAGACGGCGACGAAGACACCAATGTTGGTGTTGGTCTCCGTTATGGCACATTCGACGGTGTTAACAGCATCGACGTAACAGCTGCTTTCAACTATTCTGACGGCAAGAACGAAGACGGTTCTGCATTCGACGAAAAAAACTCACTGTTGCTCGGTGCTGATTACCGTCGCGATTTGAGCCCATCATTGTTCGCTTTTGGATCGTTGAACGCAAGCGTGAACAAGTTCGCAACCGGGGATTCCCCAACACAAGAAGTTCTGGTTGCTGCAGGTCTTGGCTACCGTATCTTCAACTCTGCTGACATGCAGTGGTCGGTTCAAGCGGGTCCAGGTTACCTGATGTCTCAGTATGATTATCAGCCAGACACAGACGAACTTGCTGGCGCAATCTCTTCTAACTTCTTCAAGAGCTTGACTGACACGACATTTGTCACGAACGATACAGACGTCGCTGTCACTGACCTCAAGACTATTGTGACTAACGAACTGGCCCTGAGCGTGTCCATGACAGATACACTGTCGCTGCGCACGTCTTACTCAACCAAGTTTGATGACTCGTCTGACGATACATTCTCCGACGCTTCTAACACACTTGGCGTTTCGGTCGTTTACAACTTCAACTAATCGGGCGTGCATTCCCAAGTGGGCTTGCCCTCGCAAGCCTTGGTTAGTGAAAGAGAGGGGCAGAGTAATCTGCCCCTTTTTTTACGTCCTAGATGTCGTCTTTGGCCTGATCGTCCTCAACCAATATCCGCCACGCATCACCGTCAAGGTCTTCGTATTGGCGGGCCCGCAGTGTCCACAAAAATGCGGCTAAGCCTAAGCATGCCAAGATCAGTGAGACTGGCACAAGAATGATCAAGATATTCATGGTGTTACCTAACCCGCAACGCGTTTAATAAAACAGTGATAGACGAAGCCGACATCGCAATCGCGGCTGCAAGTGGTGATGCATAGCCCAAAATCGCGACGGGCACAGCAATCAAGTTATAGCCCGCAGCAATTGTGAAATTTTCCAACACCCGCGCGCGCGCTGATTTTGCAGTGCTAATCGCGTCAGGGATTTCTGCCAAGCTGCGCCCCAAAAGCACAATATCAGAGGCGGCGCGTGAGGCGTCCAAGGCTGACGCAGGCGAGATCGACGCGTAAGCCTGCGCAAGCGCCGCAGTATCGTTTAGACCGTCGCCAATCATCAAAATCTTGGCGCCTGCGTTTGTCATCACTTTGATTGCAGAGAGTTTTTCATCGGGTGTCATCTGTGCACGCGCATCGGTCACATCTAACATTGAGGCCAAAGCGTCAACTGCTTTTGCGGTATCGCCCGAGAAGATATGCACTGGAATACCGCGCGCTTGCAGGCTTGCAATTGCCGCTGCCGCACCGTCGCGCAGGGTTTCGGAAAACGTGAGCGGGATCGCAGGATTATCTCCGATTTGCAAGGCCGGGGACACTGCCGCGCCGACCCAATCACCACGCCCCAAACGCACAGGTTTACCTTGCCACATCGCCGCGACGCCAAGACCCGATTGTTCGGTCACATCTACAAGCTCCGCGGCCTGCACCGATGCAGGCATTGCGGCTGCGATTGCGCGCGACACGGGGTGGTGGGACGCCTTGGCAAGGGCCGCGAGCACCGAAAGACTTTGCGCGTCCATCGCGTCCATGTCGATACGCGCATGGCCCTCGGTCAATGTGCCGGTTTTGTCGAATACAACCGTGTCAATCTCCGCCAACCGCTCTAATGCGGTGCCATTTTTCACAAGTAAGCCGCGCCGAAATAGCCTGCCTGTGGCGGCTGTCATCACCGCAGGCACGGCCAATCCAAGCGCGCAGGGGCAGGTGATAATCAGCACTGAGATTGCGATGTTAAGCGCCAGTGCAACGTCTGACGACAGTACCAACCAGCCAATAAACGTAATCAGCGCGAGCAAGTGCACCGCAGGCGCGTAGATCTGCGCGGCACGGTCGGCAAGTGCGGTATATTTATTACGCGCACCTTCGGCGTTTTCCACTAAACGCGCCATGCGGGCTAGTGTTGTGTCTTCGCCCACTTGGGTGACGCGCAGGGTGAATGGTCCCGTCAGGTTCACTTCACCCGCCGCAATATCGCAGCCGACATGCACCCGCACGGGCAGGCTTTCGCCTGTCAAAAACGAGCGGTCACTGTCGGAAGTACCTTGCGTGATTTGCCCGTCAACGGGCACGCGCATACCGACCATCACACGGATCAAATCACCAATTTTAAGCTCTGTGACGGGAACAGTTTCGTGGATATCGCCCGTCACGCGCACGGCGTTGGGGCTGGCTAGCGCACTTAGTTCTTGCGCCGCAGAGCGCGCTGCGATCCGCGTGCGGTGGTCAAGATAGCGTCCGATTAGAAGAAAGAATGTCAGCGATAACGCTGCATCAAAATAGACATTTTCGCCGCCTATGGAGGTCTCGTAAACCGATAAGCCCGCAGCAAGGATGATCGCCAATGAAATTGGCACGTCCATATTCAGGCGGCCAACGCGCAAAGCGGTCCACGCGTGTTGAAAGAATACTTGGGCCGAGAAAAACAGGGCAGGGACCGCGATGATCGCCGACAACCAATGAAACATCTGTTGGGTCGCGAGTGCCGCACCCGACCACACAGCCACCGAGAACAACATGACGTTCATCATCGCAAAACCGGCGACGCCCAAGCGGACCATCAACATCCGCCCTTCTGCGTCCCAGTCCACCGCCGACATCATTGGTGCATCTAATGCGTGGGCCTCGTACCCCGCGTTCGCGAGGAGTGCGATCAGCGGTTCTGCCTGTATGCCTTTGGCTGCGATTGTGACCCGTTTGCGACTTAGGTTCACGCGGGCCTCAGTGACACCCTTAGTCGCTAAAAGCGCGCGTTCAACTGTACCAATACAGCCTGCACAGTGAATGCCTGGCAGTGATAAAACGATATCACCAGCAGCGAGACGCTTGCTGGCAATTTCTTGCGCGTATGGGGCCGCGTCACAGGCTGGACATGCAGAGATAGCCATTATTCAATGTCTACAATCATACGCTGGCGAAACTCGGTGCCGTCTGGTGCAATCGCGACCAACCGCAAGTTCCAGTTGCCGCCGCCAAGGTTGACAGGTGCCACAAAGTCGGCGCCATCAAACACGAGGATTGGGGTCTGGTCAGAGGCGACGTTGGTTGCGCGACCGAGTACTGCAGAGGCGATCACAGGCTTAACAGCCACGCCGTCCTTACGAAAACTAACCCGTAATTGACCCGCTTTGACGGCTGCTTGCGCGTCCCAACCCAAAGCGAGCTGTGCCGTGCGTTCCACGTCAAACGACTGGCTGGCGACATACGAATTTTTGGTCTCAAGCCCCGGGAAGGTTGCCACCGCCTTGAACGCAAGCGTCAAGTTGACCGCGATTATAACGCCAAAGCCGAAAACCATGATGCCTAGAAATTTCCAGCCCGTCATTTGTCCTTTGTTTGTCGTTGTCATCAGTTTGCCTTTCCGTTGAAGGTGCTGTCGCGGTACGCACGTTCGCCATTTATTACATCTTCGACCCAGAAACGAACATCTGTGGCGTTGATCTTTGCCGCAGGGTCTTGTGGGCCAGCCGTGATATAGACGCGTTGGATAAACGAGCTATCCGCAGGCACGATAACATGGACATCTGGTTGGCCTTCGAGATCAATTCCCAGCGCTTCTTCAGACGTGATTGAGAGCATGAAATCGCGCGGCTCGCCGTGCTTGTTGCGCAGCCGCAGGTTGTATGTATTGCGTACAGAGCCATCCGACAAGATGATGTAAGTTGGGTTCCGCACAGCTTCCACTGTCAGGTCGATGTCAGCACGCACAAATAGCGCAAACACCAATGCGAATCCGATCAGTGACCACAGCGTTGTGTAGATCATCGTGCGCGGACGCAGAATGTGCTTCCACACCGGCTTTGGCGCTTTGCCGCCGCGTTCTGTTGGCTCGTCAGACAGCGCAAGGTAGTCGATCAAACCGCGCGGCTTGCCGATCCGGTCCATCACGTCGTCGCAGGCATCGATGCACAGCGCGCATGTGATGCACTCCATCTGCTGGCCGTCCCGAATGTCGATGCCCATCGGACAGACGTTCACGCAGGCCATGCAATCGATGCAGTCGCCTGCACCCTCAACCCGCTTTTTGCCACGGGGTTCGCCGCGCCATTCACGGTAACCCACGGTCAGCGTGTCGTTATCCATCATAGCGCCTTGGATGCGTGGCCAAGGGCACATGTAAATGCAAACCTGTTCGCGCATGAAGCCACCAAACAGGAATGTTGTGGCGGTCAGAACAAGGATTGTAGAATAGGCGACAGGGTGTGCGACGCCTGCAATCAGGTCTTTCGCGAGGGTAGGGGCGTCGGTGAAATAGAACACCCATGCACCACCCGTCGCGAGCGCAATGGTCAGCCAAACCGACCATTTGGTCAGACGCAGACGCCATTTTTTCATATCCCACTTGGATTTCCAAAGACGGACACGCGCGTTGCGGTCACCTTCGATCCAGCGTTCAACAAGGATGAACAGATCGGTCCAAACAGTCTGTGGGCAAGCGTAGCCACACCAGACGCGCCCGAGGGCCGACGTGAATAGGAATAGGCCAAGGCCTGCCATGATGAGCAGACCCGCAACGAAGTAGAACTCGTGCGGCCAGATTTCGATCCAGAAGAAATAGAAGCGCCGGTGCGCCAAATCGATGAGCACGGCCTGATCAGGCAATGCAGGGCCACGGTCCCAGCGGATCCACGGTGTTAAGTAGTAGATACCTAGCGTAAATGCCATGACCAGCCACTTAAACGTGCGGAAGTTTCCTTTCACTTTACGTGGAAAGATGGGTTCCTGAGCGGCAAATAATTTAGGGGGTGTTTCAGTGTTCATTTTGTATCCAGACCTGTTCGCAGTGTAGGGATATGTAGCGGGGTTGTCTTAGTCTTTGATGTAGGTCAAGAAATAAAAAATCCCACCCCTAGAATGCGCGAACAGGCCAGAGGTGGGATTAACTTGCGAGGTTTTTAGCCTCGCAAGCACCCCTATTGGGTCGGGGATCGGTTTATTCACCGCCACCAAGCTGGTGAACATAGGCTGCAACCGCTTTCACATCAGATTGGGAGAGACGTGTGCCCCAAGGCGGCATCACACCAAAGCGGGAGTTTGTGACGGTCTCGGTCAAAGTGGCAACATCGCCACCATAGAGCCAGATCGCATCAGCCAAGTTTGGCGCACCCTGTTCCCGGTCGCCAGTGCCATCTACGGCGTGGCAGGCACTACAGTTTTCGTCGAACACAACTGCACCCTCGGTTGCCATGCCTGCGTCAAATTCGGTGGACGACAAGGAGATCACATGCTGCACTACTTGGTCGATCTGCTCTTTCTCTAAGATTTCCCCGAAAGCAGGCATTTCAGTCCAGCGTGCATCAAAGTCAATCTCGTTACGGATGCCGTGGCTGATCGTATAGGCGATGTCCTCGATGGAACCGCCCCAAAGCCAGTCGTCGTCCAGCAAGTTGGGATAGCCCGTTGCACCCGCCGCACCAGAGCCGTGGCACTGGGAGCAGTTGGTACGGAATACCGCAGCCCCACCCGCAACCGCAAAACGGCTCAGAGCTTCGTCTTGTTCCAATGTTGTCAAGTCCACTTCGGTCAAAGCTGCGCGCAAATCAGCGTTCTTGTCGTTAACCGCTGCGATGTCGGCTGCAACATTGGCGCGGGTTGAATACCCGAGATATCCCTCTGTTGCCCCTTTAATCATCGGCCACGCAGGGTAGGCGATCACATACCAAATACCCCAGATGATGCAGAGATAGAACGACCAGAGCCACCAGCGTGGCAGAGGGTTGTTCAGCTCTTTAATGCCGTCCCATTCGTGACCGGTCGTCTCAATGCCAGTTTCCTGGTCAATGTCTTTATCGTGCTCGCTCATTTGCGTGCCTCCACTTTTTCGTCGTCCTTATCCGCAGCGGTCTCGTTGCGAAAAACGACGTTGGCGGTGTCATTGTGGTCTTTGCGACTGCCCGGGCGAAATGCCCAGACAATCGTACCCAAAAAGAACAGAGTCATCAGGATTAGGAACCAGCTATCCGCGAATTGACGCATGAAAGAGTATGTATCCATAATCTATGCCCTCCTTAGCGGCTTGCGTCTGGGGTGAAGGTCGAGAAATCAACCAATGTGCCCAGCATTTGCAAGTAAGAAATCAGCGCGTCCATTTCCGTGAGTTCGGACTGACCGTCAAAGTTGCTGACAAC
>RCMY010003920.1_pt1 | contig 13031 bp, 8 predicted proteins | sample 2041341 | NCBI WGS metagenome assembly RCMY01 (sample SAMN09708234, study PRJNA481090) | Marine sediment metagenome, whole genome shotgun sequencing project. | reverse complement strand
TGGTGGGCGCTGGTCGAGGTGCGCGGCGTCCGGGCGCTGCTGCGTGGCCCGGACGACGAGCCGCCGGAGCTCGGCGTGGTGCTCGTCGGCGAGGTCGGCGTGCGGCCGCTGGGAACCACCGGGTTCGACGACCACCTCCGCAGCCTCCATGCGCGTTTCGCCCTGACCGTCCCACGGCTGATCGACACCGGCGGGGTCGGGTCCGTGATCGGATCGAGCACCTGGCTGCGCACGCGGGTCCGGACGCTGGCGACCGCGGGCCTCAGCGAGGGTGCGTCGGGGCTCGCGGCGGGCCTCGTCACCGGCGACACCCGCCTGCTCCCAGCGGACGCCGAGGAGGATCTGCGCGACGCCGGCCTGACCCACCTCGTCGCCGTGAGCGGGAGCAACGTGGCCCTGGTCCTCGTCGGCGTGCTCGTGATGACGCGCGCCACGCGGCTGCGGTTCTGGCCAGCCCAGATCGTGATCGTGACTGCGCTCGCGTGGTTCGCGCTGCTGACCAGGTTCGAGCCGAGCGTGCTGCGCGCCACCGTCATGGCGGTCATGGTGCTCGCGGCCCGGTGGCGCGGCGTGGCGTCGGATCCCGTGCACGCGTTGTCGTCGACCGTCCTGCTGCTCCTGCTCGTCGACCCGCGGATCGGCCAGTCGCTCGGGCTGCTGCTGTCCGTCGCTGCGACGGTCGGCGTGCTCGTCGTCGGACCCGCCGCGCGCAGGCGGCTTCCTGAGCGCCCTGCGATGTTCTTCGATCTCGTCGCCATCACGATCGGGGCGCAGGTCGCGGTGCTGCCGGTGCTGCTCTCCACCGGCGAGGAGGTCGGGCTCGCAGCCGTCCCGGCGAACATGGTCGCGGTGCCGCTCGCCGCGGTGGCGAGCACGATCGCGCTGATCGCGACGGCGGTCGGCGTGATCAGCGTCGACGCGGGCGGCTGGGTCATGGCGCTCGCGGGGCCGGCGCTGGAGGGCTTGCTGGCGGTGGGCAGGACGGCGGCGGGGCGTGGACCGACGATCTCGACCGCCGCGCCGTTCGGGATCGCCGCGGTGCTCGCGCTGTCGGGCGTGGTGGTGTGGTGGCCGCGGATCCCGCTCGTGCGGCGACGCGGTCTCGTCGCGGTCGGGCTGGTCGCGACGGTCCTCGTCGCGCGGCCGGTGCGGATCGCGGACGACGGGGCGTTCCGGATCACGGCCATCGACGTCGGCCAGGGTGACGCGGTGCTCGTCAGCGGGGGCGGCCGGACGATCCTCGTCGACGGGGGTCCCGACGGGCGTGCCGCCGCCTGGCTGCGCGCCCAGGGCCACCGGCGGATCGACCTCGTCGTCGCGACCCATCCGCACGCCGACCACGTCGACGGCCTCGTCGAGGTGATGGACACCGTCGCGGTCGGGGCGTTGTGGTGGCGGCCGCTGGTCGACCGACGCGAGGACCTGCAGCTTGAGAGCCTCGACGAGGTGACCTCCCGGGTCGTGGCGCGCTCGATCCCGTCGCATCGCCCCGCCACGGGGGACCGGGTCGTCGTTGGCCCCATGATCGTCGACGTGCTCGGCCCGCCGACGGGGCGCCCGTACCGCTGGACGGACCGCGAGGCCAACGAGTCCTCCGTCGTGCTGCGGATCACGATGGACGGCCGACGGCTCCTGCTCACCGGCGACGTCGAGCGTGCTGCTCAGCAGGCCATGCTCGATGCCGGCGTCGATCTGCGCGCCGACGTGCTCAAGGTCCCGCACCACGGCGGCGGGACGAGCCTGCCCGCATTCCTCGCCGCCCCGAGCGCCGCGCTCGGCTTGATCTCGCTCGCTGCTGACAACACCTACGGACACCCGCACGCAGACACGCTCGCCGCCCTCGCCGCAGCTGGCACCGTCGCACGCCGGACGGACCTCGAGGGCACCGTCAGCATCCGTCTCGATGACGTGTCGCCCTGCTGCGTAGACTCGATCGCATGGCCACCACCCCCGCTCTCGTCACCCTGATCGTCGGCGCCGAGCCGACGCTCCAGCAGCGCGAGCTCGAAGCCGTCGTCGCCGCGATCCGCGCGGACCTGCCGGACGTCGAGGTCGCCACCCAGGTCGCGACCGAGCTCGAGCGTCTCCCGGAGATGCGTACGCAGTCGTTGTTCGGCGGCTCGACCTGCGTGATCATCCTCGACGCCCGCAACGCGAACAGCGCGCTCACCGAGGAGCTCGGCGTCTACGTCGCATCCCCGGACCCCGAGGCTCGCCTGGTTCTCGTCATGGACAAGGCGCCTCGCGGCAAGGGGTTCCACACGACCGTGCAGCAGGGCGCGAAGACCGACTCGGCCACCTACGACCATCGCAGCGTCTCCCCGCCGCCGGACTTCCGCACCGACGACTGGATCCGGATCGTCAAGGACGAGTTCAGCCGCCACGGCAAGCAGGCCGGACAGCAGGTCCTCGAGCTCGTCCTCGAGCGCGCCGGCACCGAGGTCACCGCCATCGTGACGAAGGTCGGCCAGGTCTGCGGCGCGGCCGCCGGGGCGCGTGTCTCCGAGGCCGACGTCGAGCGTGTGCTCGAGGGCTACGGCCGCCAGAGCGGCTTCAAGGTCGCAGATGCGTGCGTCGACCGCGATCCGGCCGGCGCGCTCACGGCGCTGCGCGGGGCGCTCGAAGCCGGCGACGAGCCCGTCATGCTCCTCGGTGGCCTCGTTCACCGCTTCCGCTCACTGCTCCAGGTCCGCGCCGGCAAGTCCCCGACCGACATCGGGATGAGCCCGTTTCAGCACAAGCGTCTGCTCGGGCTCGCGAAGCGCAACTTCGGCCCCGGCGAGCTCGGCCGCTGTCACGAACGCCTCGCCCGAGCCGACGTCGACCTGAAGGGTTCTCCGCTCCCGTCCGAGGTCGTCCTCGAGCTCGCCGTCCTCGACGTGGCGACTGCCGCCGGACGTCAGTGAGCGCGGATGGCCGTCGCGAGTGAGCGGGCGGCGACGGCGAGGGCGTCGAGGCGGGGTTCGGGGTCGGCGCCGACCTCGGTGACGATCTCGCGGGCGCGCCTGCATGCGTCGGACGCGGCGACGACGGCAGCTTCGACGGCTTCGACGACGTCGCCGTCGGTGCCCGCGATCGCCGTGAGCACGCCGGCGCGGCGAACGCCTCGTAGGTCAGCGATCAGCCCGGCGGCCTGGGCACGTGCCCAGCGGTCCGCGGTGCGGACGCGCTGCACGACGTTCTCGAGCGCGCTGATCGACAACGCCGCATCGAGGCGCAGGAACGCGTCGGCGACGGCGTCGGCGCCCCGCTCGTAGTCGTCCGGGTCCGAGCCGAGCATCCGCACCGTTCCGGAGACGTCGGGGATGAACTCGAGCGTCTGCAGCCCCGCGAGCATGGACGCGAGGTCCGGGTTGACGAGGTCGTCGATGAGGTGATCACGGCGGACGAGCCGCTCGCGTTGCTGCTCCTCGGAACCGCGCTCGTCGAGGCTCGCGAGCAGGATCCGGTGGTACGGGGCGTCGCGCTCGATGACCACGCCTGGTGCGTCGTCGCTGCGCAGGTAGGACCGCACCAGCGCTCGGATGAGCGCGTCGACGGAGCCCTTCACCTGGAAGAACCGCTCGGTCGGCAGGAGCGACTCGAGCTCCTCGACGCGGGTCCAGAGGTCGTCGCCGTCAGCGACTTCGCGGGCCGTCCAGTAGGCGCCGGCCACGTCTGCCCGGGATCGTCCGGTCTCGCCGGCGATGCGGAACGCGAAGGTGATGCCGAGCCGGTCGACGAGGTCGTTCGCGAGCCGCGTCGCGACGAGCTCGCGATACAGGCGGTGACCGTCGATCAGGTCGTCGAAGCGTTCGACCAGCGTCGCGGGGAAGTACTCCACGACGAGCGCCCGCAGCGACGGGTCGTCGGGGATCTCCGAGGCCACGATGTCCGCGGTCAGCACCCGCTTGACGTGGCCGATGAGCACGGCGAGCTCTGGCCGGGTGAGCCCGGCACCCTGCTCGGCGCGCATGGCCGTCTCGGCGCTTCCCGGGAGGTTGTCGACGTCGCGGTCGAGCTCGCCCATCTCCTCGAGGGTGCGCATGAGCTGCTCGTGCGCGTCGATGGTGCGCTGGCTTCTCGAGACCGCCTGGCTGAGCGTCAACGTCTGCTTGTCGACGTCGCGGAGGACGTGGTCGACGACGTCGTCGGTCACCTCGACGAGCAGGGCGTTGCGCTCTCCCGTCGTGAGCCTGCCGTCAGCCACCGCCGCGCCGAGGAGGATCTTGATGTTGACCTCGTGGTCGGACGAGTCGACGCCGGCGACGTTGTCGATGGCGTCGAGGTTCACCCGGCCGCCGCGACGCGCGTACTGGATGCGTCCGCGCTGGGTGACGCCGAGGTTCGCGCCTTCCCCGATCACGCGGGCCCGGACCTCTTCGCCGGTGAGACGGATCTCGTCGTTGGCGCGGTCGCCGATCTCGTCGTCCGGCTCGCCGGTGCCCTTGATGTAGGTGCCGATGCCGCCGAACCACAGCAGGTCCACCGGTGCCTGCAGAACCGCCCGCATGAGCTCGGCCGGCGTCATCGCCTCGACGTCGACGCGAAGCACGGCGCGGATCTCGTCGCTCAGCTCGATGCGCTTCGCGGAGCGGGAGAACACGCCACCACCGGCGGAGATGAGCGATCGGTCGTAGTCCTGCCACGACGAACGCTCGAGCCCGAAGATCCGTTCGCGCTCGACGTAGGCCGCCTCGGCTGCGGGCTTCGGGTCGATGAAGATGTCGCGGTGGTCGAACGCCGCGACGAGCTCGATCGTTCGCGAGCGCAGCATCCCGTTGCCGAACACATCGCCGGACATGTCCCCGACGCCGACGGTCCGGACGGCCTCGCTCTGGGTGTCGATGCCGAGCTCGCGGAAGTGGCGCTGCACGGCGACCCACGCCCCGCGCGCGGTGATGCCGAGGGCCTTGTGGTCGTATCCTTGGCTGCCGCCGGACGCGAACGCGTCGCCGAGCCAGAAGTTGGCGTCGATCGCGAGGCCGTTCGCGACGTCCGAGAACGTCGCGGTCCCGCGGTCGGCGGCCACGACGAGGTAGGGGTCGTCGGCGTCGCGTCGCACGGTCAACGGCGGGTTGACGACCTCTCCGGCCACGAGGTTGTCGGTGACGTCGAGCAGCGCCCGGACGAACGTCTTGTAGTTCTCGGCGACCGCGGCGCGCAGCTCCGCCTGATCGGTCGGGCGACGCTTCAGCACGAAGCCGCCCTTGGCGCCCGTGGGCACGATGACGGCGTTCTTCAGCACCTGCGCCTTCATGAGCCCGAGCACCTCGGTGCGGACGTCGTCGGCGCGGTCCGACCAGCGCAGCCCACCACGCGCGATCGGGCCGCCGCGCAGGTGCACGCCCTCGACGGCGACCGAGGAGACGAAGATCTCGCGGTAGGGGACCGGCTTCGGGACGCCAGGCACGCGTGAGGAGTCGAACTTGATCGCGATGTACGGGACCTGGTCGCTCAGCGGTCCGTCCACGACGGCGTCATCGCGGTAGGCGTTGGTCCGCAGCGACGCATCGATCAACGCGAGGAAGTCACGCACGATCCGGTCGTGGTCGAGCCGGGCGATCGCGTCGCTGGACGCGAGGACGGCGGCGTCGGCTGCGGTGACAGCGTCGGCTCGGGTGTCGTCGTCGCGGGCAGGGTCGAAGCGGGCCTCGAAGGACTCGATCAGCGCCCGTGCTGCCTCGGGGTTCGTCACGAGCGCGTCGTTGACGGTCTCAGGCGTGTACTGCGTCCCGACCTGTCGGCGATAGCGACGGTAGGCGCGCAGGATCGCGACCTGTCGCCAACCCAGGTCGGCTGCGAGGACGAGCCGGTTCAGCGAGTCGACGTCGGTCTCCTCGCGCCAGCCAGCCAGGACGGCGTCCGCGATGCGACGGCCGTCGTTGGCGAGGTCGATCGTCGAGCCGTCGGCCGGGCGGACGCCGTAGTCGTGCACGACCAGCGCCGGGCCCTCGCCCTCGAGGTGGTAGGGGATCTCTTCGGAGACGCGCAGCCCGAGGCTCTCCAGCACGGGAAGGAACCCCGACAGCTCCAGCGGATCGCCGGCGCGGTAGGCCTTGAGCCGCACCGTCGTCTCACCTCGATCTGCGTGGAGACGCACGTCCAGGTCGCCGTCGTTGCGCACGATCCGGTCGAGGTGGCCGACGTCGATGATCGCCTCGGGGAGCGGCGTCGTCTCCGGGTACTGGACCGGCAGCCGCGCGACGAAGCTGCGGGCGAGCCGGTCGGCGGTGGCCTGACCGTGCAGGCGCAGCAGCGCCGTGTTCAGGTCGTCGGCCCACGAACGGGCAAGGTCGCGGATCTCGGCCTGGAGCTGCGGTGAGGAGATGTCCGGGATGTCGCCGGATCCGAAGTCGACGTCGAACCGCGCGACGGCTTCGGGGCGGTCGCCGAGGGCAAGGTTGACCGTGACGCGCTCGGCCCCGTACCGCCGCATCAGCAGATCGGTGATCGCACGACGCAGATCCGCGTCGTAGCGCTCACGGGGGATCGCGGCCACGACGGAGACGGTGCGCGTGAACGGCTCGGTCCGCACGATGACGCGGACCTGGCGCTGCTCCTCGGCCTGGAGCAGCCCGACGAGCGTGCGATGCAGGTCATCGATGGACGCCTGGAAGAGCTCGTCCTTGGGCAACGCCTGATAGAGCGAGACGAGGGTGCGCTCGTCGTGGCTGGAACGGACGACGTCCTCGCGCTCGAGCAGCAGGTCGAGCTTGCGTCGCAGCACCGGGATCGACTGGGCCGGCTCGGCGTAGCCCTTGCGGGTGAACAGCCCGACGATGCGGAACTCGCCGGCCACGTTGCCGTTCGCGTCGACCTGCTTGATGCCGACGTAGTCCATGCGTGCTCGACGGCGAACCGTGGAGCGGGTGTTGGTCCGGCTGAAGGTGAGCAGTTCCTCGCCGTTGCGGAACCGTTCGATCATCGCGGGGTCGAGCTCGGAGACAGGAACGCACTTCGCGAACCGCGAGGACGAATCGTCGCGCAGCAGCCCGAGACCGGATCGACGAACGGTCTCGACGCACTCGACGCCGTCCTCGATCACGAGCTCGTACTCCCGAATTCCGAGCAGAAGGAAGTTGTCGTCGAGCAGCCAGCGCAGCAGCGCGACGGACTCCTCGACGATGTCCGGTGCGAACTTGCGGATGCCCCGGTGGCCAAGGCGGACGATCTGCTCCTCGAGCCGCTCGCGCATCGCCCCGAAGTCGTCGGTGGCGAGGTGGACGTCGCGCATGAGCCGAGGCAGGACCTCCCGCAGCTCGGATGCGACGTCGTCGTCGATGACGGTCGTGAGCTCGAAGTGCATGAACGCGTCGCGCGTGGTCGCAGCGCGAGACGGGACGATCGCCTTCACCTTGCCGTCCGCGCCACGGTCCAGGCCGAGGACCGGGTGGATGATCCGTCGGGTCTCGAGCCCGTGCATCTCCAGCTCGGCCGCGACGGTCGCGAGGAGGAAGGGGCTGTCTCGCAGCGTCACCTCGATCACGGTCGACGGATCGGAGACCCCGTCGAGGGCCCGGTCGGGGGTGTCGATCCGGATGGCGACGTCCTCGTCCCGGCGTCCGTCGAGCACCTTGAACGCCGAGACCATCTGCTCGGCCACCGCGTCGGCGTCCGCCAACGCCAACGTCGTCGGAGGGACGCGCTTCAGCGCAGCAGTGACGAAGGCACCGATGACCTCGGGACGGTCCTCCGCCCGCTGCTGGGCCGCATCAATGATGCGCTGCACGACGTCCGGGATCTCGTCCTCGGCTGTGCCCTCGACCGTCACTGACGACGTCATCCGTGCACGCTCCCGTGTGCTCTGGTGCGACCAGCCCTGTTGTCCGCGAAGGTAGTCCCTGAGCCGCGCCTCGCTGTGAGGCCGTACCGACCTGTCGACACGGCTCGTCCACCCGAGGCATCCGGGTGTTGCCGTGCTCCTTCGGAGCAGGTGGTCCCGGCGTGTCTCAGAGCGCCTTGGCGACCGTGCCGAACAGGTGCTCGAGCCAGAGGTTCCACACGGCCGGACACGACGAAGCACCCCACGTGGGGGTGCTTCGGTGACCTGCGATGCCGACCGGGGTCGGCGTCGGATCAGACGTTCTGGAGACGCTTGGCCAGACGGCCCTTCTTGCGTGATGCCGTGTTGGCGTGCATGACGCCCTTGGAGACGGCCTTGTCGAGCTCGCGCTGCGCGTCGACGAAGGCGGCCTTGGCGGCGTCGGCGTCACCGGTGGCAAGCGCCGTGTCGTAGCGCTTGAGGTAGGTCTTCACGCGCGAGCGGATCGCCTTGTTGCGCTCTTCAGCCTTGATGGTCTGACGGTTGCGCTTGATCTGGGACTTGATGTTGGCCATGGCGGCGGGCTCCGGGAGGAGTCGGGAGAAGCGGGTCGTCCACATCTCGGGGGGTGGTCCACACGTCACGGGCGCAGGACAACAGCCCGCCGGGACCGGTGGAGGAGGGGAACCGTACCGCGAGCGGGGCACGGGAGGCAACCACCGCGACGGTAGGCTGCGGCACTTCTTCCCCCGGTCTCCCTCCCACTCGCTGGCGCCCACGTGACCTACGCCCAGGATCGCATCCGCAACTTCTGCATCGTGGCCCACGTGGACCACGGCAAGAGCACGCTCGCGGACCGGATGCTGCAGATCACGGGCCTCGTCGACGCGCGCAACATGAAGGCGCAGTACCTCGACAAGATGGACATCGAGCGCGAGCGCGGCATCACGATCAAGGCGCAGACCGCGCGCATGCCGTACTCCCCGTCGGACGGCTCGGGCGAGTACCTGCTCAACCTGATCGACACGCCCGGCCACGTCGACTTCTCCTACGAGGTCTCCCGTGCGCTGAACGCCTGCGAGGGCGCCATCCTGCTCGTGGATGCCGCGCAGGGCATGCAGGCCCAGACCATCGCGAACCTCTACCTCGCGCTCGACGCCGGCCTCGAGATCATCCCGGTGCTGAACAAGATAGACCTCCCGGCCGCCGAGCCGGACAAGGTCGCTCGCGAGATGACCCACATCATCGGCGGCGACCCCGACGACGTCCTGCGGATCTCGGCCAAGACCGGCGAAGGGGTCCAGGCCGTCCTCGACCGCGTCGTCGAGCTCGTCCCCGCGCCGTCCGGCGACCCCGAGGCCCCGGTCCGCGCGCTCATCTTCGACTCCGTCTTCGACCCCTACCGCGGGACGCTCGTCTACTTCCGGATCGTCGACGGCGTCCTCAAGCAGGGTGACAAGCTCCGCCTGATCGCGACCGGCTACGAGTCGATCATCGACGACCTCGCGGTCCAGTCGCCCGAGGAGACGCCGATCAAGGCGCTCGGGCCAGGAGAGGTTGGCCTGCTGAGCGCGTCGATCAAGACCGTCGACGACGCCAAGGTCGGTGACACGCTCACCAAGGGCGGCAAGGGCTCGGAGCTGATCAAGCCGCTGCCCGGCTACCGCGAGCCGCTGCCGATGGTCTACTCCGGCCTCTACCCGGTCGACTCCGACGACTTCCCGGAGCTTCGCGAAGCCCTCGACAAGCTGCGGCTCAACGACGCGTCCTTCACGTTCGAGCCGGAGACGTCCGTCGCGCTGGGCTTCGGCTTCCGCTGCGGCTTCCTCGGCCTGCTGCACCTCGAGATCGTCCAGGAGCGGCTCGACCGCGAGTTCGGGATCCCGCTCGTCACGACCGCCCCGTCGGTCCGCTATCTGGTGCACCACGTCTACGAGAAGGACGAGAACGGCGACCCGCTCGTCACGGAGGTCTCGAACCCGCAGGACCTGCCGATCCCGCAGAAGATCGACTTCATCGAGGAGCCGACGGTCATCGCGATGATCATCACCCCGTCAGAGTTCGTCGGCGCGGTCATGCAGCTCTGCGAGAAGCGTCGCGGCGAGATGCAGGCGATGGACTACCTCACCGAGGAGCGCGTCGAGATCCGCTACCGGATGCCGCTCGCCGAGATCATCACCGACTTCTTCGACCAGCTGAAGTCGATGTCACGCGGCTACGCGTCGCTGGACTACGAGATGTCGGACTACCGGCGTGACAACCTCGTCAAGGTCGAGGTCCTGCTGCACGGCGAGCCCGTGGACGCGTTCTCCGCGATCACCCACCGCGACTCGGCATACGGCTACGGCAAGAACATGGTCGGCAAGCTCAAGGAGCTGATCCCGCGCCAGATGTTCGACGTGCCCATCCAGGCCGCGATCGGCGGGAAGATCATCGCCCGTGAGACGATCAAGGCGAAGCGCAAGGACGTGCTCGCGAAGTGCTACGGCGGTGACGTGAGCCGCAAGCGCAAGCTGCTCGAGAAGCAGAAGGAGGGCAAGAAGAAGATGAAGAACGTCGGGTCGGTCCAGATCCCCCAGGAAGCCTTCGTCTCCGCCCTCCGCGTCTCCAGCACCCCCAACGAGGACTGACCAGGGGCGCCCAGGGACAGGCCGATGGGGTCGATGGAATTTCTTGCCCCATGAAAACCACCATGGATTCTGCCGGCCGTCTCGTCATCCCGCATGACGCGAGGCGGCTGCTCGGGCTCGAAGGTGGCGAGGCGCTCGAGGTCATCGTCCGGGATGGGCACCTGGAGATCCGGGTCGCGGCGACGCCGATGGAGCTCGTCGAGACCGACGACGGTCTCGTCGCGCGTCCACTCGAGGATCTCCCGCCGCTCACCGCAGATGTTGTCCGGGAGGCGCTGGACGCGTCGCGTCGATGATCTGCGTCGACTCCTCGGTCGCGATCGCCGGCTTCGCGTCCTGGCACGAGCGACACGCGGACGCCGCGGCGGTCATCCATGGCAAGGTCGCCATGCCATCGCATGCGATCTTCGAGACCTGCTCCGTCCTCACCCGGCTTCCGCCGCCGCATCGCGCCTACCTGCTGATGGATGCTGCGGTCGTCTCGCTCTGATCATGAAGCGGTTCCGCTCCCGCGTCGCGCGGTCATGAGTCCGAGGTGTCGGCGTCGTATGGGCGGACGTGCTCCCACACGTTCAAGCCAACCACGATCACCCAGAGCATCGTGTTGAAGAGCAACACCTCGAACCCGAGCTCGGGGTAGCGGAACCACGGCACCACGGCCCCGATGAGCGCGAGCACGACGGCCGCGACGAGCTGGACGCGCTTGCTCCTGATGAACTGCATCAGCGGTGTTTCCCCGGGTGCGAACGCGGTCAAGCGTAGGGGCGCACGCGCTGCGCGGTGGGTGAGAAGTTGTCCACAGATCCTTGCGGAAACGAACATGAGTTCGATGCTCCCGGTAGGCTGCGGAACATGAACCAGCCGCCGCAGCCACCACATCCCGCGCTTGACGCGGATGCCTGGCCGGCAGACAGCCGGGCGTTCGTGACCGTCGACGCCACCTCGGGCGGCTCCGACCTTCGTGGCCTTCCGGTCGCGCAGCAGCAGGTCGTGCTCCTGGCTCGGGAGCTCGACCGGGTCGCTGCGGCGTTGGCTGACGCGGTCGTCGTTGCGGAGTCTGCGCCGATGGTCGGGTTGCCGACGCGGGTGTTGCTCGCGGCCGAGTGCCAGATCACCCGGACCGAACGCGCTGACCTTGCCCGCGTGTCGCGGGCACGTCGCAAGATGCCGACGCTGGATGCGGCGGCGCGTTCGGGTGAGCTGTCGACCTCGCAGGTGCGCGAGATCTCGCGTGGCTGTCACCGGATCGCCGACGTGAAGGCCGACACGCTCGACGCGATGCTCGCCCACGATCTGGAAGGCCTGCGCGCTGCTGAGCTGGCGGTCGAGGCGGACTGGATCGTCGAGCGGACCCTCGAGAACGCCCGCTCGCTCGACTCCGTGCTGGAGGGTGCCGAGGATCGTGCCGAGCGGGCCGTGTCGTTGAAGGCCACGCCGGATCTGTTCGGCGGCGGCACCATCGACGCCCGGTACGGCGCCGTCGGGTTCCAGACCGTGATGTCCGCGCTCGAGCAGCAGATGCAGGCGGGCGGCCTCACGTTGGAAGCGTCGATCGATGACGACGCACGGGGCCGCAACGCCGCAACGTTGCAGGCCGCCCAGGCTGCGGCGCTCGTCGGGATCGCGAAGGACTCGCTCGCCGGTCGTGACGGTGAGGTGACGAAGGTTGCGGTGCCGACGTTGACGTTGACCGCGACGTTGGACTCGCTCGCGGGCATCACCGATGAGCCGGGACGTCTGCTCACCAAGCTGTTCGGCGGGTCCGCGCCGGTTTCCGGCAACAAGGTCCGGGAGATCGCCGACGGAGGCGCGCACGTCCGCCTCGTGGTCCACGACGACACGGGCATCGTGAGCCAGGTCGGGGCAAGCGTCTACCGGCCTCCGGGCTGGCTGCGCGACACCATCCATGCGCTGTTCCCGCGCTGCATCGTCGCAGGCTGCGACCTGGCCGCGATGCTCTGCGATCTCGACCATCACACGCCGCACCACCTCGGTGGGGCGACCTCGATCGAGAACCTCGGGCCGTTGTGTCGGACCCATCATCGTGAGAAGGGCGCCGGCGTCTGGTCGGTCACCGAAGCAGACGGGGCGCGGGTCGTCACACATCTGGCGACCGGGCGGTTGCATCGGCAGCCGTCTCTGCTGGAACCGCGAGGTCCGACGCGGAAACGGCGGTTCGTGGATCGTCCGGATCCGGGGTGGCCCGATCCAGCTGTTCCTGAGCTCGTGATGACGTCGAGTCCGGTGGCGCTGTACCGAGCAGCCTGAACCCCAAACCACCACATGCACGCCGAGCAGGCCGCCCCACGACGGGGAGCGGCCCGCTCCGGCACGTCGTCAGGGCTGACCGCTCAGGACGCGTGCTGGCCCGCGCCGACGAGCGTCGGGGGAGGCGGCGTCGGCAGGTTCGCCTGCTGCCTGCGGATCCGGCGTGTGGCGGCGGCCAGCGCGGCGCCCCAGGCGATGGCGAGGACCACGTAGACCGCGACCCGGGCAGTGACACCGACCTCGAGCGCGAGCAGCAGCGTGCGTGCGTTGGTCGCCACGAGGAGCCCTCCGACGCTGGCGCCGAGCAGGTTCGGGTTCACCCGGCGCACGAGCCACGCTGCGATCGGGGCCGCGATCAGCCCGCCGCCGAGGAGCGCGAGGACGATGCC
>RCMY010003919.1_pt1 | contig 13034 bp, 17 predicted proteins | sample 2041341 | NCBI WGS metagenome assembly RCMY01 (sample SAMN09708234, study PRJNA481090) | Marine sediment metagenome, whole genome shotgun sequencing project. | reverse complement strand
TTACGGATAAATATAAAAATGTATCCAAATATTCCTCACTGCGGATTTACAATAGAATTAACCGCTGACGTATAGCTGCTTTTTGTTGATTACAAATAATTTTGGAATGATAAGCGAATGCCATACTTTTATGTATATAAAAAACAAGCAATGAAGAATATTAGATACGTTTTATTAATTTTCAGTTTTAGTATGGTTTTAGGAGCCTGCTCTAATGATGATGACAAAGTAGAAACTAACGACGAAATGTCGATGGCATCCGGAATTTATGAGTTGGTCGAATTGAATATTAACCCGCCACAAGATATTAATGATGATGGTAATACCACCTCTAATGCATTGACCGAATTGCCATGTGCAACAGGAACTTTGAATTTAAGAAGTGATGGCAACTGGATTTGGACTTTCCTTGAGACAAATGTTACTAGTATAACTGGAGGTGCTTTTTATTTAGCTTGTACTTCTGATACTACAACTAGATCAGGATCATGGAATATAAGCAATAATCAAGTCACACTTTTCGACGGCGCGACGAATTTCATTTTCACCAAAGATGCAGATAGACTTACCATTATTGAAGGTGATGATCTTCCAGGATTCAAGAGTATGGTTTTTGAAAGATAATATTCAAGCTGTTGTGATTTTAGATAATAACCAAAAGAATACCCATAATTGACGTTATGGGTATTCTTTTGCGTCGAAGAGGAATTATTTGCAATGTTCCCTCAAACCTCAAACCTCAAACCTCATATTGCATACCTGCATACAGGTAAGTGTAACTTCCAATATTTTTAAGCAGTTCCAAAGTTTATGCTTAATTGCAGGGAAATAGGAACTACCCGTTTTTCTTTGAAATATTGATGATCAATATATGGAAATGTATATTCGATAATTAAGCACCTGTTTCTTAAATATGCTTGTAAGTTGCTGTTAAACAGTTTTTTAGTATAAAAATCTGTAAGGTCTTTAATGATAAATAACGGTGGGCTTCAGAAATTAAGTAAAAAATCCGGGCAATAAATTGGGATGATAAAAAATACAAATACCAAAAATAAGATAGCCCAAAGTACCCACATTAAAAGCGGAAAAGTAATTAATTCTCCCTTTGATTTTGGACGTAATGAATGTGCAATCAAGCCGTGAATACCAAGGCTAAGCAGCAAAAAGTCAAGACTGGAGACAATAATTAAAAAACTTTTGGAGTGTGATTCTTTTGCTAAAAAAAGATAGATACCTAATGCAATCGCTATTACTATGACTATTCTAAATATTCTTCTGGACATTTTACTAAATATTTAAGTTGTTGGATTTTTATAAATGAAATACGCCATAATTTTTTGCATTAAAGCTTATCAAAGGGATTTTGCCATATGACTCCATCCTTTTAACTAAATCTCCATGGAATACTTGTGAGGATAGGCTTTTGCTCTCTCGTTCAAGCATAGCAATTAAATCGGCATTTACGTTTGTAAAGTATATTTTCAGATCATTAAAAACATCGTCTGAATATAAAATATCTAATTCTAAGTTGGGATATTTAATATACTTATGGATTTTATCTTCTATGTCTTTCTTTTGTTCTATTCCTACTGTCTCTTTCAATGGAGAAATATGAACAATCTTAATCTTAGCATTAAGAGGTTCGGCAATTTCTGTTAGTTTATTAATGGCACCTAGATCTTCTTCCTCAAAATCCGTGGCATATACAATGGTTTCAATTTGTGTGTGACTTAAGTCTTTAGGGATGGTGAGTACTGGGCAAGGTGATTTTTCAAGGAGGTGCTTTGCGGTATTACCCATAATGACTTCTCGTAAAGCACTTCTGCCTTTCATTCCTGTAATGATTATTAAGGCATCGATCTCATTTGCTTTTGAAACAATCCCGTTAACTACAGACTTATCTTCAATAGCTTCAACCTTGACATTCATCTTATCGAAATCTGTTCCTAAATGTTCTTTGCAAAAATTAATAAGTTTTGAGTTATTCTTTTTAAAAGCATCACTTTCAATATCTGGAAATGCGTCTTCAGCTTTTAAGCTTAAATCGTCTAACATGGTAGGATAATCAAAAATATGAATCACTTTTAAAGTAGCTCGAATTGCTGTACTTAATGAATGGGCATATTTTAATGCTGCAACAGAGTTTTCTGAATAATCGGTGGCATATAGTATTGTTTTCATTTTGTACTGAGTTATTTCTTATAAAATGCTAATCTAAACCCTATTGAAGCGCAAACAAATGACTTATATCAGTTTGTATTTTTTTATCCTGATTTAGATTATTTTTTTAATGATCGCATCATTATTTTTATCTCCTAAATTCTCTCATCGTAACAATTTTAAAAATCAAAGGCATGAACGATTTCAGAAATAGACCGAAAAACAACTACATACACGAAGCCGACTGGTAAAAACCCTATCTAATTATAGAGCATTGGAAATCTGACCTATTATTCTTTAAAGAGATTATAAGATTTCTAAATCTTCTTATTGATAAATATTTTCTATAGTTGCCAAAAAAGGAGAATATTAATTTGGTCCAGAAGATTGAAGTAAATTTGCTTAAAGTGGATAAACAATATGTCTTATGAAAGATCTACATAATATATTAAGTGAAATAATACAACTCACTACGAATATTGAAACCAATTACCCCGAACTCTATCGTTTTTTGGATGAAGATCCAATGACCATACCTGCAACTAATCATCCCCACATTGATAAGGTAGTAATGCAGGAGTATCTAGAAAGTTTAAAGCAATTGCTTCAGCATCATCTGGAGACACATAAGAATAACTAGGACACTTTAAAATCAATTTTATGGGAGAAATAGCTACATCAGACAGACAAATTACTTTGTTCTATAGCTCAAAATCTAACAGAGCAAAACAAACTTTGGCTTATGCTATGGCAGAAGGACTAGCCATTCAAGAAATAGATATCTTAAAAGTCAAACTTACAGGAACCCAAATAGTAGAACTTGCAGATAGATTGCATATGGAAGTAGTAGACCTTGTAAACCAAGAACATCCATCTTATAAATCAAATTTCGAACATCACAATTTCTCTACGAACGATTGGATAAAAATGATTCAGCATAATCCTGGAATTATGAAACAGCCAATTGCTTTGCGAGGAGATACTACCATTTTAATTGAAACTCCTACTGATATTATTAAGATCTAAAATTATATAGACTATCAACTTCTAAAAGATAGATATTATACCGCCGAAAATAGGCTAGTTGGTTAAAGTTCAGGAGATTCTCCTTTGAGCACCTTTAGGTAAGCTGCTAGTTGTCCTCTATGATAAATTTCATGCTCCAAAACCTGTCTTATTATAAACCACCAAAAAGTAATTTTATTTTTATTTTCATCAATTATTTTTTCGTCCATTCTTGAATCGTCAAGAGAATTAATTACGGTATAACGTTCTTGTTGGAATTCTATTAATTTTTTAACCATTGCATCATAGGTAGGTCTTTTAACTACCAAATGCGGCTCTTCTGATCCTAATTTCCATTCATACTGTTTCTCTTTGGATATTATTAAACCAAAAAGTAGTTCATCCACATTTAATAGATGTTGCACTATATCTGCAAAACTCATAGCAGTGTTATTTAAACGCCAATTAAGGAATCCTTCTGGAATTTCCTGAAGTCTTTTAAGCGTAAGCTTGCGTATTTCAAAAGAAAACTCCGCTAATCTTTGAGTACATTTTTCTGAGGTCATTTCTTAAAAGATATACTTCAAATTTAAATAACTGACCTAAGATGTACTATGATTTATCTCATATAGCTCTAACAATAATCATAGTACTTAAGCATCCTTTGTCAATTTCACTCATAAGGAGCCTTAAAGAGGCTTGAAAATTTAATGACTTCAAATTAGCCCTTTTCAATACTGTTTTAACTCTTGAGGTTTAACTTGAGATTGTTTAGTTCGCTGTAGTCGTGTTAAAATAATCATAACTAATATGCGATACTTGCAACGGATAAATTGTTTAATTATTTTTATTTCCTAGAAAACAAAATTTAAATAATGGACATTTTACGAGAAGCAGCGATGTTTGAAAATGAAAAGATGAGTCATATGTCTACGAGTGATAGAGTGGTGGCTTCAAGAGAAGCAAAACGACTTATTCTAGCAATCAATGAGATTTACAAGAAGACAAAAGACCCAACCTTAATGGATGTAATGAAACGGTTAACCTTAAAGAAAAAGAGAATTGATATTCGATTGAAAGGAAGACCTAATATAGGAGTGTAATATTATATTCATGGACAATGAATTAAATGTACTTGGAACAGCTTTGAAAACTTGCTGTAGTCACCCTGCAACAGGATACTTTCGAGATGGATTTTGTAGAACTATTCAAGAAGATTCTGGTACGCACATAGTGTGTGCTATTGTAACTCAAGATTTTTTAGAGTTTACAAAATCTCGTGGAAATGACCTTTCTACTCCTATGCCATATTGGAACTTTCCAGGTCTTAAACCAGGTTCAAGGTGGTGTTTGTGTATATCAAGATGGTTAGAAGCTGAACGTGCTGGTAAAGCGCCATTTGTGGTTCTTGAAGCCACACATCAAAAAGCTATAGAATATGCTACTTTAGAATTACTCCAAAAATATGAGGTTTTTGTTTAACGATATTTAGAAGTAGTACTCTCCGAAGATTTATTACCTGATAGTGTTTCAATAACTCCAAGTGCAGCTCTTTCTCCAGAAATCATAGCGGCATTTAGTGAACCGTTCAATTGCGTGTCTCCTGCAAGAAAAATTCCTGTTGTTAAACGTGTTTCAGATGGCAACATTTCGTATTGCAAGTCATTTAATTTTGGCAAGGCCAAAGGTATACTATAGTGCTTTATAAATTTACAAGAATCAATACCACAGTGTTCTTTCAATTCTTTTTTTACTCGTTCGATAAGTACTTTATTTGATAGGTTGTGATTATCTACTATAGTCACTGAGAGCAGCTCTTTTTTTGCTGTAGCACTAGTTTCTAGACTTGTATTGTAAAAAATATTATTTATTAGCGTGCCATATTTAGGAATAAGACCAATTAATGGTTTTCTAATAATTCGGTTTTCAGTTTCAAAATACAAGGTATCGCAAGATTTCCATTCAGTTGATTGGTTTTTTAAATTGGAAATCAGATGGCTTGCGTCTGTCGCCACAATAGTAAAGTTACTTTCTAGTTTTTGACCATCAGAGAGTACTATTCCAACATCTTTAATTGAAGATACAATGGTATTATAACGAAAAGTGGTATTCTTTAGTTTATGTAAAAGCTGTTTAGGTATAGCTTCAATTCCAGCTTTTGGCAAGGCGGCATAGCCTTCGCCGAACATTTTATAGACGAACTCGAACATTCTACTCGATGTTTCCAAATCTGGTTCAAGAAAAATACCGCTGAAAAAGGGTTTGAAAAATTGATTGATCATTCGATTCGAAAAACCAAAATCAGTTAAATATGATAATGTCGTTTGCTCGTCTTGCGCGAATATATCTGATAGGGATTTTTGTTTTAATTTTCTATTCAGTTTCAAAATTTTGAGTTTATCGGCCAATGAACCTACATTTGAGAATACTGTAGAAAACAACAAAGACATATCCCTCAATGCATCCCCAAGAATAGTTTGTTTGCCCGAGTTAAATATGGAAGCTCCTGGTAAGAACTTTTGTAAATCCAATGCGTCAAAATCAAGATATTTTTTGGCTGCGGGATATGCCGTTAAGAGTACTTGAAATCCGCGGTCTAATTGATGGCCATCTATAGTATCTGTTTTTACTCGTCCACCAGCTCGTTCTGTAGCTTCAATTATAACAGGGGAAAAACCATTTTGTTCAAGGACTATTGCGGCTATTAAACCACTAATTCCTGCACCTATAATATGTATTTTATAGTCCTGCTTATTCATTTTTTATTTTGTTTAAATATTAACACATAACTATAAACAAAATTACTAATTTTGTATTAGATGTAAAATTATATTTAGTATTTCTCTATATATTAAAATTTATAACTGGCAACAATGAAGACTATAGTAGTAATAGGCGGTAGTAAAGGTATTGGGAACGCTATAGTCCAAACTTTGGTAGAAAGTCATAATATAATAAATGTTAGCAGAACACCGCCAGAAACTCAACACCCTAATTTAACGCATTATAATTGTGATATACTCACAGATGAATTACCCGATATAGATGTTGTTGATGGGCTCGTATATTGCCCTGGTAGTATAAATCTTAAACCTATTTCTAGATTGAGTTTAGATGATTTTAGAGCAGACTTTGAGATTAATGTTTTGGGAGCAGTAAAGGGGATTCAAAAGTATTTACCACAATTAAAGAAAGGTGAAAATCCTTCAATATTATTATTTAGTACAGTAGCGTCTAAGTTAGGTATGCCTTTTCACGCAAGTGTAGCCACATCAAAATCTGGAGTTGAAGGTCTGGTCAAATCTTTAGGAGCAGAACTAGCGCCCACTATTAGGGTTAATGCCATAGCACCAACGGTAACCAATACAGAGCTTGCATCTAAGTTATTACGTAATGAAAAAATGATTGAAAATATAACAGAGCGTCACCCATTAAAGAGATTTTTAAATACCGAGGAGGTGGCAGCAACGGCTGAGTTTTTATTGTCTAAAAAAGCAGCTTCATTCTCTGGACAGATATTTGAAATGGATTGCGGTATTGTATCTTTTAAAATATAGCTATGAAAACAATAGAAAAAGCAAAATTGTCACCAAGTACTTCTATGGAAACAAAAAAATCATCAATTTATGATATAGAAATCAATACTATTGGCGGTAAGCCTATCTCCCTTTTAAAATTCAAAGGAAAGAAGCTATTATTTGTAAATGTTGCATCTGAGTGCGGATTTACTAAGCAATATAAAGACTTACAAAAATTAAGTGATACTTATTCAGATGAATTAATTGTCATTGGTTCACCTTGTAATCAGTTTGGTAAGCAAGAGCCGGGCGATGCTTCGCAAATTCAAGAATTTTGTGAGTTGAATTTTGGTGTTACATTTCTTTTGACGGAGAAGATTGATGTTAAAGGAGGTAAACAACATCCTTTATATAAATGGCTCACAACTAAAGACCTGAATGGAAAAAAGAGTTCTAGTGTAAAATGGAATTTTCAAAAATATTTAGTTGATGATAAAGGACATCTCATTGATTACTATTTTTCAATCACCAAACCAATGAGTTCAAAAATCACCAAACACTTGTAATGACTATAGCTATTATTCGGCTTTTTTTAGATTTTGGATTGGTTGTTTTGATTTGGATAATACAGCGTATTGTATACCCAAGTTTTCTTCATTATAGTACAGAAAATCTAGTTGTTTGGCATAGAGAATATACTTCTCGTTTTATTTTTATAGTAATACCATTGATGCTTGCACAACTTGGTATTTCTATTTATCAAGTAATTACATTCACTAATTTATATACCCTTTTAAGCCTTGTAATTATTATTCTTATATGGATATCTACCTTTTTGCAGTTTGTTCCTATACATTCGAATATTTCAAAAGGAAACGTGAGTGAAAAAATGTTGAAGGTATTAGTGAAGAAAAATTGGTTGCGAACTGTTTTATGGACCCTCCTATTTCTATATACTTTTTTTAACAGTAGTATTCAGCGTTAAGCATCATAATACCCTAGGTTTAAAAAGTTGTTTTTTAAATCTGTCATTTTATCGATAAACTTTTTATTATCCTGATAGTTTTTGTTTTTCTTGAACTGCATAACATTTCCGTTTGAGTGAATACTAAACGTTTGAGTACTATAGACAACTAGACGGTAATATGGTATTATCCACGAATATCGGTCAAGCTTATTGGTAAAATGTATGATAATGCCTTTGGGCCGTAATTCAATATTTGCATAATTAGTGGCTATAGCTTCTCTATTTTTAGGTTGTAGTTTAGGGCTTAGTTCTTCTATGATTAACCTACTAGATCCAATACCACCATTTTTTATTTTTTCAATAAAAGAAAATGCTTTACCTACTATATGGGTACTTTCTTTTCTATAATCTTTGTTTGAATAACTCGTATTAAATAACATTTTTTGCGTTTTTTAATTTATCATTTCTAATCATTTAGGGATAATAAATATTCCTCTCCAGTATCTAGATGCTTTTGCTGTTTTTCAGCAGGCATTTTATCAAACATGCGCACGAGCATCCCTAATCGAGGGTTTGATAAAAAGAAATCGCGATGGGTATGCATAAATCGCCAAAAAAGGCCATCCCAAACGGCTTGCCATTCTCCTTTTTTGTAGTTACTCATTTTCATTAGGTAATTACTGCCACTTATATAAGGTTTGGTAGCCATTAAGCCACCATCTGCGAATTGACTCATCCCATATATGTTGGTGACCATAACCCAATCGTAAGCATCAATAAAGAGTTCCATGAACCATCTATAGACTTCGTCTGGATCAAACTCGCACAGCATCATAAAATTACCTAAGACCATTAAGCGTTCTATATGATGGCAATAGCCTGTTTGCAATACTTTCTTAATGGTTTGGTCGATGGGAGTAATACCCGTAGTACCATCATAGAACGAAGCCGGTATCTTCTTTTTAAATTTCCAAAAATTAGTCGTGCGTTCTTCACTGCCTCTGGATTCATAAATGCCTCTTATAAATTCACGCCATCCTATAATTTGACGCACAAAACCTTCAGTAGAATTAATGGGTACATTGTTTTCTTTAGCGTATAGTAAACAAGCATCAATAATTTCTTTAGGTGTTATTAAACCAATATTCAGCATAGGTGTTAATACACTATGATTCAATATGGAATTTTCAGCAACAATGGCATCTTCATATACGCCAAATTCCATAAAACGTTGCTCAAAAAATTGATGCAGCCAGGCTTTTGTAGTTTGAAAATTTGTTGGATACAATGAATATTCAGTAAGGCTACCTAAATGATCTGAGAAGTGCTCTTCGACATACTGTTTGGCTTCTTCATAATATCCGTCTACATCAGGGAATTGGATAGTTGGTGGTATCTTTTTAGCAGGATATTTCTTCCTGTTTTCCGTATCGAACGTCCATTTACCTCCTGTAGGTTTTCCATCAGGTTCCATCAGGATGTTTCGTTTTTTACGTTGCTCTGTGTAAAAGGTGGTTTGCTGGTATTTCTTTTTGTCTTTTCGGAAGAAAATAGCCAAGTCCTCTTTGGTATTTAAAAATAAATGTGAATCATATATGGCGGTAGAAATGTTGCTTTCTAAACAGCTTTTGTCTATTCTTTTTTGAAGCCAATTGTCTGTTGGGTCTATGTAGTTGATATGCTCAATGCCTTGAAGTTTCAATTCGGGAATGAGTTCTCTGATATCTGAGATCACTTCAGTAGCTTCAACATAACACACTTCAAGGTTTTTATTTTTCCGCAAAAACTGTTCATACCGCTTCATTGTGGCTCTATGAAATGCTATTTTTTGTTTATGAAACGGGTACTGTTTAAAGAACAAATATTCTTCAATTAAATAAATAGGTGCATCAGTCCCAAAAAGGGGGGATTCTTGAAATAATTGATGTGGAAATAGTAAGTTGATTTGTTTCATTTGTTCTTTCTGCAACGTTCGCTACAATATTTTACCTCGTCCCAGTTCTTCTTCCATTTTTTTCGCCACGAAAAAGGGCGCTCACAGACGATACATATTTTTTGTGGAAGGTATTGTTTTTTCATTCCTAAAATTCTGGCACTTCGTTAATTCGCGCATAAGGATATTTCTGAATCTTACGTAACGAATAATAACTGTTTAATCCTGAAATTCCAACACCATTTGTGGCTTCTAGATCTATGTCATCATCAACTATTGCCGTATCGGGAATAATAAGATGTTCTATTTCGCCAATAACTAAAGCAGTCCCATTGTGTTTAATATCGAGGGCTTCTTTAAAACTTAATCCTATTTTAAAGGTGCTTTCTTTTACAAAAGGCGCATTAAAATTTTTGATGAATTCTTCGGAAAGATTACAACGTTCAAATTCTGAAATTGTAGCATTGAATTTTCCGGAGGTATAATGGGCGTTTTTTACGAATGCCGGATGAATGTGATTGATGGTATACTGCCCGTTTTCTTCAATATTACGATACGTATGACCAACTTCTGCTGTTCTGGGCCTGGCAATAAAGCCTAAAAGGGCGGGGTCGCTTCCAAGGTGAACTACCGAACTAAAGACAGCAAGATTAGATTGACATTCAGCACTTATGGTGCCTATGAGGTTTGCTGGTTTTATTCCTGTAACCGAATTAATAATTTTTAATCGGGTAATACGGTCGAGTTGTGCTATATATTCTTTAGTGTAAATCATTGTTTCTTCTATTTACATGTGTATTTAACAAGCGTTTCTTCTCTTTTTGTACAGCAGGATGCTTCTTATGTCCCCAAATTTTATCTCTGGCAATTCTGGCACTTTCTTGCAAGTCCACAATAGGGAGTGGATACTCTTCTCCAAGTATAACGCCGCAAAAAGTTTGTTCCATTGCTGTCATTTTCCAGGGTTCGTGAATGTGAGCTACTGGAACAGTATTCAATTCTGGTAGCCATTTTTTTATAAAAATACCTTTTGGGTCGTGTTCTTGTGAATTTTTTACTGGGTTGTATAAGCGCACCGTGTTAATACCTGTGGTACCTGCCTGCATTTGAAATTGCGGATAATGAATCCCTGGCTCATAATCTAAAAACTGCCTGGCCAAATGGTAGACGCCATCGCGCCAATCCTGGTCTAGATTAAACGTAAAAAATGAAACCACCATTGCCCGCATTCTAAAATTGATCCACCCTGTTTGTTCAACTGCACGCATACAAGCATCGATTAAAGGGTAGCCTGTTGTACCAGTTTTCCACGCTTTAATAAAGGCGTCATTCTTATTGTGCGGTAATAACTCGTAACCTCTATTGATACAAACGGTTTCATAACTGCATTCTACTTCAAATTTCTGAATAAAATGACAATGCCAATGCAGCCTGGTAAGCATTGCAGAAAAAGCCCTGCTATTTTTAGTTCCATTAGGGTGTGTTCCTATATACTGAAAAGCTTGTTTAATACTTATATTCCCCCAAGCTAAGTAAGGTGATAATCTGCTACAGCCTGTTCTGCTTTCGGTGGGTTTTGATATATGTTTTTGGTAGTTAAAACCTCTTTGAGCAGTAAACGATTTCAAATATCGCCAAGCATTCTGTTCACCAGCTGGCTGATATTGTTTAGGATATTCTTGTAATTGGAGTTCTAACTTTTTTGGGAGTGAAAAATGATGATCAAACCTTTCTTCTTCTGAAACTGAATACCTGTTTTGAATCACCGGTCTATGCATGGTAGCGTGCCAATTTTTGTTCCATGCAATTCTATTTTTAATGCCTCTTAATACACCATCTCGTTGCGATTCTTGCCAAATGATATGATGATCTTTGCAAAATAAAGCCACTTTTTTATCGCGTTGCCAAGTAATTTGAGTGCCGCTTTCGCGAAAGCTAAAAAGGGCTTTTATATCAAAACAATCTTTAAAATATTCAAAAATATCCATAGCTTCTCCATAGAAAACTTCAACACTTCTATTAAAAGGCGCTAGTGTCTTGTTCAATGCTACAATAGCATAGTAAATAAACTGTAAATGCCTTGGGCTGGTATCTGGGTAATCTATACCTGTAGGCTCAAATATATATATGATACGATAGGGGATACCAGCTTGCTCGGCCTTTAGCAACGGTTCATGGTCTTGTGAGCGTAGATCGCGCTTTAACCAAACAATATTTATGGCTCGCCTTTTCAATAAGTAAGCTGTTTTTTACATTGTTTCCAAAAGGCAAAGAAAGAAGGATAATACCCTTGCACATTAAACATCCAATCTCTTGGTTCTTCAACACCTTTATAGTGGTTATTTAATGGGTGTTCTTTGTAGTAGACATCCCCCAAATTATAAGCAGGAATAAGGTCATTGAATTCCCCCACATATAGTTGAAAATCCGCTATGTTTTCTTCGGAGATTTTAATGATAAAATCGATAGTCTTTTGCGATACGGGGTATTTTTCAAAATGCGAAGGTTCCAGTAGCAGAATTCTATTTGCAGAAACATCTTTTTTCCAAAGTGGGTCTAGGTTGTAAAAATTATAGATACAACTTGGAAGGGTTTCATCAATACTAATTGTCTTATGCTTTGGCAAAGGCGTTTTTAAGTCTAATTGTGGAGCTGCTTTTAAAATTTCAGGAATTTCTAGTGTACTTAAAGTATCATATGACATATCTAAGAAGGTGTTCTTTTGTTGTGTAAAACAGTATTTATTGATGTTGTCTTGATTGGCAATATATTTCTTATTCGCATTTGCTCCGGCAACCCATTGCCAACTAAGTGCGTTACTTGCCCAATCTGCATCCAATAAATGATAATACATCCATTGTGCAGAAACTTTCCAATGACTTTGAGCGATATTACAAGCTATGGATGCGATATACATTCTTAAGTGATTATGTATATAGCCTGTTTTATAAAATTCTTGAATGGCGTAATCTATAGCTTCAATTCCCGTATTGGCTTCTACAATTGCTTTTGAGATTGAAGTGTTTGAAACAGGTGTTTGTAGGTTTTTTAAATCTAAATTAATAGCATCACCTTTTGCAATCCAAATTTGTTGCCAATAATCTCTCCATGCTAATTCTTGAATAAATTTTTCAATTTGAGCAGGTTTATAACCTCGTTTTAAAATTTCAGAAAGTATAAATTTCGTAGAAATAATACCTCTGGAAATATAAGGTGACAAATACGTAACCGAGCCGTTTATGTAGTTACGTGTTGAACCATATTTAATAGGGTCTATGTGTCTAACACGCAGAAGAATTTCGGCATAAGAAGTTGGGGATATGGAATCTTGGTGTTCAAATAATTCCATTTATCGTTTACTAATTTTATTTCCTGAGATTGCCTTTTGACGTGAACATTTAAATCGTGTAATATCTGGGTTGCGTTTCTTTAAATGTTTCTGGCTAACACC
>RCMY010003918.1_pt1 | contig 13036 bp, 11 predicted proteins | sample 2041341 | NCBI WGS metagenome assembly RCMY01 (sample SAMN09708234, study PRJNA481090) | Marine sediment metagenome, whole genome shotgun sequencing project. | reverse complement strand
CAGACCTCGCGGATCAACGTCGAGATCGTCCAGCTCCGGAGCAACCTGGCAACACTGGCCGGCACCATGGCGGCGGCCGCCGAGGACTCGGACAATCCTGCCGCCGCGGCGACGGCCTTCGATTCGCCGGCAGCGGGTCAGATTCTCGCCTCCGATGCCGTCGAAGAACTGCTCTTCCTGGAGACGATCGGTTCGGCAACCGATGAGATCAATGTGCGCGAACGCGAACGTGCCGCAGGCAATCAAGGGTTTCTCGACAATTACGGTGCCGGAGGCGATGAGCGTCCAACGCTCGTGCTGTCTCGGCTGAAGCCCGAGAATGCGCACCAAGACGTGAGCGGACGAGATCTCTCGTCGGTCGAGGGCATGACGTCCATCATCGACGAGGTCAAGATTGGCGCCGCCTTGGGCGTCCGCCCCGCCGAAGAGTCCAACGCTCTGTTCGATTCGATCTACGCCATCACGTCGCCTGAAGACCGCTCGACTCGGCCGGTCGCGGCGTTCTACGCTCCAGTGGGCGAGGGCAAGAACTTCCGCGGCGTGCTGGCGACTCGACTCTTCCTCGACCGCTTGCTCGCTTCGACCACGGGCGAAGCCGGCCCAATCGCCCTCCAGATTTCACGAGATGGACAGCCGCTGGTGTCGACGTTGCCGGGCCCCGACCTTGGCGAGCCCTTCGGTGAGCCGACGACATTCTGGGACCACGACGCAACCTGGTCGATCCAGGGCTACAGCGCAGGTATCGTCGTTGACCACCGCGGCTCATGGGCGGCCCTCGCAACCGGCCTCCTTCTGGCGTTCGCCGGGGGACTGTTCTCCACATCGGCCCGCCGTCACGCCATCACCCTCGGTCGCCTCGAGCGCAGCGAATACGATGCCCGCCATGACCTCCTGACCGGTCTCTACAACCGTGCCGGAATCACCCAGGCACTCAACCACATGCTCGACCATCGGGCTCCGAACGAACTCGTCGGTGTTCTGTTCCTCGATCTCGATCGACTCAAAGTGATCAACGATTCGATCGGTCACTCCGCGGGCGACGAGGTGTTGGCCGTCGTGGCCCGTCGACTCGAGGCGTTGGTTCGCGACAGCGATGTCGTTGGACGCTTTGGCGGTGACGAGTTCGTCATCGCCTCGACCGGGTTGAAGGCCATCAGCGACCTCGAAGCGTCAGCCGAGCGAGTGATCGAAGCGCTGCGTGAACCCGTCATCCTCGACGACGAGTCCTCGCAGATGGTGAGCGCGAGCATCGGCATCGCGTACGTGTCGAAAGGCACCGAGTCGGCGGAAATCATGCTCCGAGACGCCGATCTGGCCATGTATCGGGCCAAGGAATCTGGCGGTGCCCGATTCGCGGTGTTCGACGATGCGCTCCGTACCGAGGCCCTCGCCCGCTTGGAGGTGGAGCGCGAGTTGCGGCGCGCGATCCGCACCGGCCAACTCGTCGTGCACTACCAACCGATCGTCGATGTGGAAACCGGTCGGGTCGACCGACTCGAAGCGCTGGTTCGTTGGCAACACCCCACCAGGGGCATGGTGCCGCCCGGGCAATTCCTGGGTGTCGCCGCCGAGTCCGGACTGATCATCGACGTCGGTGAGCACGTCTTGCGTGAAGCCTGTCGCCAGGTCGCGCTCTGGAGCGCTGCTGTTGGTCGTTCCATCGTGGTGTCGGTCAACGTCGCCGAGCGGCAACTGATCGATGCCGGTCTCATCGACACCGTGCGGCGGGTACTGGCCGAGACCGGGGTGCGCCCCGACCAGCTCGAACTCGAGTTGACCGAAGAACTGATCGTCGAGAAGCTCGATCGACGTCTCACGATCTTGCGCAAGCTCGATGCCATGGGCATCAAGCTGGCCATCGACGACTTCGGTACCAGCCGGGCATCGCTTGGACAGCTCAAACGCCTCGACATGGTGTCGACCTTGAAGATCGACCGAGCCTTCGTCATCGACGTCGCCAACGATCCCGTCGACCGCAAGATCATCACCGCCATCGTCGCGCTGGCCGAATCGATGGGCATGGAGGTCGTCGCCGAAGGCGTCGAATACGCCGACCAGGTCAGCATCTTGCGTGATCTCGGTGTCGAATTCATCCAGGGCTTCTATTTCCAACGCCCCGGACCGAGCGAGAAGATGATCGGGCTGCTCAAGAAGACCTTCGACGTTCCCGAGGCAATCAACCTCCCCAGCTGAGCACGCACCCAACCGGTTGTCTCTCAGGGGTATGTATCAGAGGTCTTCGGACTCTTCGTCGTCCGCCGTCTCGGTCTCGGCCACCCCGTCTGCATCAGACACGCTTGGATCAGAGACGGTCGCATCAGGCACGGTCGCATCAGACACGGTTGTCGAACCACCTGAGGTGGCCTTGAGGGCAGCGGTGCGTTCGACGAAGAGGAGGCGGACACCGTGCAAGGCCTCGTTGAGCGGGGCCTCGGCTTCGTCGAGGCGGCTGCGGAGGCCTTCGACCAGGTAGCCGAGCGAGTCGATCGCCAACCGGGCGGCCTTCATGTCGGGGTCGTCGTTGGTGATATGCAGCATGGCCAGTTCATAGAGGCCGAACGCATGGTTGGCGATGATCGCGGTTGGGTCTGCATCGAGGATGTGGGCTCGGGCCTCGGCGAGTTCCTTGGCCATTGCCTTCGCCTGCTCCTGCTGCTCGGGGCTCAGTTCATCGGCCCGGACCGACGAAGAGTCGGGTGATGCTGACGACGGGTCGGGTGAAGCGGTGGTCATGTCTGCAGACTATCGAGAGCGAAGCACGCGACCGTGAGCAAATAGGGAGTGAACGAACCGGATCACTGGTAGGATCGGCAGGTCCGTCGGAGCTTCCTCTTCGATGGATCGGTAAACAGCGAAGTGGGCCAGTCCCCACCCGGCCGCTCTCGAAGGTTTCCTTCGGGCTCGTGAGTCCGGGTCCATGTTGGTAGATGGCCCGCTCCGGCGGCCCGCCTCCTCGTGACTCTGGCCTGCGGCAATGTTGCCGTCCGCCCAAGCGCCAGGAGGAGTTGCGCCTGCATGAGAAGTGATCAGCAATAGCTGCGCCACAGGAGCCACGGATCAATGATCGGATTCGTGCTCGCGAAGTCCGGGTGATCGCCGCCAATGGCGATCAGCTGGGGATCAAGCCCCTACCCGAAGCCCTCAACCTTGCTCGTGAACTCGACCTCGACCTCGTCGAAGTCGCTGATCAGGCAAGACCGCCGGTTTGTCGAATCATGGATTACGGCAAATATAAATACGAGGCGGCACAACGGGCCAAGGAATCTCGCAAGAAGGCCAGTCACATCACGGTCAAAGAGATGAAGTACCGACCCAAGATTTCGGGCGGTGATTTCGAAACCAAGACCAGGAAGGTCGAGAAGTTCCTCGACGAAGGTCACAAGGTCAAGATCACCATCATGTTCCGAGGTCGAGAGGTGACCCACCCTGAATTGGGGCGCAAGATCCTCGACAATATTGCGGAGCGGGTCGAGGAGATCGGAAAGGTCGAGGCCTATCCGAGACTCGATGGTCGCAATATGACCATGGTGCTCGCTCCCGACAAGAAAAAGCAGCAAAGCAGGCAGAGCAAGTCGACCAAGGCCGACAGTTCTGCCGACTCCAGCTCAGCAGCGGCACCAGTCGAAGCTGAGCCAACCCCAGAAACTGCATAAGCCAGACCGCACACACCAGTAAGTGGGGCCTCGTCGGCCCGAGCGTATGGTCACGTCGAACCGGGCTCGTAACGAGCCCGGTTTCGATCGCACCGCCTCCACACACCACGACCAATCGATGACCAACGAGGAGTCCCCCCGTGTCGAACAAAAAGTCGAACAACAAGATGAAGACCCACAAGGGCGCAAAGAAGCGCTTCAAGGTCACCGGCTCGGGCAAGATCCGTCGCCGTCAAGCCGGTCTCAATCACTTCAACTCCAAGATGTCGAGCCGCCAGAAGCGTCGTCTCGGCGGGCCGGCGTTGGTCGATGACTCCAACATGAAGCAGATCAAGCAGCTGCTGTCGAGCTGAGGCTCGCATTCCCTCGTCCGATTCCTTGCGTCACCGACCGATATCTGACGCAACCCGTTCACCAAGGAGATTCCCCCGATGGCCAGAGTCAAGCGCTCCGTGCACTCCAAGAAGCGCCGCCGCACTATTTTGGAGCGGGCCCAGGGCTACTACGGCAACAAGAGCCGTTCGTTCCGAGCCGCCAACGAACAGGTCATGCACTCAGGCAACTACGCCTACCGTGACCGTCGTGCCCGCAAAGGCGACTTCCGTCGTCTTTGGATTCAGCGAATCAACGCCGGCTGCCGCCAGAACGGCACCTCATATTCGAAGTTCGTTTCCGGCTTGAAAGCAGCGGGTATCGAGGTCGATCGCAAGAACCTCTCGGCCCTCGCCATCACCGATCCGGCAGCATTCACCGCTCTGGTCGACGCCGCAACCGCAGCTCGCACCGCCAGCGCCGCCAACGCTGCCTGATCACTGCTTGGCCGGTCCGGCTACGCAACGATGACCCGTCGAGAGCTGGTCCTCGGACCCAAGAATCCCCGTGTTCGCGCCCTGCGTCGTCTTGCGACGCAGCGGCGCGAACGCCGCGTTCAGGGCGTTGCGTTGGTCGAAGGACCCACGCTGGTGGCCGAAGCGCTGGCGAACCCGGAGACGATCGGTCGAATCCGAGAGATCTATACCGAGCACTCCCTTGATCGGCGCGATCATCAGCGTGCCGATGACGCCTCGATCCCGGTCACGATGCTCGAGCCGGGTGTGCTCGACAAGGTCCTCGACACCGTCAGTCCGCAACCGGTCGTTGCCATCGTCGAAATCGCGGTCGCCACCCTCGAGATGCTCGGCGCCGACCGACCGGTGCTGGTGTTGCTCGACGTTCGTGATCCCGGCAACCTCGGCACCCTGATCCGCACTGCCGAGGCCTCCGGATGCGTTGGAATCGTGTTGGCGGGTAACTGCGTCGACCCGACAAACCCCAAGGTCATCCGTTCCTCGGCCGGCTCTTGGCTACGAACGACGATGGTCGAACACGCCGACATCTTCGACGTCATCGACACGCTGTCGGCCGGGGGGCGACCGGTGCTGGCGGCGGCGCTCACCGACGATGCGATCGAGATGTGGCAGGCCGACCTCGCAGGGGCGGCGATTCTGCTTGGCAACGAGGCGCACGGGTTGCCGGCCGATGTGGTGGCTCGGGCCGATGCTGCGGTGATCATCCCCTTCGATGGGCCGACGGAATCGCTGAATGTCGGCGTGGCCGGCGCCTTGCTGGCTTTCGAGGCACTCCGCCAAAGGCGGACAGTGTGAGAGCGCCAGAGGCGGACGGTGTGAGAGCGCCAGAGGCGGACGGTGTGAGAGCGCCAGAGGCGGAGCAAACTCGGTGGACAGAATCGATGAAAGACGACAAGGTGCAATGATGCTGGAAGATCTCGAATCCCTGGTCAGCAAGGCCGTCGATGCTGCTCGATCGGCGGCGTCGACCGCTGAGCTCCGTGAACTCGAAGGCGAGGTCTTGTCGAAGACCGCACCGCTGTCGGCAATGAAGAAGCAGCTGGGGGCGATGCCCGCCGACGAGCGCCGTGACGCGGGGCGGGCAATGAATGAGGCACGAACGACGGTGGAGTCAGCGATCGAGGTTCGGCGGGTTGAACTGGCGACCGCGGAGCGAGCGATCGAGCTCGAGGGCGAGCGCATGGATCTCACCGAGGTCACCGGCGAGTTGCCGGTCGGCCATCTCCACATCGTGAGTCAAGCGTGGGAGGCATTGGAAGATGTCTTCGTCGGTATGGGCTTTCGGGTGGCGGAAGGCCCCGAGGTCGAGACCGATTGGCACAACTTCGATGCCCTCAACATCCCGCCCGGGCATCCGGCGCGAGATGGTTTCGACACCCTCTACGTCGACTACGGGGCGCCGGGTTCGACGCTGCTACGCACCCACACCTCGCCGGTGCAGGCCCGCACGATGTTGGCGCAGAAACCGCCGATCTATGTGGTTGCCCCGGGCCGTACGTTTCGCCGAGACACCGCCGATGCCACCCACATGCCGGTCTTCCATCAGATCGAGGGCCTCGTTGTCGACAGGGGGATTTCGCTCGCCGATCTGGCGGGCACGATCGAGGCGTTCACGTCGGCCTACTTCGGTCCGGGAGTCCACTCGCGGCTGCGGCCGAACTACTTCCCGTTCACCGAGCCCTCGGCCGAGTTCGACATCCAACAACCCGACGGCTCGTGGCTCGAGATGGGCGGTTGCGGCATGGTCCACCCCAATGTGTTGACCGCCTGCGGTATCGACCCCGAGGAGTATTCCGGATTTGCCTTCGGCTTCGGGATCGACCGAATGGCCCTCATGAAATTCGGCGTCACCGACCTACGAGACATGTTTGCCAACGATGTCAGGTTCCTCGAGCAATTCTGAGCGCAAGCACATCATTCGCCCCGATCTCTCGGCCGCTCCCCGCCATCGTTTACCCGCCCAACACGCAAGTCGGAAAGTTCACCAATGAAGGTTCTCCTGTCCTGGATGCAGCAGTTCGCCCCGATCGAAGGTGATCCGGCCCAACTGGCCGACACGCTGACCGGTCTCGGCCTCGTCGTCGAAGATGTCTCGACGGTTGGTACTGGTCTCGAAGGCGTCATCGTCGCCAAGGTGCTTGAACTCGCGCCGCATCCAGAGGCCGACAGAATCCAGCTCGTTCAGGTCGACACCGGCAACGGTGAACCGTTACAGATCTGCTGTGGAGCGTTCAACATGTCGGTCGGTGATCTCGTGCCACTGGCGACGGTCGGAACGATCATGCCGGACGGACTGGAAATTGCCGGGCGAAAGCTCCGAGGCCAAATGTCGAACGGCATGCTGTGCTCGCCCGCTGAACTCGAACTGGCAGGCGATGCCGAAGGCATCATGGTGCTCGACCCGGACCTCGCCGTCGGGCAGCCCATCGCCGAAGCGCTGCAGCTCGAGTCCGACGTCTTGTTCGACATCGACGTCGAGGGCAACCGGCCTGATGCACTCTCGGTGATCGGGATCGCGCGGGACCTCGCAGCCAAGCTCGGCGTCGAGTTCACTCCGCCGACGCCAGTGGTGACCGAAACCGACGTCGACACCTCGGACCTTGCGTCGGTGGAGATACTCGATGGCGAGCTCTGTCGACGGTTCGGTGTGCGAGTGCTCGAGAACGTGACGCTCGGAACGTCGCCCGACTGGATGGCGACCCGCCTCACCGCCGCGGGAATGCGGCCGATCAACACGATCGTCGACATCTCGAACTACGTCATGCTGGAACTCGGCCAGCCCAACCACACCTACGACCTCGACACCGTGCCCAACGGTGCGCTGCGTGTCCGCCGGGCGAACGAGGGCGAGGTCCTCGTGACGCTCGATGCCAAGTCTCGGTCGATCGGCCCCTCCGACGGTGTGATCGCCAACAGCAATGACGTACCGATCGGGTTGGCCGGCGTCATGGGGGGTGCGGCCACCGAGATCGGTGAATCGACCACTCGGGTCCTGCTCGAAGCGGCGATCTGGGATCGGATGACCATCGCCAAGACCTCTCGTCGTCTCAATCTGCGATCCGAGGCGTCAACGCGGTACGAGCGAGGGGTCGACCCCGCTGGGGTCGAGCGTGCGCTCGATCGGTTCTGTGAGCTGGCGATCGAGCTGTGCGGGGCCACGGTCGCCCGTGGTGCGGTGGTGGTCGACGGTCATGTGACCGATTCGGCGCCGGTCCGAGTGCGAACCCACCGTGTCAACAGCCTGCTCGGCTCAGATCTGACGACCGACGCCATCGCGACCCTTTTGACGCCGATCGGGTTCAGCAGTGTTGTCGACGGTGATGTCGCCAACGGCGATGATGCGCTGTTCGTCACGATTCCGAGCTGGCGACCGGATTCGACGATGGAGACCGACATCATCGAGGAGATCGGCCGCCACCACGGCTACGAGAAGGTCGGCACCCGAGTTCCTCGGCCGAAGCAGTCCGGCGGGCTCACGCACAAGCAGCAATCCCGCCGCCGGGTGCGCCATGCCGTTGCCGGTATCGGCTTCGACGAGGCCATGCCGATGCCGTTTCTCTCGCCCGGTGATCAGGTGGTGGCGGGGATCACCGACGACCCGATCAGTTTGGACAACCCGTTGGTGCACGAGGAGTCGACACTGCGAATGTCGCTGTTGCCGGGACTCTTGAAGGCGGTTTCCTCGAACCAGGCTCGACGCAACGACGGTGTTCGGCTCTTCGAACTCGGGCGGGTGTACCTGAGGGATCCGAAATCACTCGACGACCCGGAGGGTTTCCCGTTGCCGATGGAGCCGGAACGGCTTGGCGTCGTCTTGGCTGGTGCCGATGCCGCCGACGCGGTGCGGGTGTTTCACCAGATCAGCGGGGTTCTCGGTCTGACGAACATTCGAATCGACAATGCTTCGGGTCCCGACGCGGTCGCCTCGAAGTCGGTACTCGCCGGGTTGCATCCGTACCGCTCGGCGGAGATCGTTCTTCGTGGTCGCACGATCGGAGCGCTCGGCGAGGTGGATCCCGGTGTCCTCGAGGCATTCGACGTCGATGGGCGCCTGGGGTGGATCGGATTCGATCTCGAACCCGTCTACCAGGCAATGGCGTCAGTGCCGACCGCGAAGCCGGTCTCGGTGTACCCCGCAAGCGAACTCGATCTCGCCTTCGTTGTTGCCGACAACATCTCGGCGTCGACTGTTGCCGGGACCCTGCACAAGACGGGGGGCGCCCTGCTTCGTTCGGTCAAGCTGTTCGATGTGTTCCGTAGCCAAGAACTCGGTGCCGAGCGAAGGTCGTTGGCGTACCGATTGCAGTTTCAGGCCGACGATCGCACCCTCACCGACTCGGAGCTGACCAAAGTTCGTGATCAATTGATCGCGGCGGTCGCCAAGCGACACAAGGCCGAACTGCGGCACTGAGCTCAGGACTTCGATCGGTTGACCACGGCCCGATCACGATGCGACCAGAGTGCCGCGCCGAGGGTGAGCGACGGTACGGCGGTCACGATGAGCAGGAGCAGCACCGATTTCACGGTGTTGTCGCTGACACCAGCCGGGCCGAGCGAGTCGAAGATCACCGGGCCTGCGGGTTCGACATCGGTTGTTTCCGGTGCTTCGACCAGCAAGGTCAGCATCGGTCCGCCCTGATCGCTGAGACCCCCCGGCGATTCGCCGGGAGCGAGTTCGGGCAGCTCACCGGGGGCATGGTCACCGGGGGTAGGGTCGCCGTCGACAGGGAGGGGATCAGCAGATGTTGGAGCAGGGGTAGCGGCGGGGGGCGTTGTGACCGACGTGAGACCCGAATCGTCCTCGGCGCCAACGGGCGAGGCGGTGAGAATGGTCAAGCCGAGCAGTCCGGTCAAAAGCCAGGTCAAATGACTACGCATGATGATCCATCGGCTGGCATCATCTGATGATGAGCGCCGACACCAAAGCACCCACTGACCCTGATGCCACTGACCCTGATCCCGCGACAAATGACCTGACCGCAGCCGACGTCGCATGGAACATCGAGACCCTGCTCGACGACTCGAGCGTCGACGAGCTCATCGCCCGGGCCGATGTCATCGGTGACGAGATCACCGAGTACCGCGGTCGGGTTGCCGATCTGGGGCTGGATGAGCTGGTCGAGCTGCAATCCAAGCAGGCGGAGCTGGGGTCACTGCTGAGCCGAGCTGGTCACTACGTCATGCTCGCCTTCAGTGAGAACACCGCCAACCCCGAGCACGGTGCTGCGCTGCAGCGGGTGCAGGAGCAGAGCACGGCGATCGCAACCAAGACCCTGTTCGCCGACCTCGAATGGGCGGCGGTCAGCGACGAACACGCCGAAACGATGCTGGCAAACGATGAGCTCTCGTTCGTTCGCCACCACCTGGAGACGCTACGAGCCAACCGAGCGCACCTGATGAGCGAGGCCGAGGAGACGATTCTCGCCGAGAAATCTGTCACCGGCGCCGGTGCCTGGGTGCGCCTGTTCGATGAACTCACCTCGGCCATCGAAGTTCAACTCCCGGAGAACGACGAACCGGTCGGGCTCGAACAGGGCCTGTCGATGCTGTCGAACCCCGATCGGGCGGTGCGTTCGAGCGCGGCCGAGGCGGTCTCGCAGGCACTCGCTCCGGGGCTGCGTACCCGCGCCTACGTCTACAACACCTTGCTCGCCGACCGGGCGATCGACGATCGGCTGCGATCCTTCGACACCTGGATCTCGGCTCGTAACCTCGGCAACGAGGCATCAGACGAGTCGGTCCAGGCCTTGATCGACGCCGTGGTTCGTCGCTACGACATTCCGCAGCGCTGGTACCAGCTCAAGGCCGACATCCTCGGCCTCGACAAGCTGGCCGACTATGACCGGGGAGCATCGGTCGCCGCATCGGAAAAGCAGATCGGCTGGGCCGAGGCAACGGGCATCGTACGCGACGCCTACGCATCGTTCTCGCCCGAACTGGCCGACATCGTCGGTCGTTTCATCGATGAGCAGTGGATCGACGCACCGATCAGGCCCGGCAAACGACCCGGAGCGTTCTGTGCATACACCGTGCCCGAGCACCATCCCTATGTTTTGCTGAACTGGGCCGGAAAGAGCCGAGACGTCGCAACGCTGGCCCACGAGCTCGGCCACGGGATCCACGCCTACCTCTCGCGTGAGCAGGGCATCTTCCACCACATGACTCCTCTCACCTTGGCCGAGACAGCTTCGGTGTTCGGCGAAACGGTGACCAGCAATCGGCTGCTCGGCATGCTCGACGAACCGGGGGAGCGGTTCGCCTTCTTGGCATCGACGCTCGAAGACTCGATCGCGACCGTGTTCCGCCAGGTGGCGATGAACCGCTTCGAAGATGCGTGTCACACCGATCGTCGGGAATACGGCGAATTGTCGGTCGACCGGTTTGGCGACCATTGGGCGGCCACCCAGCAGGCAATGTTGGGCGATGCCGTCGAGTTGACCGATGGCTACCGCAATTGGTGGTCCTACGTTCCCCACTTCATCGGTACTCCCGGGTACGTGTATGCCTACGCCTATGGCCAGCTGCTCGCGCTGTCGGTCTATGCCCGTTACCAGCAGCGTGGTGAGGAATTCGTTCCGGCGTATCTGGAACTGCTTCGGGCGGGGGGCTCCCGCTCACCCGAGGAACTCGGAGCCATCGTCGATTGCGACCTGACCGACCCCGGTTTCTGGGACGCCGGACTCGACATCGTTGCTGGTCAGCTCGACGCCGCCGAGGCCGCAGCCCGGGCCGCTGGTCGTTTGGGCTGAGCAACTGAGCAGCATTGCTGCTCGATCGTGGCCACGACCTCGTCACAGATGTCGTCGAGTTCGAGGACGCCGTGTTCGTAGACCAAATGGGCGTGTGACCGGCTCGGTTTGACGAAGCGCTCATGCATCGGGGCGACCGTGTCACTGAACTGCGCCTCGATCGAAGCTGGCGACCGACCGCGCTCGGTTGTGTCGCGCCGGAGTCGGCGGGCGAAGCGAACGTGCTGGGGACACTCTCGATAGATCCGAAGATCGAGCCGATCGACGATCTCTTCGAAAGCGAGCAGCAAAATGCCCTCGACCAGGATGATCGGCGTCGGCGTCAGCAGTTGTGTCGCACCGACGATCCTGGTGTACGTCGAGAAGTCGTAGACCGGCACGTCGACCGCGACGCCCGAACTCAGTAGGTCGAGATGCTCGATGAACAGTTCGACGTCGAGGATGTCGGGATGATCGAAGTTGCTCGCCGCTCGTTCGGCCAAGGAGAGCTGCCGGAGATCGCGGTAGTAGGCATCGAACGACAGGATCGCGGCACTCGAGTCGCCAAGACGGTTCCGTACGGTGGTCGCCAGTGTCGACTTCCCCGATCCACTTCCCCCACAGATCCCGACCAGCAAGCTCATCGGGAAGTCATCCTAACCTCTGCGCCCGCCGATCATCCTCGATCCGACACGGCCTCGATGAGCGCATGGAGAAAGCTTGCATGATTATCCACCCGCGTGTATGATCACGCAGTGAGTGATCATCAGAAGTTCTCGGTCGGCATCATCGGCGCTTCGGGCTACACCGGGGCCGAAACGCTGCGTTTGCTGACCCAGCATCCGAATCTCGAGCTGAAGGTGGCGACCGGTGACTCGATGGCAGGCACGCGGCTGGCCGACCTGTACCCCAGCCTTGCGGCCGCGTACGGCAACCGTACCTTCGATACGTTCGATGAAGAGGGACTCGATGGACTCGACCTCGTCTTCGTCGGCCTACCTCACGGGGTGAGCATGGGCGTCGTGCCCGGTGTTCGAGGTCGAGTCGGCCACATCGTCGACCTGGGATCAGACTTTCGCCTCCACGATGCCGCGCTCTATCCCGAGTGGTATGGCGCCGAACACACCGCACCAGCCCTCCTCGACGACTTCGTCTACGGACTTCCCGAGTTGTTCCGCGAAAAACTGCATGGCGCCGAACTCATCGCCGCCACCGGCTGCAATGCGGCGACCGCCACCTTTGCCCTGGCACCGATGCTCGATGCCGGACTCATCGAAGGGCAGGGGATCGTTGTCAACCTGGTCACCGGGGTCAGTGGTGCCGGTCGACCACCCAAGCCCAACACCACGTTCTGCACCGTCAACGAAGACGTCACGCCGTACGCACTGCTGACCCACCGGCACACGCCCGAGATCGAACAGGCGCTACGCGAACGAACCGGCGTCGATGTATCCGTGCTGTTCACCCCGCATCTGGCGCCCATGAATCGTGGCATCATCGCCACCTGCTACGGCCGGCCGACGCGGCCGACGACAACCGATGAAGCAATGGCTGCACTCCGTGACTTCTATGCCGATGAGCCATTCATGGTCGTTGACGAGCGCCCACCATCAACCAAGTCGACGCTCGGTTCCAACACGGTGCACCTGACCGCACGGGTCGACCAACGAACCGGTCTCGTCATGACCATCGCCGCACTCGACAACCTCATGAAGGGGGCATCGGGAATGGCTGTGCAGAACGCCAACCTCGCACTCGGTCTGGAAGAAACCACAGGCCTGCCGATCGTCGGGGTGTACCCATGACG